>Ga0114971_10000392_pt1 | contig 28265 bp, 24 predicted proteins | sample M_140625_MF_Meta_FD_87320 | JGI IMG/M metagenome (GOLD analysis project Ga0114971, IMG submission 87320) | Freshwater microbial communities from Lake Montjoie, Canada to study carbon cycling - M_140625_MF_MetaG | ecosystem: Environmental > Aquatic > Freshwater > Lake | place: Lake Montjoie... | reverse complement strand
GCCATCCATTAAAGAAGCACTCATTCGAATTTTTCCGTCGCTTTGAATTTGGGAACCAATTCCTGCATTAAACAATGCATCATCTTCCAATAATGAAACAGCATAAACTACCGTTTCTACTGCCGAATGTGTTTTTAAATACGCATACGAATCCTTTACAATCCGCAATAATGCTTCTTGTTTAGCCACTTTCGTTTCGTGACTGGTTGAAGATTCCGAGAAAAAACCACCGTGAATTATTATTTTCATTTTTTTAATGATTATTGGGGTTGGGTTGAGGATATTGGGTATTGGGTATTGGGTGTTGGGTTTTAGGTATTGGGTAATTGGAGAAGATTTTAGTATTTAGTATCACAACCTTAAACCTTAAACCTTAAACCTTAAACCTTAAACCTTTGACCTTTGACCTTTGACCCCTAAACCTTTGACCTTGAACCCAACTAAACGTATTGCGAAGATTTAATTGTCATTTTAAAAGTGTCCAAATCAAATGTATCGTATTTACTCAAAACATGCGTAACCAAATGGCTTATAGAAATAGGTTGCCCCATTTCAATTTGAGTTAAATTAGTATCTTTAATCTCACGACCATCTACCAAAATTACAAGTCCCGATCCAATTGCTTCCATTTGCCTACCATTTGTAATCAATAAACCAGTATCTTCTCCAAGACCAATTCCTAATACTTTCGGGTTACCGACAACCGTTTGAAACAAACGACCTATTCGGCCACGTTGCACAAAATGCGTGTCAATAATAACATCATCAATCAATCCAAGTCCAGAAGTAATTTTCACTTCACCTTTCAACAAAGCTTCACTGCTACTCCCCTGGTATATCATATTATTAGATGCGGCGGCAGCACCTGCCGAAGTTCCAGCATAAACAAAATTCTCATTTTTATATTTATCTAATAAAATATCATGAAAAGGAGTTCCACCAAGAATAGAAGTCAAACGCAATTGATCGCCACCCGTAAACATTACAACATCGGCAGACATTAATCGCTCTAAAATTTCAGGATCCATCGCTTGCTCCCGTCGCTCGATATTTATTACATCCGTATTGTGAGCATTCAAATATCCTAGCGCTTTTACATATTCAGGACCAATTTCCAATGGTATTTTAGATGCAGTGGTTACAATTTCAATCCGCGATAATTCTTTATTTTTAGACTCATTTATCACTCTCTTCAAAATACCTTCTTCAAAGAAATTCAAATTCTTTGGAGCATCCCTATCTAAATTGGTTTCAGTAAAACTGCCTTTATCTACAGCCCCACCTATTATAATTAATTTTCCCTGTATTTTCATAACACAAAAATAACCAATTCAAAATATTGACCAAACGATTTTTAGCTTTAGAACCGAAACTTATTGACTACTTGTTAACCATTTTCCCGCTTTCCGTTACAATCTTTTCACTACAATCGGGGGTATGCAGCAAGGATATTGTTATTAATTTATCGTTACTACAGAAACTATCTAGTAACTGTCACCTATTTTTTCCTTAAAAACAAAATTAATTTTAACTAATTGTCAAATAATCAAAACATTTATCCCAAATTATAGCATAGAGTAACAAATATTTTTTATTTTTAACAAATACATTACAGTACAATAAATACCTATAAGAAACCCCTATGAAAATCGATAAAATTCAAGCCCTGCGAGGACCAAATATTTGGAGTGTTCAAAGAAAAAAACTAATTCAAATGCGTTTGGATTTAGAAGAAATGGAAGAACGCCCAACCAACAAAATTGAAGGTTTTAGAGAACGAATTGAAGCTACATTTCCTACAATGATAGAACATAGATGCTCTGAAGGTTGCCGAGGCGGATTCTTTTCTCGAGTTGATAAAGGGACTTGGATGGGACATATTATTGAACATATTGCACTTGAAATTCAATCTCTTGCTGGAATGGAAACTGGATTTGGAAGAACCCGTGAGACCAAAACTCCTGGCGTATATAATGTAGTATTTAGTTACACCGAAGAAAACGTAGGGATTTTTGCAGCCGAATCTTCCGTAAGAATTGCCGAAGCATTAATAGCAGGAACAGAATATGATGTAGAAGGTGATATTCAACAAATGCGCGAAATTAGAGAGCGTGTTCGATTAGGACCTTCCACAGGAAGTATTGTAGAAGAGGCAGTTTCAAGAGACATCCCTTGGATTCGTTTAGGGACAAATTCCCTCGTTCAATTAGGATACGGAATCAATCAAATGCGTTTTCAAGCAACCATAACTTGTAAAACCAGTAGTATTGCGGTAGACATTGCATGTAATAAAGAACAAACTAAAAAAATGCTTGATGCAGCATCAATTCCGGTAGCAAGTGGAGGTATTTGTGTAGATGAAGAAGATTTAGAAGCTGTAATAACTAAAATTGGATATCCTATTGTATTGAAACCTTTGGATGGAAATCACGGAAAAGGTGCTTCCATCAATGTGAAAAAATGGGAAGATGCTGTTAAAGGTTTGGCGTATGCCAAAAAATACAGCAACCGTGTAATTGTAGAAAAATTCATCACAGGATATGACTTCAGAGTTTTAATAATCGATAATAAATTAGTTGCTGCTGCCAAAAGAGAACCAGCGCACGTTATAGGAGATGGAAAACATAACATCCAACAATTAATAGACGAGACTAATAAGGATCCCAAACGTGGATACGGACACGAAAATGTACTAACTCAAATCGATGTAGATAGAGATACCACCGACTTATTAGAAAAATTAGGCTATACACTAGAAACTATTCCAAAAGAAGACGATGTAGTTTATTTAAAATCTACTGCTAATTTAAGCACAGGCGGAACGTCGTTAGATGTTACGGATAGAATGCACCCTGAAAATATTTTTCTTTGCGAACGCATTTCTCGTGTAATCGGGCTTGACGTTTGTGGTGTAGATATAATGGCTGAAAACCTAACCCAACCTCTAAAAGAAAATGGCGGCTGTATTCTAGAAGTTAATGCTGCCCCAGGTTTCCGTATGCACTTAGCGCCTTCTGAAGGATTGCCTAGAAATGTTGCAGCACCTGTCATAGATATGCTTTACCCACCAGGGAAACCAAGCAGAATTCCGATAATTGCCGTAACTGGTACCAACGGAAAGACTACCACTACCCGATTGATTGCTCATATTGTAAAAAACAATGGACTAAAAGTTGGTTTCACAACATCCGATGGAATTTATGTGCAAAACCACATGATGGAAAAAGGAGATACCACGGGACCAATTTCTGCAGAATATATTTTGAAAGATCCAACGGTTGAATTTGCTGTTTTAGAAACTGCTCGTGGTGGAATTCTTCGCGCAGGTCTTGGCTTCAGTCGTTGTGATATTGGCATCATAACTAACATCCAAGAAGACCATTTAGGATTGTCTGATATTCATACACTTGACGATTTAGCGCGAGTAAAAGCAACCGTTGTTCGTAGTGTTAAAAAAGATGGTTGGGCTATTTTGAATGCCGAAGACGACCAATGTATAAAAATAGTAAACGAATTAAATTGTAACATCGCTTATTTTGCCATGAATGAAAACCATCCCAGAATGGTTCAGTTTGCCAAAGAAGGTAAAATTGTAGCAGTTTATGAAAACGGTTACATTACTATTAAAAAAGGGGAATGGAAAATTCGGGTAGAACGCGCTACCCATGTTCCATTAACGATGGGCGGAAAAGCCAAATTCATGATTGCTAATGTTTTAGCAGCGACTCTTGCAGCATATTTACAAGGATTTAAAACCGAAGATATTAGTCTCTCACTAAAAACTTTTATTCCTAGTGCAACACAAACCCCAGGAAGAATGAACTTATTTGAATTTAAAAAATTTAAAGTTTTGATTGATTTTGCACACAATCCATCTGGATATAAGGGTGTAGAAGAATATTTAAGTAGCGTTGATGCCATCAAAAAAATAGGAATTATTGCAGGAGTCGGTGACCGACGTGACGAGGATATTAAAGAATGTGCTACCATTGCAGCAAGAATGTTTGACCACATTATCATCCGTCAAGAAAAATACCTACGTGGTAGAACCGAAGAAGAAATAATCGAAATAATTCTTGAAGGTATTGCAGCTTCAGGAAGAAATGTAACCCATGAAATTATTACTAAAGAAGTAGAAGCTATAAAACATGCTATTGACAATGCCGAAGATGGAAGTTTCATAACTGCCCTTAGCGATGTAGTTACCAATGCCATAAATATTGTTCAAGAATATTTAGACAAAGAAAATGAAAATGAAAATGCATAAGAATTAACTAAATTAAGAAAAACATGACAATAGATAAACTTATTCATTTGCATTTTCTTTCATTATATTTAGTAGTACTAATTATTTTTGTTTCTGCCATTTATATAAAATTGAAAAACAAGAAAGCTCCAAAAGAGCTATCCAAAAAAAAATACCAATCTACACTAACAAGCAAAATGGTAGATAAAAGTGGTGATGGCAAAAGTATGTTTAACATTTGGCCATTTGTTAATGAATTAAAAAGAGCACGGATTTTATCTAAAAAAACAAATGAAAGTGAATTAATTTATAAGATTTATAAAGATATTAATGAAAATTTTGAACACATTTTACTTAATTCCGAAAATAAAAATAATTATATTGTAGTTGTAGTAAACTTATATAAAAATAAAATAATAGGCTATTTTTCGCTAGAATTGAAGAACGAATACTCAAAAGATAGCAACTAAATATTCTCCTATTTCATTAAAATAACCTTATTAATATAAATTATTTGAGGTTTGTTTTTTTTAATTCAAAAAAATCAAATTAACAATTAGAAATCTCCAATAAAATATAAGAACTTTGCGCACTTTTTAAACGTAAAAAAGAAAACTTACGATTAAGAAATTACCAAAAGATGAAAAAGAAAATAGAAATATTAGCACCGGCTAAAGATTTGATTCAAGGAATTGCAGCTATAAACAGTGGCGCTGATGCAGTTTACATAGGTGCCCTACAATTTGGAGCACGTTCTAATGCAACCAATTCAATTGAGGATGTGGCGGAATTAGTAAAATATGCCCATTTGTTTTACGCCCAAGTTTTTGTTGTTATTAATACCATTTTGTACGATAATGAACTAGAAACATGTCGCAAAATGATTTGGGATTTATACGCTATTGGTGTCGATGCGCTTATAATTCAAGATATGGCGATTCTAGAAATGGATTTGCCTCCTATTATTTTACACGCCAGTACACAAGCCAATAACCGAGATGCCAATAAGATTAAATTCTTAAAAGATGCCGGTATGAAGCGTGTTGTATTGGCTCGTGAACTGAATTTGCATCAAATAAAAGAAATTAGCGAAGCAAGTGATGTAGAATTAGAATTTTTTGTGACTGGTGCGTTATGTGTTTCCTTTAGCGGAAATTGTTATATGAGTGTTGCCAATGGCGAACGTTCAGCAAACAGAGGTTCGTGCGCGCAAAATTGCCGTTTACCTTATAATTTGATAGATGGAAATGGGGATACTTTAATAAAAAATAGTCACCTACTTTCAATAAAAGATTTTGATGTTTCCGATCAAATTCCGAATTTAATAGAAGCCGGAATTTGTTCTTTCAAAATTGAGGGTCGTCTAAAAGACATCGTTTATGTGAAAAATAACGTTTCTTATTTGAGACAAAAATTAGATAGTTTTTTAGAAGTAAATAGCAATAAATATACCAAAGCATCTTCTGGAAATTGCACTTTCACATTTGATTCTTCTTTAGATAAAAGTTTCAATCGTGGCTACACCGATTATTTTGTAAACGAAAGGCACCAATCTATCGGTTCCTGGGAAAGCCCAAAATCGAAAGGACAATACATCGGAAAACTAATTCAAACTATTGGCAATTCTTATGAAATTGAAAACGGAAATTTATTGAATAATGGCGATGGATTATGTTTTATAAATGAAAATAATGAAGCCGACGGTATACATGTAAACCGTGCCGAAAATGGTTTGGTTTATCCAAATGTATTGAAAGAAATCAAAAACGGTACATTTATTTATCGTAACAACGATGCCGCTTTCATTAAAATTGTGGAGCGAGAAGATAGTGCTGTAAGAAAAATTAGTGTTAAGTTGCTATTATCTGAAAATGAAAATGGTTTTGAATTAACAGCCACTGATGAAGATGGAAATGTAAGCTCTGTAACTTTAGATCATCCGAAAGAACCAACCAAAAATAACGAATCTATTGAAGAAAACTTCAAAATAAATTTGGCTAAGACAGGTTTCACTCCGTATTTAGTGGATGAAATCACAATATTATTTTCAGGAAATTGGTTTCTTCCCATTTCAAAAATCAACGAAATGCGAAGAAAGGTATTGGAGCAATTGACCCAAACTCGTTTGGCAAATTACCATCGAGAGGAACGACCAATTGTTAAAACATCGCATCCTTATCCGGAAGAAAAATTAGATTTCATGTATAATGTTGCTAATAAATCGGCTCGTAAATTTTACGAACGTCATGGCGTAACCGAAATTGAAAAAGCATTTGAGTTGCAATGGGATCCGGGAAAATCACGTGTAATGACTACTAAATATTGTATCAAATACGAACTAGAAAAATGCCCAAAATACCACAAAGATACTTTAGGGGTTAAGGTTAAAGAGCCTTTGGTATTAAAACAAGGCGAATTAGAATATAAATTGAAATTCAATTGCAAACCTTGTGAAATGGAAATTTGGGAAAAAGATGCCGAATTTGAAATTGAAGAAGATTAATATTCAAAAAAAAATACGGCAAAAGGATACAGTTTTAGTCTAACTAAATTGTATCCTTTTTTTATATCTTTATCCCAACAAATAAATACCACAACATGTACAAAAAAATACTATTTATATTCAGTTTAGTTTTCGTATTAACTTGTCAGGCACAATTAAAAACCTTTACGCTAGATGAAGCAGTTCTGCAACAGGCTCGTGCTTTTAAAGCCGATAAATTGATTGGTTTTCAATGGATTCCTAATAGCACTAATTATGTCTATTATACAGATGGAAATTCCAAAATGATGCAAGCAACAACTTCTGATACCAAAGCAAAAGAGTCAATTACATTGGCCGAAATAAATGCAGTATTTGGAACCAAATTAAAAAGTTTTGCAGGTTTGGAATGGATAGATGCTACTACTTTTTTAATTTCTGAAAATGGAAAATATTATACTTATTCTTTGACTACTAAATCTGGAAAAAATATTCAAGAAACTTCTGACACTTCAGAGAATCAAACCTTTGATGCATCCAAAAATAATTTAGCATTTACAGAAGATAACAATTTGTATTTCTTTAATAAAAATAAAGAAAAAATAGCCGTTACATCAGAGACAAATAAAGGTATTGTTTCAGGTCAATCAATTTCTAGAAATGAATTTGGAATTAAAGGTGGAATTTTTTGGTCTCCTAAATCCTCCTATTTGGCTTTTTACCAAAAAGATGAAAGTGAAGTTGCCGATTATCCTTTGCTTGACATAAACGAAACTCCAGGTAAATTGATTAGCATTAAATACCCAATGATCGGACAAAAATCAGAAAAACCAAGAGTTGGGATTTATAATTTAGCAACCAGAAAAACGGTTTTTATTTCTCCTAAAAGCGGCAATTTAAACGATTATTTAACCAATCTTTCTTGGTCTCCAGATGAAAAATATGTTTTGATTGCAGAATTAAATCGGGAGCAAAACGACATGAATTTAAATGTTTACGACGCTAATTCAGGTAATTTTGTAAGAACTATTTTAAGTGAAAAAAATAATGCTTGGGTAGAACCAGAACACGATGCATTTTTTCCGAATTCGAAATCCAATAACTTCATTTGGTTTAGTGAAAAAGATGGATTCCAAAATTTATATTACTATTCAATTGATGGAAAATTAATTCAACAACTAACCAATAATAAATTTCCTGCAAGAGAAATTTTATGTGCAAATCCAAGCGGAAACGAAATATATTTTAAAGCTACAGGAGAAAATCCAACTAATATGTTGGTTTACAAAGTAAGCTTAAAAGGAAAACAAACTCTTATTACCAAAGACGAAGGAGTGCATACAGTTGCAATTTCTACAGACGTTAACTGGTTTTTTGATGAATTTTCTAATCATTCTACCCCTTCCAAATCGTTATTATACGATGCTAAACTAAATGCCACTTCCTTATTGGTTAGCAAAAACAAATACGATGGATATCAAATTGGGACTTCCGAAATTAAAACCATCAAGTCAGCTGATGGAACCACCGATTTATATACTCGATTAATCAAGCCAAGTAACTTTGATGCTACTAAAAAATATCCAGTAATGGTTTATGTTTATGGTGGACCGCATGCGCAAATGATTACTAATTCGTTTTTAGATGGTGCTAATTTGTGGATGTATTGGATGGCAGAACAAGGGTATTTAGTATTTACGGTGGACAATAGAGGTTCGGACAATAGAGGTTTTGCCTTTGAAAGTATAATTCATGGAAGACTGGGTGTAAACGAAATGGAAGACCAATTAAAAGGGGTGGATTATTTAAAATCATTGCCTTATGTAGATGGTAATCGTCTTGCAGTTCACGGATGGAGTTTTGGCGGATTTATGACAACTTCCTTAATGTTGCGCAAACCAGATACCTTTAAAATAGGCGTTGCAGGCGGACCAGTGACTGATTGGAAATGGTATGAAGTTATGTACGGCGAACGATATATGGATACGCCCGCAGAAAATCAAAAAGGATTTGATGAAGCAAGCACACTTAATTATGTAAATAATTTGAAAGGGAAATTAATGTTAATTCACGGAACAAGTGATGATACTGTGGTAATGCAACATAATTTTGCATTAGTAAAGAAATGTATTGAAGCAGGAAAACAAATCGATTTCTTTCCTTATCCAATGGCGAAACACAATGTTACAGGCAAAGATCGAGTGCATTTAATGACAAAAGTTTTAAATTATATTATAGAAAACAACAAGTAATATATTTCAATTATAAAATTATATATTTCAGTAAAATAAACGGCCTATAAAATATCCAAACTTCCTTTTCCTTCCCTTACTACTTCTGGCTCGCTACCTGATAAATCTATAATTGTAGACGGAATGTTATCGCCATAGCCACCATCAATAACCAAGTCAACTTTATTTTGCCATTTCTCAAAAATCAATTCTGGATCGGTAGAATACTCAATAATTTCATCTTCATCATGAATGGATGTTGAAATAATAGGATTACCTAATTCTTTAATAATTGCGCGAATTATACTATTATCTGGCACTCGTATTCCTACAGTTTTTTTATTCTTAAACACTTTCGGAAGATCATTATTTCCTGGAAGAATAAAAGTATAAGGTCCTGGCAAAGCTCTCTTAAGCAACTTGAAAGTAGCGGTATCAATTTGTTTAACATAATCAGAAATATGACTTAAATCATAACAAATAAAAGATAAATTTGCCTTTTCCAATTTAATCCCTTTCAGTTTAGCAACGCGTTCTAGTGCTTTGGCATTAGTTATATCACAACCCAAACCATAAACTGTATCTGTAGGATAGATAATTACCCCACCATTTTTTAAAACCTCAACTACTTTTTTTATTGCAGCTTCGTTAGGATTGTCATCGTATATTTTTAAGAATTGAGTCATTTTTTATCTATTCTATTTTCTAATTTCTAAGCAATAATATCCAATTTTGCGAAACGCAAGAGTAGTTTTTTAATTCCACCAACTTCAAATCGGATTTCAGCTTTTTTATCGGCACCAACTCCTTCTAAGTTAATAACCTCACCTTTACCAAAACGTTCGTGCATTACTATATTACCAGCTGTTAATTTGTTGTCAAACAAATTAGCCCCTTTAGAAGTAGCCGCAATACCGTCAACCGGTTTCAGTTTTCTAATGGAAGAAGAAACTGATTCTTCACCGTATCGTTTTGGAGGTGTTCCGGTTACGGGTTTTGCCAAACGCAATTTCGACTTGTCAACATCGCCAAAAATGTCTATATCCATCATCGGTTTGTAGCGGTAACCACCAGCATCACTCGGATTGATGTATTCTAAATATTCTGCTGTAATTTCTTCTATAAATCGAGAAGGCTCACTATCCGTGAGTTTCCCCCAGCGGTAGCGCGACTGCGCATAAGTCAAATAAGCCTGATGTTCTGCTCGAGTTAAGGCAACATAAAACAACCTGCGTTCTTCTTCAAGTTCGCTTCGAGTATTCAAACTCATAGCACTCGGAAATAAATCTTCTTCCAATCCAACAATAAAAACGTATGGAAACTCCAATCCTTTTGCTAAGTGAATAGTCATAAGGGCTACCCTATCATCATCACCGGTATCCTTATCTAAATCGGTTGCAAGAGCAACATCTTCCATAAATTCGGATAATGCGCCTCGGGCTCCGTCTATCTCTCTTTGCCCTTCAATAAAATCTTTAATACCTCCCATTAGCACCTCGATATTTTCAATTCGAGCAATGCCTTCAGGGGTTCCATCTTTTTTTAATTCTTGAACTAATCCTGTTTTTTTAGTTACATGATCCGTTAAATATAAAGCATCCTGATTTTCATTAATTACCTGAAAACTTTTAATCATTGTTACAAAATCTTGCAACTTGGCTTTAGTTCCCGAATTTAATTTTAAATCAATTTTATCTATATGTTCCATTACTTCAAAAACAGAACGTTTGTAATGGTTGGCAGCAACAGTTAACTTTTCGATGGTAGTATCGCCAATTCCTCGTGCAGGATAATTAATAACTCTAACTAAAGCCTCTTCATCTTTGGGATTGATTACCAAACGCAAATAACAAAGTACATCTTTCACTTCTTTACGCTGATAAAAAGACAAACCTCCATATATGCGATACGGAATATCGCGCTTTCGCAAAGCATCTTCCATTGCACGAGATTGCGCATTGGTGCGGTACAAGATTGCAAATTGCCCGTTGAGCATTTGATTCCGCATTTTTTGTTCAAATATTTCTCCGGCTATAAATCGGCCTTCTTCTCCGTCGGTTACACTGCGGTGGACTTTAATTTTGTTTCCAAAATCATTGGCAGTCCAAACTACTTTATCTAGTTTAGTTTTATTTTTATCAATAATCGAATTGGCCGCTTCAACTATATTCTTGCTTGAACGGTAGTTTTGCTCCAATCGGTATGTTTTTACATTATCGTAATCTTTCTGAAAATTCAAAATATTATTAATGTTGGCGCCTCGAAAAGCGTAGATACTTTGCGCATCATCACCTACAACACAGATATTCTGAAATCGATCGGACAATGCTCGTACTATCAAATATTGCGAATGGTTCGTGTCTTGGTACTCATCAACCATAATATAACGAAATCGATCCTGGTATTTGGCTAAAACATCTGGAAATCGATTTAATAATTCGTTAGTTTTTAGCAACAAATCATCAAAATCCATAGCGCCAGATTTAAAACAACGATCCACATAATTAGCATATATCTCACCCAAACGAGGTTTTTTGGACATCGCATCTTGCTCTTGTAACTCTGGATTATTAAGGTAGGCCTTTACGGTTATCAAAGAGTTTTTGTAGGAGGAAATTCGACTTAATACTTGTTTTGGCTTGTAAATATCTCTATCGAGTTGCATTTCTTTAATTATTCCAGAAATACAACGAACAGAATCTTGGGTGTCATAAATAGTAAAATTAGAAGGAAAACCTAGTTTATCAGCTTCACTTCGAAGTATTCTTGCAAAAACAGAGTGAAAAGTTCCCATCCAAAGATTCTTGGCCTCGTTAGTTCCAACAATGTCCGAAATACGTTTTTTCATTTCCCGTGCTGCCTTGTTAGTAAATGTTACTGCCAAAATATTAAACGCATCTACACCCAAACTCATTAAATAAGCAATACGCATGGTAAGGACTCGTGTTTTTCCTGATCCCGCACCAGCAATGATTATCATTGGTCCGTCTTTTTGTAAAACTGGTTCTTGTTGCGCTTCATTAAGCTGACTAATATATCTTTGCATTCTAACAATTTTGAAAATTCAAATTTAAGCTTACTACTCTTTAATTACAATATATTTAAAATTATATTCCTTAGTATTTGTTAACAATCTTTAATTCACTTTTTGAAGAAATATAAATTAAAACTTTTCTGCTATTATTTTGTTTAACTTGTTTACATTTTCATTAAACATTTTGTAGATTTGTAAAAATAATTAGATGAAAATATACACTTTACATAGCAAACAAAATTTGCCTATTTCTCTGGATGAAGCTTGGGAATTTCTTTCCAACCCGAAAAATCTTAAAACCATCACACCCCCTTATATGGGATTTAAAACACTTTCGGGTGATGACAGAGAAATGTTTGCAGGACAGATAATTCAATATATCGTCACCCCTGTATTTGGAATTCCAATGAAATGGGTCACCGAAATAACCCATGTGCAAGACAAAAGATATTTTGTGGATGAACAACGTTTTGGACCTTATGCATTATGGCACCACAAACATTTTTTAAAAGAGATTCCTGGCGGAGTTGAAATGGAAGATATTGTAGATTATAAGGTTCCTATGGGAATTCTTGGTCAACTGGTGCATCCATTATTAGTAGCACCAAAATTGAAAGAAATATTTGATTTCAGAACAAAAAAACTAATCGAACTTTTTGGAGAATTTAAAGGATAAATTATTATGAAAAACATACTATTAATTGGCGGTTCATACGGAATAGGGAAAGCCATTGCTGAAGAATTACAATATGAAAATAAAATTTTTGTAGCTTCACGATCAAATGAAACTATAGCTGATTTTAATGTGACCTACTTACCATTTGATGTTTCAACAGATACATTAGATGTAACCAAATTACCCGAAGTAATTGACGGTTTAGTTTATTGTCCTGGAAGTATCAATTTACGTCCTTTTAAAGCATTAAAAATGGAAGCTTTCGAATCTGATTTACAGATAAATTTCTTAAATCTAGTTAAAGTAATTCAAACTGTGTTACCTAATTTAATGGCTTCCAATCAATCGAGCATCGTATTGTTTAGCACGGTTGCTGTAAAAATGGGAATGCCTTTTCACACTAGTGTTTCCGCATCAAAAGGAGCCATTGAAGGATTTGCAAAAGCGCTTGCCGCTGAATATGCTCCAAAAATTAGAGTTAACGTCATTGCGCCATCCTTAACCGATACGCCATTAGCAAATAAATTCTTAAATTCAGACGAGAAAAAAGAAAAATCGGCCGGTAGAAATCCTATGAAAAAAGTAGGAACTTCGGATGATATTGCGCAAATGGCAAATTTCTTATTAAGTGAAAAAAGTAATTGGATTACAGGACAAATATTCCATGTAGATGGAGGAATGTCTTCTTTATTAGTTAACGCATAAGAAACTTAAATGACTATATTCTGGTTCCGCCGCGATTTAAGATTAGAGGATAATACCGGACTTTTTCATGCTTTAAAAAGTGGAGAAGAAGTTCTTCCTATGTTTATTTTTGATGAAGAAATACTTTCGCAATTACCTAAAGACGATACAAGAGTAACTTTCATCCACCAGCAATTGGAAAAAATACAAAGCCAATTGCAAAGTTTGGGTAAATCGCTAGCTGTTTTTCATGGAAAACCTTCTGAAGTCTTTTCAAAATTGATTGCCGAAAATAAAATTAAGGCGGTTTACACCAACCACGATTACGAACCTTATGCTCGCAAACGCGATTTAGATTTATTCCATCTTTTTAAAGAGCGTAGCATCGAATTCAAAACTAGCAAAGACCAAGTGATTTTCGAAAAAAGTGAAGTGGTAAAAGATGACGGAACACCTTACGTAGTTTATACCCCATTTTCTAACAAATGGAAAGAAACATTCAAAAAAAATCAGTTGCTACATTTTAATTCGGAAGAATTATTAGAAAAAATTGCACATCATTCCTACTCCTTTTTGAGTTTGAAAGACATAGGTTTTGAAACTTCAGCAATAAAAATAACTCCCTACGATATTTCTAAAGACTTAATCGATAATTACGAAGCAACCCGCAATTTTCCGGCTTTAAATAAAACTTCTTATCTTGGAATTCATCTGAGATTTGGAGCAGTTTCTATTCGAAAAATGGTTGCAAAAGCAATTGAAAGCAATAACGAAACTTTCTTTAAAGAACTCATTTGGAGGGAATTTTTCATGCAGATTCTATGGCATTTCCCGCATACTTCAAAATCGTGTTTCCGTCCTAAATACGATACCATTCAATGGGAAAACAACCAAGAATTATTTCAAAAATGGTGTGATGGAAAAACAGGATATCCTTTTGTAGACGCAGGAATGCGGGAACTAAAAGCAACAGGACACATGCACAATAGAGTCCGAATGATTGTAGCTAGTTTTCTTTGCAAACATTTATTAATAGATTGGCGATGGGGAGAAACTTATTTTGCTACCAAACTTTTAGATTATGAACAATCTAGTAATGTTGGCAATTGGCAATGGGCAGCAGGAAGCGGCGTAGACGCAGCACCTTATTTTAGGATTTTCAATCCCACCGAGCAAATAAAAAAGTTTGACAAAGACTTAAAATACATCAAAAAATGGATTCCCGAATTGGAAACCCAATACTATCCGCAACCAATTGTAGATCATAAAGAATCTAGAGAACGCTGCTTGCGAGTTTATAAAGAAGCAGTAGGTTAATTCTCCCGTTTTTATTCCCCTCCTTTGGAGGGGTGCCCGAAGGGCGGGGTGGTTTACTTCTTTATCAAAGCATAATTTTCAATAATAAACATCTCCAATTCTTTCATCACATTTCCCATATCGTGTAATACTCTAAAATTTGAAGTTTTAAAAATATTTAGTCCTAGAGATAGTAAATATTCTTCTCGTTTTTCATCATAGTCGTCTTTATTGCCATGACTTTCTCCATCAATTTCGATAATTAATCCAAGGGTTTTAATATAAAAGTCTACAATAAAATTGCCGATTATTCTTTGTCTATCAAAATCAATTTTATGAAATTTTCCTCTATGAACTTGTTGCCAAAATACAACTTCTGCATAATTACCAGCTTTTCTTAGTGATTTGGCTCTAGATTTTAGTTTTATATTGTAAGGGAGGTTTTCTATGAAACTTCTCTTAATAGGAATTTCATATATGAAAGTTAACACTTGTTCCATTGGTATTTTTATATTCTTCTCTTCTGGATGAAATCTAATAGTAAGGAATAATTAATAAAAAAAATTGAAATTTTATATTTGGGAACAATACAAATATAGGAAAATAATTAGGATCCACCCCGCCCTTCGGGCACCCCTCCAAAGGAGGGGAATGATAAACAGATGATAAGTGTTTTAATAATTTTATTATTAACTCTTTATGCTTTTTATTATTTCAAAATTTACTTCTTTGAAATCTTTTATTACCCTATCTGCTTTCGAATAATCTTGTAATTTAGTATTGACACTATCATATCCTATGCAATATATTCCTGCGGCTTTGGCAGCAAGAATTCCGTTGGTGCTGTCTTCAATAACAATACAATTTTCTAAGCATGTCCCTGACAATTTAGCTGCATGTTCAAAAATGGCTGGATGTGGCTTGGAGTTTGGAAAATCTTCACCAGAAACTAAATGGGTAAAATATTGGTGTAATTTAAATCGGGTAAAAACTCTTTCAATAGTTACGTTTGCAGATGAGGATGCCAATACCAACTGCATTCCTTTTCTGTGTAATTCTTTTATTAAATCTTCCACTCCATCAATTAAATAAAGGTCTTCTTTACTATCAAAAGCAGCGTTAAATAGAATTCGTTTTGTTTCAACTAAACTTGGTATTTCTTCTATAATATCAAAATTAGCTTTAAGTTTTTCGTAGGTGTTTTTAGTTGAATTTCCAGTAAACGAAGCGTACATTTCGGGAGAAACATCTATATTTAATTGTTTGAAATGTTGGTTATAGGCATAATGATGAACCGGTTCGGTGTCCACTATTACTCCGTCCATGTCGAAAATTACGGTTTGTATCATTTGGGGTTCTGGGTATTGGGTTCTGGGTGATGTGCTTTAAAATATTTTATTTTATTTAAACTCATAACCCTTTTTCTAAACTTTTTTTAACAAATAACGAATTACGGTTTCGGCCATATACAATCCGAAGAGCCCTGGCATATAACTATTAGTTCCGTAAAATGATTTTTTGTAATTGCTACCGTCGGTCATTTTTAAACTAGATTCGTCTTGAATTTCAGAAGAGAAAACCACTTTTAGTTTATCTATTTTAAATTCTTTTAATCGTCTTCGGATGGTTTTGGCAAACATACAATTTACGGTATTGGTAATGTCGGCTACCTTTACTTTAGATGCTTCCATCTTACCGCCTGCTCCCATAGAAGATATGATTTTTACTCGTTTGCGTTTGGCTCCGATAATCAAATTCAGTTTTGGCGTTACACTGTCTATACAGTCTAAAACATAATCATATTTTTCTTCCACAATTTCAAAGGCACGTTCTGGAGAAAGAAATTCTTGAATTCGTATCAAATTCAATTCGGGATTAATATCCATTAATCGATTACCAACTACCTCAATCTTCGACATTCCAACGGTAGAGTGCAGCGCAGGTAATTGACGGTTAATGTTGGTAATATCCACCACATCGCCATCTACAATAGTTAGATTTCCAACTCCTGCCCGAGCCAAAAACTCGGCAGCAAATGAGCCTACACCACCTACTCCTACGATTAATACATTAGCATTTTTAAGATTTTGTAATCCTTCGGCTTTAAATAATAGTTCTGCTCTTTCTTGCCACTTTGCCATTTATTAGATTGTTAGATTTTTAGATTTTTTTGAAAACAGTATTAAAATTGAAATTTACAATTCCGATTAATTCTTCAATTGGTATGTTTTTATATTTCGCTGCTAAGGTATAAACTTCTTCCAAAGTTTCTTCTATGGTGTCAGTTTCTAAAAAAAATCTGTCGTTAGGGATGTATTTAAAAACAGACTCTAATTCGGGGTTTCGTAATAAATATTTCCCGAAAGAAAGATAAAATCCATTATCGATTAATTGTTTGGCTACTTGTTGGTTTTTAGAAAATCCGTGAATAATAATTGGAATCGAAATTTTTAATTGTTTTTTTATTTCTATCAATTCGTCAAATGCTGCAACTAAATGCAAAACCAGAGGTTTTTGGTACTTTTCGGCAAGTGCAATTTGTTTTTCAAAAACAGAAATTTGAACTTCCATTGGAATTTCAATTCGTTTATCTAATCCACACTCTCCTAATGCTAAACACTCATTTAATTGAAGTTTAGCTTTAATAATTTTTAAATCACTTTCCAAACGATTTTCATCTATATGCCAAGGATGAATTCCGATAGAATAATTTGGAATTGTAGTATTAAATTCCCATGGATATTGATTAACCAATTCTAAAATGTTTGGATTATTAGAAAAATTGTGGGTATGTAAATTGAAAAATTGCATAAAGCAAAATTAATTTATAAAAACAAAAAATCACAAGTTCTCCTAAGTTTTATTTTGGCTAAAGGTTTACTGTTAAGTCTAGCCCAGATAGAAGCGGAAATCCTTTTCTTTTTTTTCTTTAAAAAAAGAAAAGATTGCAGTGAATAGCTGGAAATAGCTCCTCAAAAAAATTGTAACTTTGCAACTCATAAATCAATAATGATTAGAAACGCACTTCAACATTATTTTAGCAATTTCAAAGGATTTTCAAGAGAAATCTGGATACTTACGATTGTAACGTTTATTAATCGGTCGGGTACTATGGTGTTGCCTTTTTTATCAAAATATTTAAAAGAAAATTTACATTTTTCTTACAGTCAGGTGGGTTGGATTATGGTTTGTTTTGGAGCTGGATCGATGATTGGATCCTGGCTTGGCGGAAAACTAACGGATAAAATTGGTTTCTACCGAATTATGATTTTTAGTTTGCTTACCTCTGGCTTAGCATTTTTTGTAATGCAATACATCACAACATTTGTTGGCCTTTGTATTTTTATGTTTTTGCTAATGGCGGTTGCCGATATGTTTCGCCCTGCAATGTTTGTTTCACTTAGTGTTTATGCAAAACCTGAAAACCGAACACGAGCCTTAACGTTGGTGCGGCTAGCCATAAATCTTGGATTTGCAGCAGGACCGGCATTGGGCGGATTGATCATTATGAATATTGGCTACAAAGGTTTGTTTTGGGTGGATGGCGCAACGTGTATTATTGCTATTTTGATCTTTTGGATCAAGGTTAAGGAAAAGAAAGGACCGTTGATTTCTGTTGAGGAAAAAAAGAGTTTGGAAGCAAACAGGATATCGGTTTTTAAAGACCGACCATTTTGGATATTTTTGATAAGTTGTGTGATTTCAGGAGTTTTGTTTTTTCAACTTTTCACGACATTACCGCTATACCACAGAGAACAATTTGATATGACCGAATTACAAACAGGTCTATTATTAACGATGAATGGCATTTTGATTTTCTTTTTGGAAATGCCTATTGTGGGTTTTGTAGAACGTAACAAAATTGATAAGGTTAAAATGGTGACTATTGGATGTTTGCTTATGGGAATAAGTATGTATTTATTGTTGATTAATTCTTGGGTTGGAATTTTAGTGGTAATGATGGTGTTTATGACTTTTGCAGAGATGTTCGTTTTTCCGTTTTCTAATTCTTTTGCAATGAGTAGAGCTCCTAAAGGTCACGAAGGCAGATACATGGCGATATTTACTATGAGTTATAGTTTAGCACATATTTTAAGTGCTAAAATGGGTATGGGAATTATTGACCACTGGAGTTACCAGGCAAATTGGGCGTTTATGGGAACCCTCGGCGTGGTGGCTTTTGTGTTAGGAATTTGGACAATTAAATTGGTTAGAAAAGAGAATACAATATAGAAAACACGATAGAGGGAAAATAGAAAATAGAAAATAGAGAATAGATTTACAAATAATATCTTTTAATTTCTTGAAAAGATTTATTGGTGTTGATTAATTGCTGGATTATTTCTTTTCGTAACACTTCAATAGACTCTTCTTTTAGATATCTAGACCAAGTGGTTTCTTCTAAAAGCGTTCTTATTTGTTTAAGTAGCTTTGTGGTTTCTGTAGATGTTCGTAATAGGATATCTTTTGCGTATTTTTCGCTTTGAAAATGATTGAAATGTGCCAAATTATTGGTGAAATCTACTTCAATAAAGTAGAGTTTTTCAAAATCATTATCGGGATAAAAATCGCTCCAATTGGCATAACCCAGTTTGGTTCTATCTTTGTTAGTAGTATTAGAAATTAACCTCCATTTACAATTGGCAGCCCTACCCCAATGGTTGGAATATCGGTAAACTCCGCCTTTTACAAAGTAATAACTACTTCCCGATTTGCTTTTGTAATGCAACTTTAAATCTTTTAAAACATCCAATGCAACTTCCTGGAAAATGCAGAAAGTATGTTTGTGGAAATTTGATTTATTGAAAGCCATTAACATTTTTATTTTTCAAATATAAATTCAAATTAGTTAAAATCATAAATTTCAATTAATAAAAGTTAAAAATTTGTAAAACTGTTTTCTACAAAAAATCTCTTTTCTAATTTTGTTTCTAATTAAAAAGTATAATTCCTAAATTTAATTTGATATGTTAGTAAACAAAAAATCTTGGAGAAATTCGTTTCTATTAGTATTCTTGCTGCCTGTTTTATCTTTTGCACAAAGCGATAAGTTTGCATTAACCGACACTAATATTCATAAGGATGATATTGTCATGACTTGGAATAAAAATACTCCCGAACAAGAAATGAAAGACGACTGCAAAGCCTTAGCAGAAAAAGGAATTACTATTAAATATTCGGATATAAAACGAAATAGTAAAGAGGAAATTACAGGAATTCGTGTTGAATATTCGGATAGAAAAGGGAATAAAGGAAATTTGGAATACGATAACCAAAAACCCATTAGAACCATTACTTTTTATAAAAATGGAGAGGAAGTTGGTTTTGGAGAGCCTACTAATTCTAATAATATATCAAGCAATGATTTTATGAATGGTTTTTCCAATCCACAAGAATTACTTAAACAATTTCAATTAGGAAACGATAATGAGAATTCGCAATCGTTTAGTTTTAGTTTCCCAAAAGATGGCGATAGTTTTGGTAAGTCAAAATCGAGAATTCAAATTCAAAAAGACGGAAAAAAACCTTTGGTTATTGAAGACGGAAAAGTAATTGAAGGCGGCGAAGATTATTCTCCCGAAGAATTAGACAAAATTAAAAGTGAAAATAAAATGGAACAATTCGATTTTTCTAATGAAGGAGAAAAATCGAGTGAGTTTGACTTTCGGAATCAGGAAGGACTTGAAAATTTCAAAAAACAAATGGGCAAATTAAAACCAAATTCGATAGATAATTCCAAATCAGAAATGGATACTACCAAAGAGGAAATGATAAAAGCGAAAGAAGAAATGATTAAGGCTAAAGAAGAATTGGAAAAAGCTCGAAAAGAAATTGAAAAATCAAAGGTTAAAGTAAAAACACAAAAAGCGTAAAAACTAAAAAAAATAAACCGCAAATTCGCAAATTTATTCACTAATAAAGTGCTATAATTTGCGAATTTTCGATTTTTTTGGAAGAAAATCCAATTAATTTCCGTCTTTGTCTACTACAATTCTAGCATCTCGATTAGCTAATTCCCAGGCAATAGAAAAACCCAATTGTGCTCTTTTGGTTAACGCATCAAACTCAATTTTATCCACTTCGTCAGTAGCTTGGTGGTAATCGGCATGTACTCCGTTAAATAAAAATACTACTGGAATTCCGTGTTTTGCAAAATTATAATGATCCGAACGGTAATAAAAACGGTTTGGGTCGTTACGATCGTTAAATTTGTAATCCAAATTAAGATGAATATATTTAGAATTTACGTCTTCACAAATTTTATATAAATCGGTTGACAAGTAATCAGATCCAATTAAATACACATAATTATTACTTTTTTTATGAAACTCATCTCTACGACCAATCATATCAATATTTACATCGGCAACGGTATTCGCAATTGGAAACAAGGGATTTTCTGAATAATAACTCGATCCATACAATCCATGCTCCTCACCTGTCATGTGCAAGATTAATATAGAACGTTTTGGACCATGACCTTCTTTTTTAGCTTTTTGAAATGCTTGTGCAATTTCTAACAACGAAACCGTGCCTGAACCATCGTCATCGGCACCATTATAAACTTCGCCATTTTTAATTCCAACATGATCGTAATGTGCTGAAACAACTACAATTTCGTTTGGCTTTTCAGAACCTTCAATAAACGCCCAAATATTAGCTGAATCAGGAAGATTTTCTCCTGAATCTTGGTTCATAAAAGCTGCAGGAACCTTTTGATAATAACTATCGGCACCTTTAGGAAAAGGAATACCTTCTTTTTTATATTGCTCTACTAAATAGCGTGCAGCCTTTTTTTGCCCTTCGCTTCCAGTATCTCTTCCTTCCATGGAATCGGAAGCAACAATGCTTAAATGGGTTTTCAATTCAGATGCGGTTATGGTATTAATATAACTAACTTCATTAGAAGTGCTAATTTTTGAAGAAGTTTTGGTTTGAGCAACCAAACAAGAAGTAATTAAAAGGGATAATACACCAAAGGATTTGATTTTTTTCATTGGAAATTGATTCATAAAGGATAATAATTTGTAAATTTATTAAAAAAAATATCACTAATTTTGTTTATTAACTTTGTTTTTAAATTAAATTTATAAAAATGCAGTCCAAAGCAAATACCGTTGAAGAGTACTTAGCCGAAATTCCAGAAGATAGAAAAATTGTAATCCAAAAACTTCGAGATGTTGTAGTAAAAAATTTACCTAAAGGCTTTAAAGAAGTTATATCCTATGGAATGTTAGGATATGTTGTTCCGCATGAAATTTATCCAAAAGGCTATCATTGCTCACCACAACTACCATTACCGTTTTTTAATATCGCTTCTCAAAAAAACTCAATAAATATCTACCATATGGCAATTTATGCAAATGAAGATTTGTATAGCTGGTTTGTAAATGAATATCCTAAATACAGTACTACCAAACTTGACATGGGAAAAAGTTGCATTCGATTTAAAAAAATGGATGCTATTCCCTATGCTTTAATTGGCGAATTAATGTCTAAAATTACTCCGCAACAATGGATAGAAATGTATGAAAATGCATTTATAAAAAATAAATTAAGAAAACTATAACTCAACTTTTTAGGTCTGTATTTTAAGTTAAACTAATTGAAGAATTAGTTTTGGTTTCTAGTTTGTATTTATTTGATAAAGTCTAAAATTAAATAATTATTATTTTACATCAACTAATAGAAAGTAACAATTGTAATACCCAGCTGTAGAAATAATTGTACTTTTACTGATTGAATATAATTTAACAACCTTTTTTAAACTCCATGGGTCTAAATCCTGTTTTCGGATATCTGTTTGCTGTGATTGTAGGAATTACCCTAGGTTTAGTTGGTAGTGGTGGATCGATTCTATCGGTACCTATATTAGTTTATATTATGGGTGTTGAACCAATATTGGCAACAGCCTATTCCCTTTTTATTGTTGGAACCACTGCTTTATTTGGGGGAATTCAAAAAGCAAAACAAAAATTGGTCGATTTTAGAAAAGTAATATTATTTGGAATACCAACTATTATTTCGGTATATATAACCCGAAAAATAATTGTTCCTAGAATTCCTGAAATATTATTTTCTACTTCGGTTTTCACTTTATATAAATCGGTTTTCATCATGATTGTTTTTGCAATAGTTATGATTTTTGCCTCAATTAGAATGATAAAGCCTCTGCATGTTGAAAATAATGAAAATCAAGCTAAACTAAATTATAGTAAAATCTTTATTCAGGGATTATTTATTGGTTTAGTTGCGGGATTTGTAGGTGCTGGCGGTGGGTTTTTAATAATTCCGGCGTTGCTATTTCTTGCTAAAACACCAATGAAAATGGCCGTAGGAACTTCTCTTTTTATTGTGGCTTCACAATCTTTAATTGGTTTTCTTGGAGATTTAAGACCCGAACAAAATCTAGATTGGAACTTACTATTAACTTTCACAATTTGCTCTATAATAGGAGTATTTATAGGTAGTTTCCTTTCCAAAAAAATAGGAGGTGAAAAATTAAAAACCGGATTTGGATGGTTTGTCTTATTCATGGGAATCTATATTATTTTGAAAGAATTATTATTCAAATAAACGTTAAAGTTTATGTTTATTTTGGGAGATTCTTTAACCTATCCTTACATAATTCATAAATTTGTAACAACTGTTACCAATCAAACCTTATAACTATAGTACTTTTACATTTTAATTTAGTTTTATATGAAAATCGAACAAATTTATACTGGCTGTTTAGCACAAGGTGCTTATTATATTGAAAGTAATGGTGAGGTTGCAATTATAGATCCATTACGTGAAGTACAACCTTACATTGATAAAGCCAATGACAATAATGCTTCGATAAAATATATTTTTGAAACTCATTTTCATGCCGATTTTGTAAGCGGACATGTTACTTTATCCGAAAAAACAAAGGCACCTATAGTTTTTGGACCTAATGCTAATCCAACCTATGACGCATTAATAGCTACTGACGGTCAGGTTTTTCAACTAGGAGAAATCACAATTACTTGCTTGCACACTCCTGGCCATACTATGGAAAGCACTTGTTATTTATTAAAAGATAAAAACGGAAAAGATTATGCTTTATTTAGTGGAGACACTTTGTTTTTAGGAGATGTTGGAAGACCAGACTTAGCCCAAAAAGCAGTACACATGACCCAAGAGGAATTGGCTGGATTATTATTTGATAGCCTTCGTAGTAAAATCATGCCCTTAGCGGATGATGTGATTGTATATCCAGCACATGGCGCCGGTAGTGCTTGCGGTAAAAATTTAAGTAAAGAAACTGTTGGAAGTATTGGTGATCAAAAAGCTACCAATTATGCGCTTCGTTTCAACATGACTCGTGAAGAATTTATTGCCGAAGTTACGTATGGCTTATTGCCTCCTCCCGCATATTTCCCTTTAAATGTAAAATTAAATAAAGAAGGTTATGGTGATGTGGCAGACATTATTAGCAATGCAAAAGCATTAAATGCAAATGATTTTGAACTTTTAGCAAATGAAACTAATGCTTTATTATTAGACGTTCGTAATGAAGTTGAATTTGCAAAAGCACACATTCCAAATTCTATTTTTATAGGAATTAATGGTGCTTTTGCCCCTTGGGTTGGTGCTTTAATTTTAGATAGTAAACAACCTATTTTATTGGTAACTCCAATTGGTCAAGAAGCCGAAACAATAAAAAGATTAGCCCGCGTTGGTTATGACGCCACCATTGGATATTTGGAGGGTGGATTGGAAACTTGGAAAAATGCAGGATTCGATTTAGATTCTGTAAATTGTATTTCTGCAGAAACTTTAGAAGAGAAAATAAACGATAATATTGCCGTTTTTGATGTTAGAAAGCCTGGCGAATTTACTGCAGAACATCTTAATGAAGCACCATCAACCCCGTTGGATTTTTTAAATGATCATTTATCGGAATTTCCAAAAGAGAAAGAGTTTTATTTATTTTGTGCTGGCGGATACCGCTCTATGATTGCCGCTTCTATACTCAAAGCAAGAGGATATAATAATGTGATTAATGTAAATGGAGGATTTGGAGCCATTAAAAAAACTGGAATTAAAACTACCAATTTTGTTTGTCCATCAACCCTAAAATAATTATTATGGTAATTTTAGCTTTACAATTATAATATTTTTTATACATTTGAATTATAAATAAAAAATTAACAATTTAAAACAATAAAAAAATGAAAAAAGTAATTTCAGTTATGGCGGTTGCAGCTTTCTTATTTGCTGCTAATGTGAATGCTCAAGAGCAACCAAAAGAAAAAAAAGAATGTAGCAAAAAAGAAATGAAATCTTGTGATAAAGAGAAAAAAGGTGGATGTTGTGCTGGTAAAAAAGCAGCAGAAAAAAAATCTTAATTAAAATTCCGAATTAATTAAAAGTGTTTGAGAAATCAAGCACTTTTTTTTGTTTTTTATATTACAAAAATGGCACGTTTTAACTATTTTTGTTAAACATAAACCAAACTAATAAATTTCAAAACAAGAATTAAAAAATTGTTTGATTACTTACTAAAATAATAAAATGTCAATAGCCCAAAACCTACTACAAATAAAATCCCAACTTCCAAATCACGTGATCTTGGTTGCCGTTTCTAAAACCAAACCAGTTGCCGATTTAATGGAAGCATATAATTCTGGTCAACGGGTTTTTGGAGAAAACAAAATCCAAGAAATGACTGATAAATGGCAAGAAATGCCCAAAGACATCAAGTGGCACATGATTGGGCATGTTCAAACCAACAAAGTCAAATTTATGGCTGAATATATCAGTTTGATTCATGGTGTGGATAGTTTGAAATTACTACAAGAAATCAACAAACAAGCACTAAAACAAAATCGCGTAATTGATTGTTTATTGCAAATGTATATCGCAAATGAAGAAACAAAATTCGGTTTAAACGAAACTGAATTAGTTGAATTAATATCCTCCGGTGAATTCAAAGAATTACAAAACATTCGAATTGTAGGCTTAATGGGAATGGCAACATTTACCGATAATCAAAGTAAAATCAAAAAAGAATTTCAATATTTAAAAGAGATTTTCGACAACACTAATAAACTTGAAACCTCTAACATGAAACTCGGAACTATTTCTATGGGAATGTCTGGCGACTATAAACTTGCAATTGAATGCGGAAGTACTATGGTTCGAATAGGAAGTAGTATATTTGGAAATAGAAATTATCAATAATACATTTAATTATGAAGTAGATTCATACGTAATTACAAACAAAACACTGAATACTGAATACTGAACACTAGAATTTGTACGCAATAATAGACATAGAAACTACCGGGGGGCAATTCAATGAAGAAGGAATTACAGAAATCGCCATTTACAAATTTGACGGTAGCGAAATTGTAGACCAATTTATCAGTTTAGTAAACCCGGAGAAACCAATTCAACCTTTTGTAGTTAACTTAACTGGAATAAATAACGCTATGTTGCGATCGGCACCAAAGTTTTATGAAGTTGCAAAACGAATTATCGAAATTACAGAAGGTTGCATCTTAGTGGCGCACAACACCTCTTTTGATTACCGAATATTGCGAACCGAATTCACTCGTTTAGGATACGATTTCATAAAACAAACACTTTGCACAGTAGAATTATCTAAAAAATTAATACCAGGACAACCTTCCTATAGTTTAGGGAAATTAGTTCGTGCACTTGGAATCCCAATGTCAGACAGGCATCGAGCCAGTGGCGACGCACTTGCTACAGTGAAATTATTTCAAATGCTTTTGGCAAAAGACACTGAGAAAGAAATAGTAACTAGTTTAATTAAAGCCGAAATAAAAAGTGGTCTTACGCCTAAATTATTAGATATCGTTGAAAGTCTTCCTAGCAAAACCGGAATCTATTACATCCATAATGAAAAAGGGGAATTAATTTATATCGGAAAAAGCAAAAACATTAAAAAAAGAATCAACCAGCATTTCACTGGCAAAAACAGCAAAAGTAAAAAGTTGCAAGTCCAAGTTTTCACTGTTTCTTATGAAGAGACTGGCAGCGAATTGGTAGCGCTTTTAAAGGAAAGCGAAGAAATAAAAATCAACAAACCCATTCATAATCGCGCGCAGCGAAAAAGTATTTTTCAATGGGCGTTGTATGAAATACTTGATGGCAATGGCTATTTGAATTTGAAACTTCTTAAAGCCGACGGCCGCAAAAAAGAAATAACTTCCTACACCACCCCTCAAGAAGGTAAAAATGCGCTATTTCGCATCACCGAAAAATACAATTTATGTCAAAAATTAAACGGATTGTACGAAACCCAAAGTGGTTGTTTTCAACATAAAATAAACGAATGTAACGGGGCTTGTTTGGGCAAAGAAACGCCAGATGTTTACAACCAAAGAGTAGAAGAATTTCTTGACGAAATGAGTTTTGAAAACCAAAATATGATTGTCGTTGATCGGGGCAGAAAAGTGAGTGAAAGAAGTGCTATATTAATTGAAAATGGCATCTATAAAGGCTATTGTTTTTACGATTTGAATTACCAAATCACCAATGTCGAAGTGTTAAAAAACATCCTAATTCCAATGCAAAATAACCGCGATACTCGAACAATCATTCGAGGTTATTTGCGCAAAAATAAAGTAATGAAAATCATCAAATTTTAATTTTTTTAGGAGCTATTTCCTGCTATCCGTTACAATCTTTTCTTTTTAAAGAAAAAAGAAAAGGATTTTCACTGCTATCAGGGCTAAACCTAACAATCATTTGGAATTCTAGAAATGCTTCGGATAAAACCATACGGAAGTTCTGAAAAAAAATATTTTAATAACAATCATCGGACCAACTGCAATAGGAAAAACATCCTTAAGTATTGCTTTGGCACAACATTTTGGTTGCGATATACTATCCTGCGATAGTCGGCAGTTTTTTAAAGAAATGAAAATCGGCACTGCAGTTCCAAGCGATGAAGAATTGGCGGGAGCACCCCATCATTTTATTCAAAATAAATCTATTTTTGATAATTATTCTGTTGGCGATTTCGAGAAAGAAGCCATTGCCAAATTAGACGAATTATTCTTAAACAACAATATTCAAATAATGGTTGGCGGCTCAGGTTTATATTTAGATGCGGTATTAAAAGGGTTGGATTCTTTTCCTAATATTGCACCACAAATTCGTGAAGAAGTACGAACAACCTTCGAAGAAAAAGGATTAAATTACCTTCAAAGCATTTTAAAAGAATTAGATCTTGAATATACGAATTTCTTAATAGAAACAAATCCGCAAACATTACAAAATCCGCAACGAATGATGCGTTTTGTAGAAGTGTGTTTAGGAACAGGAAAACCGTATTCTTCGTTTATAGCTAAAAAAGAGAACACAAGAAACTTCACGCCAATTGTTATTGGTTTGGAAGCCAATAGAGAAATTATGTACAGCAGAATCAACCAAAGAGTAGATATAATGCTGAACGAAGGGCAACTCCAAGAAGCTGAAAGATTGTTCCCAAATAAAGAACTGAATGCTTTACAAACGGTTGGTTACAGAGAACTGTTTGATTATTTTGAAGGAAAAATAACTTTAGATTTTGCTATCGAAGAAATAAAGAAAAACACTAGACGCTTTTCTAAAAG
>Ga0114971_10000391_pt1 | contig 28288 bp, 28 predicted proteins | sample M_140625_MF_Meta_FD_87320 | JGI IMG/M metagenome (GOLD analysis project Ga0114971, IMG submission 87320) | Freshwater microbial communities from Lake Montjoie, Canada to study carbon cycling - M_140625_MF_MetaG | ecosystem: Environmental > Aquatic > Freshwater > Lake | place: Lake Montjoie... | reverse complement strand
TTTACCGGTGCTTGTGCCATTTTATATATATTATATATATATATTTTTTTTAATCTAAAGTTTTTTTACAAGGAAGACTATTTTTAATTAAAAAATTATATTTTTGATAATACTGGCAGATACTGATGTTAAGATATATTGAAAAATTTTTAAATTTTAGTTAATTTATCTAGTAGAGGTTTAGCACCAGTATAAAAACGCGTTCTAATATGAACTATTTACTTTAACAACTCCTGGATTTATAGATGTAACTCCAAATACTGGATTAGGTGTGTTAAACCAAATGAATAATGAAACTGCTCCACAAAGACCTATGTATAAGTTAAGTGCAGTTGAAACATTTTTATTTGCTATTATTGTACTTACATCTATATTGATAATTGATGTTACAGCAAAGAGTATTGAACCTACAAATGATACCAAGAATGCATACATAAATATCCAATCAAAAATAGTTGAAGGTGATGTTTTTAATGGAGTACCATCTACATTTGAAATATTTTCAATTATGGGAGTTCCAGAAATATTTCTAATATTGCTGTTTAATATAGATGAAAATTTTTTATTTATATTAGTAAATGATTCACCTTCAAAGTCACCGTCACCGTATAACGAATTGTATTTATCGATGGCGTCCTTAGCTTCTTTTCTGGCGTCATCATATTCCATGCTTTTTTCAAGGGCTTTCTCTGAAAGTTGTGTGTTAGTTGGGTCTAAAGCAGCTGCGGCGTCGGCCGCATTAGAGGCTTGTTTGGCATCATTTCTTGCTTTAATTTTTTGATCTACTTTGGCTTTTTCAGTGAGTCTTGTAGCTTCAGCAGCAGAAATTTCAGGTTTAGGAGGATTTAAGCTGCCGCCAATGCCATTGGGATCGTCGCCACTGGGAGTTGCAGTAGGTGGAAGAATATTATAAATTAATTCATCAATAAATTCAGGTGTTATTTCTCCTGGTTCCTTACCTAAAGCACCCGCACAATATTGATTTGTAAGTATATCCCTAGGTATATTTATATCGTCTATTTCTCTTTCACCTATTAATTTTATTTTTTGAATAAAACCACCACCTTCTGATTCTCTTAATATCTTTACGATCCATTCACCTAAACAAGTACTCGATAATTTATCGAATGGGAATTCTGGATTTTGATCTTCTTCTGGGATATTTGATAATTTAAAAACTACATCAATTTTCTTAGAATCAGATGATAGAGTCATAGATACATCAGATATACGAATCGCACTAAATTTTAAATTTACTGCAAATGTTCTAGCTAAAAATACCCATATTGCATCATTTTCAGATGATAGTTTTGTAATAGGTTCACCATTTAAATTAACTTTTGGTACTTTTTGACCACCACCAAGATCATCCTCTGGTTGAGGTAATTTATCAGTATCAGTAATCTTTTTATATTCTTTTAATATGGTTGAAGATGATTCAAAATCTTTAGATTCAAATGAAAATCTTATTTCATACGCATTTGTTGGATTTGACTTAATAAATAATGACTCTGACATATATATTTAATATATATATTTTTATTTTATTTTGTTAAAATAAAATAAAATAAAAAATTAATTAAGTGTAACTCTTATAACCTTAGGATTTAATACAGAACTAACTAAAACTGGATTATCCATATTATACCAAACAAACATAGCTACAATACTACATGATAATATATATATATTTATTCCTATACTTAGATTATTATTTGCAATAATAGTAGAAGGATCAATAGATACAACAGATGTAATTGCAAAAAAAATGGATCCTATAAAACATACTGGATAGCAATACATAAATAAATATTCAAATAATGTTGAAGGTGAAGAATATGAAACTATAGTACTACCAACATTTCCTGAGACCCCTGAATAATTTTCATTATAATAACCAGATACATTTGTAAATTTAATTCCTGATAATATCTTTTTTGACATATTAGTGGTTGCAAAGGTTTCATTGGTAGGGGGTTGGGTAGGGGGTTGGGTAGGGTCTTCAGTAGGGGCTTCAGGGCTTAAAACCTTACATTTAGCATCTATAATCTTATATGTATCATAAACAAATGCCATTGGAAATGTTTTCACAATGGCTGGATTATATTGTTTTAAAAATTCAACTAACCATTCACCAAGACATTGTGCACTTACAGCATCATTATATTTTTTCAAATATATAATATTTGGATCAGGAGGTAGTATAGTTAATACAAATTTAACACCAGTAATATTAGTTACATTTGGATCAGGTGTTACTAATACATTACAGATTCTTGAAACTGAAAAATGAAACCACTCTGCGAATGATGATATAAATATCCACACTCCTCCATTATTTTCAGTTGTTAGTGTACAATCATCTGGAACATTATAAGGTTTTATATATGTAGCATATTCTATATTAATTTCTTCACCTGCTGCATATGGAGTTGATTTCTCTAACCCATATATTTTCATACTTTGTAATTGGGTCCAAAATTCACTAATACCGCCTGGTGCCATACCTATTACATCAGATGTATTTACAGTAAATGTAAGTGTATATACATCAGTTAATGTACTACAGGATTTAAGACATGACATTATATATATTATATTAATAATATTTTTCCATTATTAAAAATATGAAAATTGTGAAATATATATTAATTTTTTCTTTTATCATAATAAAATAAAAAATTAATTAAGTGTGATTCTTATAACCTTAGGATTTAATACAGAACTAACTAAAATTGGATTATCCATATTATACCAACTAAACATTGCGATAGCACTACATACTAATATATATACATTTATTCCTATACTTAGATTTTTATTTGCAATAATAGTAGAAGGATCAATAGATACAACAGATGTAATTGCAAAAAAAATGGATCCTATAAAACATACTGGGTAGCAATACATAAATAAATATTCATATAATGTTGAAGGTGATACGGTAGTATTAGTAGCTAAAGTAGTACCAACATTTCCTGATATCGCTGAATAATTTTCACTATAATAACCAGATACATCTGTAAATTTAATTCCTGATAATATATTTTTCGACATATTAGTGTATTTTTCAATATTTTTAATATTTTCATTAATTTCAGGACTAAAACCAGTGCATTTTGTACGTACCTCACCAATAGTCTTAGCAGCAAAAAATGGTGGATCTGTATCTGTAATTTCTGGATTATATTGTTTTAAAAATTCAATCATCCATTCACCAATACATTTTGCACTTAAATCATCATTTTGTTCTTTAGTATTTTCATTAGGTGGAGATATAGTTACTATAATTTTAACACCGGTGATATTACTTACATCAGGATCAGGTGTTACGAATACATTACATAATCTTGAAACTGAAAATCCAAACCATTTTGCAAATGATGCTAAAAATATCCATACACCTCCGTTATTATCAGTTGTTAGTGTACAATTATCTGGAACTTTAAATGTAGGTATTCCTGTAGCTGATTCCATATCAATATCTGCACCTGAATTATATGATGGCTTTTGCACTAACCCATAGATTGACATATTTTGTAATTGGGTCCAAAATTCACCAATACCTGGTGCCATTTTTGATACATCAGGCGCATTTATAGTAAATGTAAGTGTATATACATCTGTTGATGTACTGCATGATTTAAGACATGAACTTTTTACTGCACTATATCCTGGATCTGGTTTTGCACTAACACCTTCATATTTTTCTATATTTATTAATGGATTATATTTGACAGATTCATTAGATATTATACTAGATGTAAATTGTGATATAGATTTTAAATATAATGGTGTAAAGGGATTGTTCAGTAAATATTTTTCAGGTATATCATTAGGTGGTGGATCAGGATTATCTCTACTAACATTTTTTAACCAATCAGATATCCATAAACCTAGTATCCCAGCAGGTAAATAATCATTTGATAATGGAGGATATAGTAAATTAGTATCAGTTAATTTAAAACTAATTGTTATACTATCTAACTTATCTGTTGGTTTTTCTGGTATAATTGTTACAATTGGTGCACATACTCTAGTGAAAGATACATTAAATCGGATGGCGACGAGCTCTACTGCAAATTTTAAACTGAAAGCTGAATTAAATCCACCTGGAATATCACACGGAAGTATATGCCCTTTAGATTCTTGATTTGAATTATCTTTAATTAATAAACCCTTAGTAAGTCCTTTAAACTGATTACTAATACTGTTATAGAATCTCATTAAACCCTCTTGAGTACCGTCACCCATATCCTTTGCTGTAATAGTATATTCTATTGTTACACCTAAAGGACATTTATCTCTTGGTGTATCAAACTGACATGACATTATATACATTATATTAATAATATTTTTCCATTATTAATAATATTTTTCCATTATTAAAAATGTGTATCTGATAATGGATTATGTGCTTTAATTAAGAGTGATTCTTATAACTTTAGGATTTAATACAGAACTAACTAAAATTGGATTATCTATATTATACCAAGTATACATTGCGATAGCACTACATACTAATATATATACATTTATTCCTATACTTAGATTTTTATTTGCAATAATACTAGCAGGATCAACAGATACAACAGATGTAATTGCAAAAAAAATAGATCCTATGAAACATACTGGGTAGCAATACATAAATAAATATTCATATAATGTTGAAGGAGATACGGTAGTATTAGTAATTAAAGTACTACCAACATTTCCTGAGATCCCTGAATAATTTTCATTATAATAACCAGATACATCTGTAAATTTAATTCCTGATAATATCTTTTTTGACATATTAGAGTATTTTTCAATATTTTTAATATTTTCATTAATTTCAGGACTAAAACCAGAGCATTTTCTACGTACATCCTCATTAGTCTTAAAAACAAAGGCTGGTGGAGATGTATTATTATCATCATCTGAATTATATTGTTTTAAAAATTCAATCATCCATTCCCCAAGACATTTTGCACTTAAATTATCATTATATAAGGTAGTTGTTGAATTAGGAGGTAGTATAGTTAATACAAATTTAATTCCTGTAATATTAGTTACATCTGGTTCAGGTGTTACTGATACATTACAGATTCTTGAAATTGAAATTTTAAACCATTCTGCAAATGATGATAAAAATATCCATGGTCCTCCATTATTTTTAGATGTTAATGTACAATCATTTGGAACTGTATAAGTAACTTGTCCTAAAGGAAAATCTATCGTAAGTTTATCACCTGGATTATATGGATTAGTTTGGGTTAACCCAAATAATCTCATTTCTTGTAAAAAAATCCAAAAATCAGCAATACCACCTGGTGACATAGCTTTTACATCAAATGCATTTATAGTAAATGTAAGTGTATATACATCAGTTGATGTACTACACGATTTAAGACATGACATTATATACATTATATTAATAATATTTTTCCATTATTAAAAATATGAAAATTGTAAAATATGTATCTGATAATGGATTATGTGCTTTAATAATAGGCATTTTTTCTTTTATCTTTTCTTCTATCTTTTTTTCAAACGATAGTAATTCTATATTATTTTTTACATAATCGTGTTTTAAGTGAATATATGATTCGTACAATTTTGCTGTATTATATTTTTTTCTAAAAATATCATTATAAACTGCAATATCCTTATGAAAAATACGATTTTCTATTTTAACATCATACTTTTTAAGATCTTTATTTAATGCAATAATATCCATACCTTCCTTGTGAACTAATGTCATATTATTAAAATATGGTTTTAATGTATTTAAATAATTAAATGGGTTTATCGTTCTCTTTTTTACTAGATCATCTTCCCTATATAAATTAATAATTTTATCAAAAATAATTTTATATTTATCTTTTAATCTTAATTTAAATAAATTAAAGTATATCTGAGATATTATCTTTTGTGTTTTTTCTGGATTAGTTATTAATGTCATGTTGTTTGTTTTAATAACTTCATTTAATAATCTTCTGGTATTTCTATCTGGTATAAATTCTATTAATTCTTTTTTATTTTTTATCGAATCAATGTCATTTATATTTATAAATAATTCTTCTTCTAATTTTTTCATCTCTATTTCTGTTTTCTCTGTTACTGTACAATATTTAGATGATAATAATCTTAAATTTTCCTTATAAAATAAAGGGAAATTTACATGATCAATTAATACAGGTAATTCCTTATTTTTTTCAAATATAATTATCCCTAATTCTAAGATATATGGTTCTTGACCTTTTTTTTGGATAATTTGAAATTCTATATCTAAAAAAACTAAATATTTTGTATTATATAAATTGTCTAACATGCCCATAAAATTAAAATTGTTTTTATTTGAAAATATAATATAATTCTATATAATATGAATAAAATATATGATTATATAATTGTTGGCACAGGACCAACCGGTTTAGCTTTAGCATGGTATTTATCAAAAGAAAATAAAACAGTATTATTAATAGACAAGGAAACTACAATAGGTGGATGTCATAGAGTAACACGAGTAAATGGATTATTAACAGAACATGGTCCTAGAGTATATTCAGATGTATATCTAAATTTTATACACTTATTAAAAGAAATGGATATTAATTTTGACGATATATTTACAGAATATAGTTTTGATTTATCTACTATTGGTGGTAAAAATAAAAAAGATCTTAAATTTTATGAAACATTTGCATTTGTTATTGCATTTGTAAAACTTGTATTTAATCCAATATATGGTCAAGATATTTCAATGAAAACTTTTGTTGATACAAATTCATTTTCTCCTGAATCTAAAGATTATATTGATCGTATATGTAGATTAACCGATGGTGCACAAACAGATCGTTATACTCTATTCCAATTTTTACAATTAATAAATAATCAGTCATTATATAAATTATATCAACCAACTAGACCAACTGATGATGGATTATTATATCTAATAGAAAATAAACTAAGAAATACCGGTTTAGTTACATTTGTACTAAATCATGATGTATTGTCTATTAATAATGATTCTAGTAATATAAATAGTGTATATGTTCACGATAAATCAACATTAGATAATTATTATATTAAAGGTAAAAAATATATTTTAGCAATACCACCAAAACCATTGACAAACTTATTATTAAATTCGGATTCATCTAAATTTGCCTTTGGAAATATTGATTTTATGAAGAAGTGGACAAACAACAATAGTTATTTTGAATATATTCCAATTACGTTACATTGGAAAACAAAATTAGATTTACCAAAAATATGGGGATTTCCTGCATCAGATTGGGGATTAGCATTTATTGTTTTATCAAATTATATGAAATTTAATAGAGAGGTTGAATTACAAAATTCTCAAACAGTTATTAGTACTGCAATTACATTTACAGATAGAAAGAGTAACATCACAGGTAAAACTGCAGATGAATCTGATATGAAAGAAATTAAAGAAGAAGTATTAAGACAACTTAGATTATCTTATCCTGACTTACCAGATCCTGATTTTATGCTATTATCACCACAAGTTTATAGAGATAATAATAAATGGATTAATACAGATACTGCATTTGTATCAACACCAAATAAAAATCAATATTTACCATTTAAAAGTATTTTATTTGATAACCTGTATACTTGTGGTGCACATACAGGAAAAAGTAATTATCATTTTACGTCAATGGAAACTGCTGTTTCTAATGCAATTGTCTTATTTAATATCTTAGAACCAAATGGATTAAAGAGACCAATTAAAGAATATAAACAACTTGTTAATTTTATTAGATATAGTATATTATTAGTATTGTTTGTTTTTATTTATTATATATATTCTAAAAAATATTTTTCTACAGTATAATATATGCAAAATATATCTTATCCTATTAATACTATAAATGATACAAATAATGTTACTAATGGTAATAGTTACTGTAAAGCAATTGAAGTAACACCTACTATTTCCAATCCATCAAAACCGATGGATTGTAAATGCAATGATACACCTATGTATGGTAAAACATCTGGTTGGGGTGTTGTTTCCGATATACATAATAAAATAAAAATTTATGGATGCAGATAAGTTATATATATAAAGACAAATATATATATAATTTTGAGATAAATAAAATAATTTAATAAAATCCTAACAGTTATCAATATTGATAACTGTCAGGGTGGCCGAGTGGTTAAGGCGGTGGGCTTAAGAAAACTTTTTGATTTTCTTAGTTATCCACTAGAGTAATCTGCATGGGTTCGATCCCCATCCCTGACAAAATTTGTTACTTCTTTTGAAAGTAATAAATATCATCTTTTTGATGATATTTATTTTTAACTAAAATAACCAGAATAATAATACAATTCCTTGTAGTATTATTGCAATAATCAACACAAATAATGTCAACCAACATGAATTATAATATTTTGTATTATAGATATTATAATCTATTTCATTAGACAATTCTAATAATTCTTTTTGTTTAATATCGTAAAGTGATTGAATTGCAGATTTAAGATATATATTATCTATTAATGGATATACATCATTATTAACATATGATGCATATTTTTCTTGGACTTTTTTACATGATTCTTTAATTGTTTCTAATTCGGTTATTGTTTTTAATTTAATATATTTATCTTCATTAATTGAATTCATTTTATCTTTTAAAACTTTATATGCATTATCAAGACGCTCATATAAAAAATTAATTTTTGTAAAAAGTATTTCATTTTTATTATGAATAGTTAATTTATTATTTAATTCTGCAATTTCAATATCTTTATTTACCATATCTAATTGCATATAACGTATTCTTGATTCTAAATGATTATATTTTAATTTATAAATATGATACTTATTTTTCTTATTTTTCTTCTTTTTACTATGACTGGAACTAGTACTAGTATCAGTACTAGCATCAGTACTATAATCAGAATCAGAAGAAGTATTTATTTTTTGTTCTAATGATTCTTTGATTTCATGTAAGTTATTTATAGATGGCTGATTGACACTCATTTTTATTTAGTATAAAATATTTAGTAATTAACATATAAACATATCAATTTTTATTTAACAACAAATAAATATCTAAATTGATATTATACAATGGATGCATTTTTAGTATCTAGATATATTAAAAATAATTTAAGCCACAAAAAATCCAAAAAAAATATGGAACATGCTGCATTTTTAATAAATGATTCAGTCACAAAATCAAATAAACAAAAAGATTTATTTGATAATTCTACTGATAATATTCCTATGAATTCTCCTCTTATGAAGGATAATGTTATGGCTGATAATACTATGAAGAATAATACTATGAGTTATGCTACTATGAAGGATAATTCTATGAGGGATAATTCTATTAATGATAATTCTATTAATGATAATTCAGTAAGTGATACATCTATGAATGATAATTCAGTAAGTGACCGAGTATATGCGAATACTGATAATTCTAGTAATATCACTGTTAATAATATTAAAGTAACTAATTTAAAAAATAAATCAACAACCATAATAGAAGAAGAAGAAGAAGATGAAGATGAAGATGATGATGAAGGTTATGAAGAACTCCATAATAATAATAAAGCAAATAATATATCTAGTATTACATTTTTACTAATGTTAATTATAAATTCATATGCAGCTTATTTAAGCTGGGAATGCAATTCTCGTAAAGATTATCCTTTAGTATTAAAAGTTGTATTTTCATTCTTTGCATTTACATTTGGATCATTATATTTATTATATTACATTTTATTTAAATTTGATGATTGCAATAGATTTTAGATTCGTTCATATAAATAAACATATCCTTTCTTAACGATATTATCATCATCATTATCGTCACTAGAAATATTACTATCATTAAATAATGTCCATGAATCTCCAAATTTGTGATAATATACATAATGTCCACCATTTAGTCCTCCCATATGGTGAATACTACCTTTTATTTTATAATGTGCTCCATTAAGTACAATGTTATTTGGCATATCAACATCGTGATTAAGTTTAGATGATGTTGCACGTTTCAATACTTTGTTATATTCATTTAGAAATCTTTTTAATCCAATATACATATACTTTGGTGTTCCTTTTATTATTAACTTCTTTTTCGCATCAACTTTAATTAATTGATTTGATTCTGCATTTTTACTACATTTTTCACATGTAATTTTTTCATCATCGGTTAAAATTTCCTCTGATAAAAAATCATTTAATGCATCATTAAAATTATTATATATTATTGTTCTATCAGAGGATACAATAGGGAGAGTAATTAGTTTTTGTGTTTCGGTTTTTTCACTTTTATAATCACAATTAGTACATTGTAAATTACTAACTATATGACAATCAAATAAATCACTAATATTAATACCTTCTTTCTTGGTAACTTCATAAAAATGATCTAAAAAATGACCAAGACATTCATGTGCATCATCTTGCATACCTATTCTATAATTGGAATTAATTTCAGCATATGATCTAATTAAGAGTAATGGTCCAATTACTTCAACTGATGGTTTTAGATAATAATCTTCAATCGTAATTTTTAAAAATCGTAATAGTTTACTATCACCTCCATAGTTTCTTAATTGAGATATAAAATCAGTACATTTAAATAGACTTTGTAATGTTGAATTGAAAAAACATGTATTAAAATACATTCTTCCATTATTATCTCGAAAAGGATTATTAAATCCTTTATTGATAGTTGGATTAATAGTTGATGACATTATAATCTCACTCATTTGTAATAGCGTTTATATATAAAATAATATATATTTACTTATATAAACGATATATTTCAATTTTTGCTTAAACAATATTTAATATATTAAATAATTAGGATAATTATCTACTATAAGTTTAAAATGAGTAAAAGACGTAGAGATATAGACATTAAAAATAATAATGATGAAAACATAAATATGACTAAAGAATCATCTGTTTTTAAAAAAAAGAAACAAAAAATAGATTTTTCTGAATTAGAGATTAAAACATTAGATGATCTAATTGATTTAGCAAAAAAATATGATTCTAATAATGAATATTCTTTTAATTTAGAAAAGTTACATAATTTATTACCATCATTGCTTAGATTAAAAAATATTATTGGAATGACAACTGTAAAAGATTCATTAGTAGGACAAATTATATTTTTTTTAAATGAGTTTGATAATGATAATATGGATATGATGCATACTGTAATTCAAGGTCCACCTGGTGTAGGTAAGACATTATTAGGAAAGATTATTGGTGAATTATATTATTACATGGGAATAATTAAAACAAAGCCGAAATTAGTAATTAAAAAACGTTGTCTAACTCAAGATGATTTAGATGATGAATTAGAGGAATATATGAATGTTATTAAGGGGGTTCGAAATAGAAATAGAACTAATTCAGAAGGAGATATTAAAGAACCATTTATTTTTAAAATTGTAAAGCGTAGCGATATGGTAGCAGGTTATTTGGGCCAATCAGCAATTAAGACGCAAAAATTATTAGATGAAGTAGAAGGTGGGGTTTTATTTATAGATGAAGCTTATAGTTTAGGTAATGAAGAAGGTCGTGATTCATTTTCCAAAGAAGTAATTGATACATTAAATCAAAATTTAAGTGAAAAAAAAGATAGTTTATTATGTATTATTGCGGGGTACAAAGATGCATTAGATAAATGTTTCTTTGCACAAAATGAAGGATTAAGAAGAAGATTTCCTTTTGTATATACTATTGAAAAGTATACTGCTGATGAATTGTGCCAAATATTTAAAAAAATGGTTACTGATATGAATTGGAATGCAGATCAAGTACCTATGAAATTTTTCGAAGATAATTATAGTTTATTTACTAACATGGGAGGTGATATAGAAACATTATTTTTTATGACTAAAATAGAACATGGAAAAAGAGTTCTATTTAAACCAGATGAAAAGAAAAAGATAAATATTCAAGATTTGGAAAGTGCATTTAAGATTTTTAAATTAAATAAGGAATCTAAAAAAAGTAAAAAAGATATTATGGAAGAAGACGAAACATGGAAAACTCTATATACTTAATATCTATCTTCCAGCACGAAAATAATTATAATCAATATTAGGATCACGAGTTGCTTTTAATATTTGATTATCAGCAGATCCTGAAGTATTATCATAAAATGTTCTTACATTATCTTTTACAGGTGTACATTTTGTTTGAATATTATCATATTCATCACCACAATTTGATGTTTTATTATTTAGATCAATCAAACAATAATTACCATATCCGACAGATTTAGACATTTTTCTTTATATACATACTATAAAGAAAATTATTTATTAGTAAAGGTTGTATTATTTCCTGTGTCATGACCTGCACGTGCAAATGATTGTGTATTATTATTAAACATATTGGTATTTAATCCAATTACTTCCTGTGATGTATTAGGACCTGGATATAAATTTGTTGATGAAGGAGAGCTATAATAATTTACTTTATAGACATCCGTTCCATTATTATCATAAACTATAGTATAATTTTCATCTTTACATTTATTAGTATCATTATTAATAAAACAGAATGTTTGTAAATTACTTGACATTTTCTTTTATATATTAGAAATATATTTTTATTCTTTCCTTAAATCTCTTTGGCTATTTAGCCATTTTTGATATGATCCGTTACCCATATTACATGATCCACGATCAGTGCAATCCCATACTTCTTTACAAGGGGTTACATCATTAATTGATTTAACATCTTCAGAATATTTTGTTATAACATCACTATTATCTTTACATAAGTTACTATTGGAACTAAAATCTATTGCACAATAATTAGACATATTTTCTTTATATTATTAGATAAAGAAAATATTTATTTATTAAACAAGTAATAATCAATTGATGATTTTTTAAGCACATCTTCAAATTGTTCTACTAACATTTTTTTACGCAATGCCAAACTCAATATTTGTTGATCAATTGACATTTCTTTACTTGAATCAATTGCTAAATAAATATAAATATTAACTAATCGTTCATCTTTAGGCAAATCTTTGTGAGAACAAAAACGAACTGCACGACCAATAACTTGTTCTAATCTTGACATATTCCAATATGGTTCTAATATATGAACTTGTCTTATTCTTAATAAACTAACCCCTTCTTTAATCGCAGGAGAACCTAATATAATTTTTATTTTTGAACCATCTGCATTTTCTTCAGAATTCATTACTTCACGGATAAGATCTTTTTCTTTAGTATTTTCATCACCTGACCATATAGCATATCTTTTTTTACCTTTATCGTGATCTAAAAAATTAGAATATCCATGATACTCCAATACACGTTTAAAATCTTCAATCCCACCATGCACTTTGAATCCAGAATAGAAAAACACAGGTGCATTACAACGTTCTACTTTTTTTAATATTTTATAAAATTTAATTGAATATTTTTGTAAATTTTCTAATTTTAAATAATTACCATCAAAACTTTCAAAACCTTTTTCATTAAATTTACGATTAGGATATGCAATATTAGATATAATTCGACCACCTAACATAAAGCTACTAGGTAACTTAAGAATATCAGTTGATTGTAAAAATAATCCTTTTTTTTCTTGATCTACATAACTTCTATATGCATCTGATTGAAATTTATTCATTTGACATTTTACATATTTTAACTTAATTTTAGGAAAGACAAATGCAGGTGCGCCTTGATAAAAAGATACATATCCTTGTAATAAATTAGCTAATTTATCTTCATGTTTTAATTTATATATAATACCATCTTCAGTTACATCTCTTTCTAAAAACATTTTATTAAATTCATCTGGGTCAGGTAATTCTTTATTTGGTCTTAATAAATTAATAGTTAATCCTAATTCAGCAGGTTTATCGAATATTGGAGTTGCTGACATAATTACAATTCTAAAACTATCAGGTGCATTATCAATTGCTTTTTTAAAAGTTGTATAAAATGTACCACTTTCACTTACAATATTATGAACTTCATCCACAATTAATAATTTATTTTTTAAATTAATTTTCTTAGAATTTATCAAATCTACAAATTTATGGTAAGAATAAATTTCATAATATTTATGTATTCGTCTTTTTATGGTATCAATTAATTCATTGTATTTTGTTGAAGTGGGTTGTAAAGAAGCCAATACTTTTCTTTCTTCTTTTGATATATATATGTTTCCAGTACATTCAGATCTTAGTTCTTTGTAAAAATTTCCTACTAATGAAGCAGGTGCAACTAATATTATTTTTTTATGTTCTTTCCATTTTTCAGCAATTTGAATACCTGCACATGTTTTTCCTGCACCTATCCTATGATAAAGTAAAAGACCTTTATAAGGTGTTTTAGGATTTAAATATTCAGCGACAAATAATTGGGGTAATTGAAAGGTAAATTTTTTAGGATAACAAAAATCTTTTAATGACGTTTTTTTGTTTTTAATTTTGTATTCACGGAATATTTTTTTTATTTTTTCTTGAAAATTTTTATCTGAAATATCAGGATATTTAACCATATAATAGTATTATTTTTTTAATTATTATATTCAATATATATATAAACAATGCCTGAAAAAATGATAAGAAGATCAAGTTATGTAAGGAAAGATGGTACCAAAGTAAAATCGTCTATGATTAAAGATCTAGGAAAAATTGGTAAAGGAAAAAAATTATTTGAAATAAAGGATAAGGGGCTTTTAACAAATAAAGGATATTCTTTAAAAAAATCTACTGAAGAAAGAAAAAAATCATTAAGAAGAGCATCAAAAGAAAAAGGAATATTGCCAGTATTGAGACATTTAAATGCAATTAGAACATTGCAAAAAAATAATGTTACTAATTTTAATAAATTAGATAAAGATGTTAAATTTGTTCAAAAAGAATATAGAAAAGATAAAAAGTAAAAAGAAAAAAAATATATATAGAATATATATAACATGCAAAGAAAAGTAGTAGAACATATGAATCCTCCATTCTTATATGTCGGTGATTACATTTTTTCATATGCATATCCCGTATCCTTCTTAGGTGCGTGCTTTTACGGTATTGCTTCCGTAGTAAGTGTAGATCCGTCTACTATAATTGCAAACAAAAATTTATCAGTTGTCTTAAATGTATTCATCGGCTTATGTGGTATTATCTCATTATTTGCATGGCTCAACTATGGAGGAAATGCTCCTATATTAGGACCCACAATATTACCTAACGGTAATAAAACAATAAAACAAAACGTCAACTCTAGCAGTACATATTAAATTTATAAATTATAATCTATTATAATTTATGAAAGAAATACCCATATATATTATTATATTTACAATAACAAACCTTTTTATATATTATTATTATACATGTGTAGATATTAATACAAAAATATATTTACTGGTATTTTATGGTGTTTGTTTAGTATACTTGATATATTTACTTATATCGTATAAAAAAAGATTATCAACAGATGGATCCAATTTACCAATCATAATTGATTTATCAAAAAATCCAGAATATACTTCAAATTCATCTAAAGTTATATATTGGACAAATGATTTCAATGTAAATGGTATGGTAGATATTGTAGATGGTAAGGCAACAATATATATTAATAAGGAAACTTCACTTAAATATCGAATAATTGATATTAATGAAAAGTTATCAGCTGTTTATTCTAGATAAAAGAGATTTTGATTCTAATAAGATAGAATCCAAATTTACTTTATTAATTGATTCTTTTAATTCTAAATAATTAGGGACATGACCAGCATGTTGAATTTTACTTAATCCACCTGTAGGGGTTTTTATTTCTTTTTGTTTTAGACCATATATTTTTTCTAAGAATGCTCGTTTTCTACTTAATTCATCTACGTCTTTTTTTAAAGTATTTATTTCTGTTTCATCTTTAAATTGTTTAATTTCTGCTTCTTCTTTTCGTACCTCATCTATCGTTGGTTTTTTATTTTCTAGTTTATTAGTTATATCATCCTTAATATATTGATACGTTTTATTTAATGATTTTAATTTGAAGTCATAATCAGCTGAATTTGTATTTAAATTATCTATTTCTAATCCAATTTTTTTTAATTTTTCTAATTGTTTTACAATATATGTATTTGATTTTTTATCATCTAATTTCTTTAATGTAACTTTATGTTCAAGTTCACATTCACTCATATTAAATGTGTTCGGATATTCATTTGGATCTAAACTAACACCTTTATTTGATTTTAAATTTGTAAGTATAAATACAGGTTTAGCTTCCTCAGGTTTAGCTCGTGAATCTGCTATAATTTTTTCAATAATCCCGTGAACTTCTGTATCTTTTTCACGATTCCAAAGTTTTCGAGTTGTTGTTAATTTCTTTTTACATATTGCAGGTGTTTTAACAATAAATCCATTTTCTGTTGCATTTTTTATTACTGTTTCATTTGTAGCTACATTAATATTTTTTTCATTTTCTATTGATCTAACTGATTCACAATATTTTAATTCTTTAGTAATTTCTCCTTCTAATTTTGTTTTTATTTGTAATGTAGTTTTTCCTTTATCATGAATTATATCAAATACAATTCCATCTACCGTTTTAGGTTCTTTATTTGTACCTCTAATTAAATTTACTGCATATTTAGTTGAAAATAAATTCATTTCATGTATAGTTCTTTGACATTTTACATTATCTAACATATTGATGTTATTATTTCTTGCAACTATCATACCAATTAATTTGTTAATTTCAGTATCTAATAATGTTTTGCAATCTCTTACTGTTTGAGTATATGTGTTAATAATTTTGTTCATTTGTTCTGGTGCTGGTGCTGCTGGTACTTCTGGTACTGGTGCTGGTGCTGCTGGTACTTCTGGTGCTGGTGCTGGTCCTGGTGCACCTGGTGCTGCTCCTCCCGATTGTACTATTGGTTTACTTATAGTTTTATTTATATTTTCTGTTTTTAGATTAGTTAAACGTGTATGTTCATCATTTAAATTATTTATTACATCAGTATCATTTTTAATTTCTAACTTTTTTTTATTGGTATCATACTCTTCTATTAGATCTTTTATGTTAGATATTCTATCACCATCAGTTATAGAGTGCTCTAAATCTATAATTTTTTGTTTTTTATATTTAATTAATTTATCTTCTTCATCTAATATTTTTTTTGTATTATAGAAATTTTCAGTTTGAATTGTAATAATTTTATCTAAACTAGATATAATATTCCATGTATTATTTATAATTGATTCTGAATTGTTTATAATTGGTTCTCCTATATATTCTTTAATTCTAGTTTCTTCTGTATAAATATTCTTTATCATATTACCAAACTCATTTAAATTATTAGAATTAATTGCCACATCACATACTTTTATATAAAATATAACACATTCCTGAATACGGTCTATCGTTACTGATATATACTTTATATCATTAGATTCAGGATCAATTGTATTAGTGTTAATTAATTTATATATATCAGTCTTAACAGACTTAATTTCTCGATTAAGTCCTATTAAATTTTTTATAAAATCTTTAATATTTTTTTGTTCATCTGCTGCTAGTGCTGATTTCAATGCTCTTAGTTCTGGACGCATCATTGGATTCGAATAACTATCACTACCACCACTCGTTTTATCGATTGTATTTAATTTTTTACGTAATCCACTAATTAAACTTAAAAAACCTTGATTGGAAGATCCACCACCTGTATGAGTGCGTGGGGGTTGTGGAGGTGCACTATATCTTTGGGTTCTTTTAGAGAAAAATGGATTCATTATTCTAGTTTTTTTATGACTATTTTTTCTTATGAGATTTTTTAAATTATTAATTAATTGTGTTTCTTCCTCTTTTTTCAGATTTAATTTATTAATTAAATCTTCATTGTAGGAATATTCTGTACCACCTTTGGGAGATTCGGTAGGGGATTCGGTAGGGGATCCGGGATTAGAATTTGATGATCTAGCTAAATTTGCTATAAAATCTTTATCAATATTAATTATTTGATTATTAATTGGATTATTATTAATTGGATATTTTTTATCAGAATCACTAGATGATGATGAGTCTGATGATTCTGATTTTTTGCAGTTTTTATCTGCTTTTTTTAGTTTTTCTTCTGATGTGGTTAGTTTTTCTTCTGTTGTGGTTAGTTTTTCTTTTACTTCTATTGCTGCTTCTATCGCTGCTGCTGCTTCTTCTTCTAATTTTGTTACTCTTGCTGCTGCTTTTGCTTGTACGTCTGCTAGTTCATTTCTTGCTGCATTTGCTCTTGCTGTATCTATCGCTGCTGCTGCTTCTGCTCTTGCTCTTGCTGTATCTGCTTCTGCTCTTGCTCTTGCTGCTGCTTCTGCTTCTCCTCTTTCTTTTTCTGCTGCTGCTAGTGCTGCTTCTGTTTTTTCTGTTGCTGCTCTTATTTCCTTTGATGCATATGCATATGCTTCATCTACCTGTGCTTCTGTTGCATATGCGGTTATTACTTTTTGCTCAGCATTTTTTATTACCTTTGATAGGGATGTTGCTTGATTATATGCTTCTATTAATTTTGGTGTTAATATATCTATTTTTTGGCTACCTGTATGTTCTGTTATATTATTAAAAGAGGTTCGGATTGTATCTACAGATTCATCTACCTTATCAAAGTCTACTCTAGCATTTATATCATCTTTTTTTGCTTGTTTTATATATAATTGACGTTTTAATACACGGGTTATTAGTCCATTAAACAATATTAAATAATAATAGTAGGTTACTACCTTTATATTATGATCAGAAATTTTATTATTTTCCAATTCTAGTACTATTTTATTTGCATATTTATCTATTCTACCTATATATTTTATTAACAAATTTTCATATCTTTCTAGATTATCATATATATTTTCATCTGTTGATTTTAGTTTTGCTCTTTTTTCATCTTCTTTGGTTTCTGGAAGAATCATTTGTAAACGTGCTACTGCTACCTTTTTTGTTACCCATGAGATTCTATATGCAGTTTCTATTACATTTGCTGCAGTTATTATTATATTATTATCAATAGCATTTTTATTTAATTCATTTATTATTTTATCTTTTTCACCCTTTGCTTCGTTTATTTTGGCAAATGTTAATTCTTTTAACGTATTTATTATATCTGGTTCATATGTTATCCTCTTAATTATAGGATCGCTACTATAATATGTAGCTTCTGCACTTTTATATAATTCAATCGCTGCATTTCCTGTGGCTCTTGCTTCATTATTTTTTATTTCTACTGCTTGTTTTTGGTTTGATGCTGCTGCTGCTGCTGCTTCTGCTGCTGTTTCTGCTGAATTCCTTAGTTCAGTTATATCTCCTGCTGCTCCTGCTCCTGCTGCTGCTCCTGCTGCTGCTCCTGCTCCTGCTGCTGCTCCTGCTGCTGCTCCTGCTGCTGCTCCTGCTGCTACTACTGATTCTAATGCTGCGGCTGGTGATGTCAGTGTTGATGGCGGTGGTGGTTGTGGTTCTTCTCCTGCTGCTGCTGCTCTATCTGTTGCTGCTCTTTCTGCTTGTAAATAAGCATTTACATCTGCTAACGTTTCAGGAGTAAATACACTATATTCTCTAGGTGCTGGTTGTGGTACTGATAATTGTTCTGCACCTGCACTTAGTTCTGATGATTGTTCTGCATCTGCACTTAGTTCGAATGATTGTTCTGTTACTTCTGCTAACATTTTTTCTATATTTATTCTTATTGCTACCATCTCTTTTGCTTCGTCAGCAGCTTTCTTTGCTCCTTCAGCGGCTTCCTTTGCTTCATTCGCATCTTTTTCTGCTTTTGTTACTAATTCAGATATATTATTTTCTATTTTATTTGATGATGCCGCTGATGCTGGTGCCGCTGATGCTGGTGCCGCTGATGCTGGTGCCACTACTGTCGGTGTAGGTCTTGGTATTGTTGATGTGCGTACTGTATTTGTACTGTTTGATATACTTTCAGGAGTTTGTTTATTTTCTGTTAATTTGGTCCCTACTACTTCTTCTACGACTGGTTCATATCCACGTTCCATTTCTGATGTGGGGGTTCCTATTGGTTCATCTGAGTCTAGTACAGAACTTTCTGAGTCTGTCGAATTAAGTAATTCTGGTGGTAGATTTGTTGTTCCAGTTTCTTGTGCAGATTCTTCTGTTGCGGGTGCTGGTGATTCTTCTGTTGCGAGTGCAGGTGATTCTTCTGTTTCGGGTGATTCTTCTGTTGTGGATGCGGGTGCTTCTTCTGTTGTGGATACGGGTGATTCTTCTGTTGATGGTGGTGAGGATAATACTTCTGAAACTGCTTGCACAGTTTCTAATTCATTTTGTGCCGTTTCTGCTTCTTTTTCTTGAAGATTAGTTTCTGCTGCTGCCGTCTCTGCTTCTGCTGTTTGAAGAGCAGCAGCTGCTGCTGCCGTCTCTGCTTCTTCTTTTTGAATAGCAGCAGCTGCTGCTGACGCCTCTGCTTCAGCTGCTTGATTAGCAGCTTCTACTCTTGCCGCTTCCGCTTCTGCTTCTTGTCGAGCTGCATCCTCTGCTGATGCCGCCGCTGCTTCTGCTTCTTGGCGTTCTGCTTCTAATCTTGCCGCCTCTGCTTCTGCTGCTTCCGTTGCTTCTCGTGCCGCTGCTGCTTCCGCTTCTGCTACTTGGCGTTCTGCTTCTATTCTTGCCGCCTCTGCTTCTGCTGCTTCCGCTGCTTCTCGTGCCGCTGCTGCTTCCGCTTCTGCTTGTGCTTGCGCCGCTGCCTCTGCTGCTTCCGCTTCTGCTTGAGCTTGAGCTGCTGCTTCCGCTTCTGCTCGTGCTGCTGCTTCCGCTTCTGCTTGAGCTTGAGCTTGTGCCTCTGCCTCTGCTGCCGCCGCCGCTTCATCTGATCCTGATCTAAATGAATTATAATAATTACTACCACCACTTTGTGCTGAATTATATTTATTTAATTCATCTATTAAATCTTCTATTTTTTGATCTACATCTTCTACATTTTTTAAATTTTCTATTTGTACTATAAAATATTCTTTTTGTTCATTATTAATCAATTTATTTTTTACTGCAAATGATAAATTATCAATTAGTAACGATAATTTATTTTCAATACTAGCATCATAATCAGAAATTACTTTTTCACTAATATTCATATTATCTTCATATGCAACATCACCATCGTTTAAAATTTTATCCAATTCACTAGAATATCCAGAATATTTTTGTTCAATATCTTCTAATTTATCATTAATAAAATTTATATCTGATTCTGATATATTTTCATTTGTGAATCTAGTATTATATATATGAATTAATTTAATTGTTTTAAGTAAATTGATAGAATATTGTTCTAAATTTTCAAATAGATTAGAATATTTAGTAGGTAATCCTAATATAATATTTTGTTTTTCTTTAATTTTTTCAACTAATCCAATGTATTTTTTACTTATATCTTCAATTTGTTCAATAACAGAATCTTTACTAATACCACCTTTTTGATTATATAATTGTTTACCTTTTAATTGATTAAATATATTTTTAAATAAACCACTACCACCACTTTGATTTTTATCAGATAATAATTTTATTAAATCACCTAATGTATCAGTTGCACCTTTTAATTCTAAATTTATATTAAATATTTTTTTAATAGAATCACCTAGTTCAAAAAATAATCCTACATCATCACCTTTTTCTCTAATAGATTTATCCATTCTAATTAAATTAATTGCATTATCTAATCTACTATTAGTACTTCTTGCAATACTATTATATTTCATTTCCAAATCTTTAATGCTTTCTATTAAAATACGTCTCTTAATAAGTAAATCTCTAAATTTTAGATTTGATTCGTCTCTATTATCGTTAGTTACATTCTTTATTAAACTATTTAATGATGCATCTATATTACGTACAGAGTCAATAATTTTATCATATGAATTCTTTAGTAATATTAATTCATCGTCTGATAATTGGGGTGAAAAATTAAATTCTTCTGAGGATTTATCTTCATTTGATCCTCCATGCATAATATTTTTCATAGCTTCATATTTAAGGTCATGTAAATGATCTAATACATTTCTTTCTATTTCTTTATTCAAATTAAAAGCATGTTTTTTTATGCGATTCGAATATTTACTTAATATATCAGGGGTACCACCATCAAGTTGATTTGTTTTATTTAATAATTTTTTAGCATAATGATCTACAGCTTTAATTGTAATTGGATTAGTATTAACTAATCTTCTTGCATAATGATCTGTATATTTATCTAATTTACCTCCTTCTTTATCTTCTTTTTTATCATCTCCTTTTAATTTACTCAAATGCGCAATAACATCATTTCTAATATTTTGATCCTTTAGTAAGTTTTTAAGCATTTTTCCATATTTACCAAATATCTTAGAAATCATTCCTTTACTAGATGAAAGAGCTTTAGCTGCTGTAGCACCTCTGGAAAGTATAGCTCCTCTAGCAACTAATGGAATTAAGAAAGCTCCACCGCTTACTTTGTTCATTTTTGAAATTATTTTATTACCATAATAATCAATTGATTTTATAGTAATTGGATGATTATTAACTAATTTTCTAGCATAATGATTTACATAATGATCCGCATACAAATCAAAATTACCACCGTTAGTTGGTTCATAATAACTTAATAATGATTTTACATTAGAATCTACATTAGAATCTATAATATTACCACCAATTGATGTATTATTATGTTCTAAATCACTAAATTGATTATTTATATTTAAATTACTCATACATTTAGTATATTTTTTTTTATATCTCAATAAAACTAATTATTAATTAGTTTTATTAAATTAATTGTTAAAATATTCATTTTCAGATAATGTTAAGTCTGTATTTTTTATTTCTATTGGATCAACAATAAATATATCATCATATAAATTATTTATTTTAATATCATTTTTATTTGGTATAATATGTTCAGTATTTCTTTCAGAAAAATGAACATGTCTGTCTTGATTAATATTTTTTTTGTTATTTAATGGTTGTTCTATAAATTCATCATTTATAAATTCAACATTATTATTTCTAACTGTAAAATAAGAGTTTGTATTGTTAAATAATACAAAATATACATATAATCCAATTCCCAATAAAATCAATATTAATATTAATTTATTCATAAATAATAATAATATTTATTTTATTATTATTAAACGTTTTATATTTTATCTATATCTATATCTATATCTTCTTCTGGTTCATTAATATTTTCATCATCCTCATTAGTTTCAAATATATTATCTTTATCAATTTCTTCATCTATATGATTTTCCTTTTTTAACATATGGACTTCATCAATTGTATAAACTAATAATATATCTCCTACATCTTTTGTTTCAAATTCTCTAATTGCATACAAAACATAATCTTTTTTATTCACTCGAGGTAATGATTTTCTTAATCTACACCTAAATTCTATCTTAGTACCAAGTTTTCGTACCATTGCCATTCCACAACCTAAAAAACTAACAACTTGTCCATATCCTTCATTATTAGTTTCTTTTATAACCAATGGTCTTTCATTCTTTATTGAACTATTCTTTTGTTTTTTATGTTTGTTACCACCAGTTGTATTTTTTACCATTTTAACATATGTATATATATAAATTAATTCTTATATTATTTCCATGCAGTATTACACATAGGGCATTTAATGGAATTGTTCTTATGATATTGTTGTAAACAATGTGCATGAAAACCATGTTTACAATCATTATTATTATTCAATATCGACATACATTTAATATTCGGTTTTTGATTACATTTGATACATTCATGACCAATTGGATTATTACAAATGAGACACTCATCATTAATACAGTTCCATTTTAAGGTAGATACCAGAGAAATACTTTCGACTTCCATAATTACTAAGAAATTTGAAATTTATATTTCATACAATTATATAAATAAAGAAAGATAATTTCAATTATTATGGGTAAACTACCTTTTGTTGAAAAATACAGGCCTATAAATTTAGATAATGTTGTAGAGCAAAATGATGTAATTAAATCAATTAAAGGAATTTTAGAAAAAAAAGAAATGTTAAATCTTCTGTTTTATGGACCTCCTGGTGTTGGTAAAACAACAATTGCATTAAGTTTAGCAAAACATTTATACGGTGATAAATATCCAGAATATACATTAGAATTAAATGCATCTGATGAAAGAGGTATTAAAATGGTAAGAGAAAGAATTAAAACATTTGCAAAATTATTATGTGATTCATCAATATTTCCATTTAAATTAATTATCTTAGATGAAGCAGATGCATTAACAAATGATTCTCAATATGCATTAAGAAGAATTATTGATGATTATAGTCATTCTACTCGTTTTATTATTATTTGTAATTATTTGAATAAACTAATTAATCCAATTATTTCTAGATTTAGATCATTTCAATTTAAACAAATTTCATTAGATTCTGCAAATGTTATCTTACAAAAAATTATAAGAAAAGAAAAGTTAGAAATAACACAAGAACAAATAAGTAAAATATATGATGTTACTGGGGGTGATTTACGTAAGATAATTACTCAATTACAGTATAACTCAATCCCTACATTAAAATTTTTACCTATTTTATTAGAAAATAAGAATAATCCAGAAGTTATTCTTGTAAAATTATTAAAAGAAAATATTCAACCTGATTATTTATTGTTAGAATTATATAATTATGCAATTGAAAATAATCACATAAATTTATTACAACAACTATCTAATATTGATGGAAATATTCAAAATGGTGGTCAACCTATTATTCAAATGATGACACTATTACAATATTTATAAATTAAATGTAAATAGCACCTATTTGTAAATTAAATATAAATAGGTGCTATTTTACCATTATTTGACAAAAAATTATTCCAGTGATTTTGAAATGATTCCGGTAGTGTTTTAGTTAATTTATCAACTGTTTCGTGTAAATTTTCATTTAAGTATGCTTGATGCATTTTTTCAATAAATTGGTTATCAGGCATAAATTTAGCAATTGCGTGATATGCACCAAATAGATAACTTGCATTTGCATCATTAATAAAATGAAATCCATAATCTACAATAGATCCAGGTGTTAGTTGATTAATATCATCTTCTTTGAGAGCCTTTAATAACGATTCAGAAGTTGGCATTTTATTATTATAATAATATTAATTATAATAATAAATTATTTTTTCAACTTTATTTTTGTATATTTATCTTCATCATTTTTATAAAATTCGGTTACATGTTTACATGGATCATTTTTTAGTTCTGAATATGACCATTTTTCTATTTCTCTATTATTATTTGAAAAATATATATTTTCAATATGATATCCTTTTCTATTCGCCAACAATTGTAAATTTTCAACACAATGTTTACATGGTTTTGACATACTAATTAAACCAGTATTACTTATTTTTATAACTACTAAACTTATACGATCAAGTTTCTTATTTTTATCACGTTGCTTTAACTTATTAATTGCAAAGTGTTCTGCATGTATAGTTGCACCATTACTTGATGATAATTTAGTACGATAACAATTATATCCAAAACTAGCGACATTGTCGACATTCTTTTTTTCGTTCTTTGAACACGGCTGATGCATGGACGTATGGTTCGGATGAATGTCTAATTGACTGTCGAGATGTAATTAATTCTTCTATTAAAGACTCCATTTTCTTTACAGTATTTAATTATTATTAATACTGTTTCTTTATTATAGATATATCAATTTTATATAAAAATTGATATATATATTTCTTTTTGATATCGTATCTATAGAAACATATTACGGTACCAAAAAATACCGATAATAAAAATTTTTATGTTTTTGGATGATAAATTAGAAGACAATTATAAATATTTTTATAGAAGAAACAATTTATTAGGGAATGGGACTAATATCATATATTTAAATCAAGTAAATAATATTAATAATACTAATACTATAATTATGAATATCAACAAATTTAAAAAAATATACAAATCATACAAATTTAAAAAAAAATAAGTTGAAAAATAATCACTTAAGACAATATTACTTTATTTATTAAGGAAAATGTCTAAATTTGTTAGATATGATTCAGAATTTATTCAATTACAGAGACCCAATAAAAATGCAATAATTTCTGAAAAATTATCAAAACATTTTGATTGGATTAATGAATTGTTTTTACAATCAACACAGTATCAAGACAATCGTAAAAAAATCAATTATAATCAAGTAAATTCTCAAAAATGGAGAAACAATAATATTAATATTGTTAATTCCATTTTATTAATGTTAAATGGTATTGATAAATCATTATATGATGAGATTGAAAATAAAATTGTGAGTATTGAAATTAAAGATATTAATAATATGAGAAAAATAATAGAGATTCTTCATGAAAAATCATGCGAATCATATAATTCAAACACTGTTTTAGAATTATACATAAATATATTGAGTAGAATTATAAATAATGGAATTTGGTATTATAAGATAGGTGATAAAATTACTGATTATATATGTCCACGTATTGTAGCTGTAAGTATTGCTCAAAAAAATTATTTGGAAATGTTAGATACATTTTTATCAATAATCAGTAATTTTAATAAAACAAATGATGAAATATCATATTTTAAAGTTAAGAATCAAAAATTTATAGGGAATATGTTATTTATTTCCAAATTATATAATAAAAAAATTATTTCGATTGAAATAATTAATACTATATGTAATGATATCATAACAAAAATAAATACTGATATTGCAAATGTAGATTTAGTAGAATACTTAATACAATTACTGAGTAACATTGAAAACTATCCGAATATGGATAAAGTGACAAATGAATTAAGTGATATTGTTAATAAAGTTTCAAGCAGAATTAAATATTTGTTAATAAATTTTATTGAATCACAATCAAAGAAAAAGGTAGATATTATAGAAAATCAAAATGCAGTATCTAAACAAATAATAGATAATTCAAATGATTCATATAATAATTTAATAATGGAATACTTGATTAATTATGATGAAAATAATGTAAATCAATTAGTCCAAGACTTTATAAATAGTTTAAAAAATAAAGTTGATGGTGAATTAGTATTAACTATACTAAAGAAATACAGTCCAAGATGTGAAGATAAGTTAATTACATTTTTAAATAAATTATTAGAAAAAAAGGTAGTTAATCAAGAGGAAATAAATAACAAAATAAAACTATATAAGGATAATGGTGATTTAGATGATATCGCAGAAGAATGTCCTATCATATATAAGTTTGTTGAAAAACTTGAAAAATATTGATTTAATTATTTTATATAAATAATTAAATACATAGCTAATAACTGATATGAATAAAAAGGAGAATAAACCATGGGTGGAAAAACATCGCCCACAAAAATTATCTGAGATTGTCCAAGATGATGATATTATTCAAAAATTAAATTCAATGTTAAAAGATAAATTTATTCCACATATGTTAGTAGACGGTCATGCGGGTGTAGGTAAAACAAGTTCTATTAGGGCATTTATTAAAGAAGTGTACAAAGAAAATTATGAATTATGTGTATTAGAATTAAATGCATCTGATGATAGAGGATTAGATATTGTTCATGAAAAAATTATACCTTTTTGCAAGAGTGTTGCTTTTGATCTATTTGGTAATAAATTAAACAAAGTAATTATATTTGATGAGGCAGATAATTTAACAAAAAAAGCCCAAGAAATTATTAGTAATTTAATAAAAGAATATTCTTTGATGACAAGATTTATTTTTATTTGTAATAATAGAGCGGATATTGATGAGAAAATTCAATCAAGATGTTTTCCAATATACTTTCCTAGTATTGGTAATAAAATTACTAGTTGTTTAAAGAAAATTTTGGAAAAAGAGAATATTGTATTGAGTCAATCAACTATAAATAATATTGTAAAATATTCAAATGGTGATATTAGGTTAGCAATCAATTTAAGTCAAATAGCTACGATATCTGATTATCCATTAGAATCAGTTTCATTGTATACATTTAATCAACATTTGGAAAATATTGTGAAAGGGTTATTTAAGATATCATTTCAAGATATTTATTCGGAATATCATCATATATTAAAGTTGGGATTTGATGGATATGATATTATCCAATTTTTAATAAAAAAAGTTATTAACTCTAGTATTACAGATGATGTGAGGTTTAGGGCGATGGCAATTTTGTATCAGTCTTTTATAATTATATCTGATGAAGTTGAGTCAGAGTTACAGATTGTTGCATGCTTATGTAAGTTATGTAAATAACTGTATAG
>Ga0114971_10000390_pt1 | contig 28306 bp, 36 predicted proteins | sample M_140625_MF_Meta_FD_87320 | JGI IMG/M metagenome (GOLD analysis project Ga0114971, IMG submission 87320) | Freshwater microbial communities from Lake Montjoie, Canada to study carbon cycling - M_140625_MF_MetaG | ecosystem: Environmental > Aquatic > Freshwater > Lake | place: Lake Montjoie... | reverse complement strand
ACTGGTAGGGAAATTTCTCGAAGTGTAGGAGGAATAGCTGTGCATACATTTATATCTGGTTTTGGAGGAGGGGATGTACCACTAAAGGGTTTAAAGGGTTTAAAACAAAATGAAGGAATAACCTTTTTGACCGGAGAATTGTTGGAAGAACCTGTAGTAACATTGCCGACAAGTTTGATTACAGATGTTAAAAAAACTATATCAGACAATAAAGAAGTTGTGGAGAAGTTTTTAAATGACCTTACAGAAATCAAAGCTAAGGGTTTGTTGGACAATATGACTACTTTTATCACAGCAATGTTAGAACAAAATAATATTGCAACAGACATTATTCCTAGATTTTTACAATACTTGGAAAAGAAATTATCACCCAAAGCCGCATTAAAACTTTTAGGTGATAACAAAAATGGATGGCTTTATACAGACGGAGCTGCTGGTTTATATGGCATATGGGCAATTTGGGCTAGCTTAACAGAACTCAAACTTAATGTTAAAAAACAAATTGATCTGCAACAAATCGGGTTGCCTATTCAAGCTCGCATCGGTGAAGTAGATTCACATGAGGGTTATGTTTTTGGTAGTGGCAAAGACAAACTTAAATTAATAGATCGTTTGGTTTTTAGTAAGGCCAATTTTGAAAAAAGAAAAGATACTCCCCAAGATCTAGAATCTGAAAAAGATAAAAGAACGAGGCCAGTAGCTGCCTTTTGTTTTGGTCGAATGAATCCTCCTACTATTGGACATGGTTTATTAATGCAAAAAGCAGTTGAAATTGGTGGCCGCAACACATTTATATTTCTTTCCACCTCTCATAACAAAAAAACAGATCCGTTGGATATAGATACCAAACGTGAGTTTATTAAAAAAATATATCCACAATTTGCCTCTTATATAGTACCTCAACCCATGTCAACAGTACTGACTGCTGCAAAGTATTTATATAATCAAGGTTGTAGAAATATAGTATTTGTTGCTGGTGACGACCGCTTAAGTGGTAAAGAAGAAGAAAATATGAAGAGTCTTCTTAAGAATTGGAACAGAGCCGACATACGCAAAGCAGATGGCAGAGAAATTGTAGCATTAAGCTTTGAAAGCAGTGGTGCCAGGAATGCTGAAGCTGGAGTATCAACTGTTGAGGGCATCTCTGGTTCTTTAGCCCGTAAATTTGCTGAAGAAAAAAATGAGGCAGAATTTGAAAAGGCTACCGGAGTTTCTAATAATATAACTGTTGATGGAAAAACTTTATACCAGGCAACTAGACAAGGAATGGGTTTGCCTTTGACGGAAGGTGTTGTATCTTTTAAAGAATTTTTTAAGGTATAACTACATCTGATGGAAAAAAATGGCAGTAGCCATAAGTGGTTTTCCTTTTCGATTTTCAAAAAGAGGCTCTACCATATATCCCCCAGCTTCTTGAATATCAGCGATCATAGAAGTGCATTCATTTGCTAATTTAAAAATAGTATCTGGTTGTTTTGTAAGATAGCTACTATCTCCCCAAATGACTTCAACTTCTAAAAAATGTTCTGATACATAATAAGATCCCTTTGTTCTGTCATAGATAATTGAAGAAGTTGCTCCAAAATTTTTCAAAAAATATTCTGTGTATTTTTCTATAATTTTAAATAAGACATGTTCAGTTATATCCATATCTTATTTTAATTTCTTTTCAAGTTCTATCAACTCTTTTATAGCATCTTCTACTGACAAAGATGTCACTAAACTTTTTTTTACAGGTTCTTCATATCCAACTCGTTTATCTTCATCTGAAACTATATCAGACATTAAAGAAAAAACGTTATTGGATAAATTTTGAAAAAAAGGGTCTCTTTCTTTTATGACACCAAACATAAAGACTATGCTCAGTTTTCAATTAAATCTGCTTCCGCATCTCTCCTGCGCAATAAACCATCCAAGTCCTTGCCTTCCCATATGCGTTTCATGGATCTAAACTCTTGAGCTATTCGGGTATAATTTTTTGTAGGAACCAACATTTTAATGACTCTCATTTCCCTTCTAGATTCTCCAACTAGACTAGTACCTCTATTAAAAACCAAAGATACAATAGCCCCGTAAGCATCTTCATGAAGATCTGTTAAACCGGGAAAAGTTCTTTCTGCGGCTTTGGAAAATTTGGTCCAAGTTAAATTATCAAAAATATCTATAGCATGATCCCAAGTAACCACTATGTTTGCTTTCCTTAAGGTTAAAGTATATTCTTTACCAGCCTGGCCTTTTTTGCCTGATGCTTTCTGGATTAATTCAATTTGATCGTGTGGCAAAAAACTAAATATCTCATTTATTTCATTTGGTGTATAGTAGGCAGTATCAATACCAATTCCTATTGTAGGGCCACTAGCTCCCCCTGGCCAAGTAAATCTAGAAAGTTTTTTATTATAATAAGCTTGACCACCACCGACCTCATATTCTAATAATAAATCTAAAGCATTTTTGGATGGGACATTCATACCTTGTAATCATCCTCCTTTACATTATGGGTCAACTTCTCTTCTATTGTATGAATAGTTTGAGTAGATTCTGATTTAGATTCTTGCTTAATGTTTTGAGAAACATTTTGAGATGTAGAACTAACAGAAAATAGTTTCATTGTTTCTGTTCCGGAATATCCTAAAATGAAAGAGCCGCTTAGAAAAGTTAAAAATGTAAGATAGCTATCCACTTTCTGTATATGTCCCGTGGCATCTAATCCCAAAACAATAAACATACAGGCCATAAAAACAACTAACCATCGTTGCCTATTGCCTTCTAGAAATTTTTCTTTACCGTGAAGATCTCTCTTTTTATCCATATTTTATTATAATTAGGGCAGACAGTACCCCTAATACAAAATAACATTTTCTAGGATGGTATTGTTCAATGTCACACAATATATCCAAAATATATAAAACAAAATCTATTAAAAAATTAAACATAATTTAAAACGGAATGGGAAGTATTCCTCTTACTTTAATAAAAATATAAAGACCTATCAGCAAAACCAAACCTACTATGGTTACATTTCTTTTTAATAGAGTCAATTGTTTGTCTTTTAATTCTAAAACTAAATTATCATAATCTCTTAATAATTGAGATTTAGCTTCTGTCTGATCTCTTAATTGATTTTCAACATCTTCTTTTTGACTTTTCAAATCACTAACTTCTTTTTGGATTTGTAATACATTTTCTTTTATTTCTAAAAGTTTTTGATATTCGCTAGAGTCTACTACTATTACTTCCATTCCCTGTAGATGTTTAGGAATAACTAAAACATTTTTAGGCTTTTCTGTAGATTTTGTTTTAGACACAAGAGGTTGTATTTCTATCCTTTCTTTGGGGGGCATCACTAAAGTTATTACCGTTTTAGAATACAGATCAGCCAAATCTATACGACCCTTGTCTATAGAATCGCTTGTAGCATATACAGCTCTAGATAATGGTTCGGAGTCTTTGGGAATATAACGAGTAGGAGCACACGACATTAATACAAATGCCGTCAACAAAAAAATCCTCTTCATGTAATTACTTACACAAAGAGGATTCTAACTCTACTAGGAATGCTAACTCAAAAGACGTTAGTATACCGACTGAAGTTATCGTGAAGTACTAGTCATCATGCGATGCACGCCTGAACCACGGCCTGTATAACGGCCATACGGATTATACTTTTTCCATTCTTTATGAGCATCTTCGGAGATAATTTGGATAGCGCCAGCGGTCTTGTGTCCAAATATCATCACCCCACGAGGTTTGGATTTCTGCCCATTACCAGCTCGTGCACAGCAACTGCATACTTTAGTGTCTGGCAAAATTTCTAGACGTTCAAATTCAATAGAAGATTGACAAGATAAGCAATTCATATGGAACTATAGTATTAAGAAATTGGGGGAAGATCAAGATCTTTACGATGAATGATATATCTTTTTCCCGAGGCCACGGTGGCTTCCATCTCTTTAATAATTCTTATAGCGTCCGCTTCTCTTCCGAGTTCTCGCAGTTCCTTAGCAAACTTCAAGGTTCTCTTGCGGCCAGTCAATTTGTATTTCTTTATTCGGTGATGATCTTCTCCAATCTTCCAACCATATTTTTCATAAATCATTTCCGGAGTATATGGTTGTTCTTCTAGTGTCCAGACCGCATGTCCTTCCTTATCATTGTCATCCATCATGTAGTTGTTGCAGTAGACTTTTTGTCCCGTAACAACATTATACATATTAATGCGATACCGCCCAATGCCCAGGCGATTGTTACCGGTAGTTTGGAAGTGTGTCTTTTCTCTAAGAATGATGCGTTCTTGGGTTTCATTGTCGAATATATGTGATCCTGCTGGTGCTGAAATAGACATGTCCTTAAAGATTTGTCCTTGATAATTGGTCATTGCAATATAAGCCATATGCTTATTATTGTCTCAAAACTATTCCGGGAAAGCACTATGTTTTGTATGTATATTTACAAGTGCTGGCATAAGTCGGATCTACTCCTGCATCTATCTGTATGTCTGATCTTTTACAAATATCCAAACCTTCCTGTATAGACATAGGAGCAGAAAACACAATAACTTCTCCGTTTGATTTATTTAGGAACATTAATTTATTAAATTTTTTCTCTTGAGCATAAGAAGCTAAATGCATTGCTCCTACTAAATTTAGCAAAGCACCGGAAGAAAGATTTAAAATACTTTCAACTGTACGATTACTAAAATGATTTAATAAATCTTCTTTAATAGAATATTCACAATCTAACAATTCTTCTGGGGAATAACTATTAGTCATAGAAATAAGATCAATTACATCTTCTTTGGTAATAGAGTTGATATCTAATTTCTTGAGAATGTCAAAAGTATTGGTTAATAAATATGCCAAATTTTTTTCTAATCCCGGCAATTCTAATTTTTCTGTATCCAAAGATTCTTCTTTACCTAGATGGCTATTTTCAATTTTTTTGAGTATATTAAAAATCATATAACCCAATTGAGAGCCACCGACCCGTGTGGCTAATTTGGTTGCATCAGCATTAACCATTGTAGTCCAATTTAAATTTGTTATGCTTTTATTTGATAATAGTGTCTCTAATGGTTTAAAAACCCGACTTTTAAATCCTCTAACCACCTGTGAATGAACTTCTTCTGTGTCAATTATTTGTTTGGCTTTATTTAAAAATTGTTGGATATCAGTTTCTTGGTTTAAAAGTTCTATTAATTTAGAAACCAAATTATTCTTTTCTCTTTCAAAAAATCCAGACTCAGTATAAGAACTATTTTTTTCTTTAAGAAATTTATTTACATTAATAGAAGCTTGACTAGCATATTTGGTTGCGCCAGCACCCATTCTTGCACCTGAAGATTTAAGCTCTATTTCTTCTCCATCTGCTTGAAGATCTCCAGATTTGCTTTTACCAGAACCAGCCACCTTTGCATTTGAAAATAATGTAAAATATAATTCTCCCGGACCAACTGCTGTAGAAGCAAATTTTGTAGCATCTGCTAGAATGTTCATTAAAAATGTCTTTAAACCTTGATCCACCAATATTCCACCACTATAACCAGCCAGAAATTCTTCCACTACAGTAATAGCATTATAAGTTTGTTTTTCTGTAATATTAAAAAATCCATCCAAACCTTCTGCCAACATTAATAATTCCGCAGTATGTTCATATCCAGAAGATTCAACTGCGGTTTTTATTACAGGTTTTAAAAATTTGTGAAATGCGGTTGAGATACCAGCTTTATTGGAAAAAAGGTTCGGCAATATACTTTGATTCTGATCTGATTGAAATTTAGACAAAGATCTAATTTTATTCAAATAATTTTTTGGAACCACAGTTACTTTATCAATACCTTCCGGAGCTGGTGGGATAACTGTAGAATCTCCAATGTCTTTAGAATATAAAGCCACGTTTTCATTTTCTACAACCATTCGATACATTTCTGATAATGTAGACTTTTTTGATTGTTGCTGTATCTGTTTCCAGAAATGATTAGTATAAGCCATATTGTATATTTATATTTAATTCCTACTAAGTAAAGAGATATGAAAGATTTTGAAACTCTTTTTTTAGAAGCAACCCATCAACCAGACGATAAAACAGTTTCTTCTGATATAAAGTCTTTAAAACAAAGTTTAGGGGTAATTGCAGAAGCCGTTAAAATAAAAGCCAAACAACCTTTAGAACCTAAAGAATTTATCACCAAACGCAAGAAGGGTGCTGCAGATATTCAAAAGAAAGCAGAAGCTAAAGGTGGATCTGCTTTATTAACAGCAGTTCATTTTGCTGCTAAAGAAAAACCTTATGAATATGCCTTGAAGGTTTGTGAAAAAGAAAATGCAGAAGCTCTTATTAAAGACAAGGCTTCTGATGTAATGAAAGAATTGAAAGATTGGTCTAACCTGACCCAACAAAGGTTCCAGCATTTGATGGGTATGTTGGAAGCTTATGGAGAAGTATATCTCCAATTAAAATAAAATGGTGGAGGCGAGGGGAGTTGAACCCCTGTCCTGAAAACTTAGACTTTAGCGTCTACAATCATATTTTGTTAGCTCTTAAAGACCATAGGCTGCTAACTAGTTAAGGTCTACCTGTTGGACTGCAAGGGGCCCAACTCCTCTCGATTAGTTTTCCTGAGGTTCACGATCTTGCTCAAACCTATTGTGTTACTCCAGAAATTTTAATAGGATCCATTTCTGTTGATTAGGCGGCGAGCTCGTACTCGTCCTCAAAGAGGAACTCATCAACATTGTTGATGATATATGTTGCTTCAGCCAAGAGTGCTTCTGTATTATCAGTTGCTTTTATTTGTTTGTCCGGATTTTTTACGAGGCCAACCAGACTTCCTCGAATTGCAACTAAGGTTTTCAGCGCTCAGTCGAGACCAATACGCCCCCAAATGTAAAAGAACTATTCACATAATATGTGAAAACTAAATAAGATCAACTCTTATTTTAAAGAAAAGGAACTGTTTTTAAAGAGAGCTTTTCTAAAAGTTTGATATAAGCAGATTCATCTGTCCAGGTTTTGGCTTCCGGAGAATTATAATCTTCAGAACTCCACAAAAGCACAGAGCGCTGTAATCCTTCAACTTTAGCAGAAATTCTTTGATCTTTTGCAGAATCATTGATATATGAAATATTTATTTCATCTAAATCTATGGCTATTTCTGGTTGTACAATTATACGCATATAGTTACTTATCCTCCAGTTGTGGTTCCAGTATGAGGAACCAATATGCTAGACTTTTGAACTCCCCTATTAATTACACCTTGATTTTGTAGTATCAAAGAAAGCTGACCAGTGGTTCCGAAATCTATTACATTATGACCTTTAGCAATATGAATAGTATTTGACAACACAATACCCCCAGCAACTACTCTAGCATATCTATCTCCGGATAAGGTAACACCACTAGTAGTAGCTCCGTATTTAAATCTAAGAGCCCCTCCAGATGATGACGGCCCGGGATTGCTGTTAGTGTCTCTATCATTTATTGTCTGGAATAAAGTAATAGAATCTGCACCAGTAAACAACAATTCACTATCTAAATTGGCTGCTCTTACTAATATGCCGTCAGATATAACATTTCCGTTTTGTTGATAAAAATTATCATTAATGCCTAATATAATACTGTCTGTTAAAACTTCACTTTTGAGTATTAAATAATTTGAAGACACAGAAGCTATAAGACTTGCTGCAGCATCTAATATCAAACCTCCAGTAAAGGTTAGAGCTCCGAAGGTTTCATTTTCTATATCTCCATAATCAATACCGGCAGAAGTGGTTTGATAATAAGACATATAGTCGTGTATTCTAGCAGCAGTTCCGAGACTACCATAAGCAGTCACCAAGGCAACATTGGTTTCTGTTATAAATAAATCTGTAATATAATTTGGATTTATATTAATAGTGGCTCCTACAGCTGGATTAACATCAAAATATTGGGTTATGGAATAATAACCATATCTAGCAATTTTATAATGCCAAGAACCAGATGCAGTTGGAGTCAATAATAAAGAAGAAGGTTCGGTGATGAAGTATTGTCTTGTGGCGGTATTATCATAGATACCAACACTACCACTCAATGGGTTTACATTAATAATAGTAGGAGCATAGTTTGATATCTCAGGATCTGTAGCATTATTAATTGAAGAATTAACTCTCTTAATTAGAATATTGCCAGTACCAATATTAACAACAGTTCCGATAGTGCAATTGGTGTATGTAATGCTTGCTGGAGAATTTGTATTGTAAATTAAGGCTCCGGTAATTACTACATTGGCCAAATCATTTGGAGTTTTGTCGGTTGCACTAGCTGCAACAGAGATATTGGAAATGCCACTATTTCCGGAAATAGTAACTGTTCCATTTGTCTTTATAGATGCTCCAGACAAAGATGTACTATTAAAAATAAAAGTGCTACCATCATAGCTAAAAGACGGAATGGCTGCGTCAAACAAAATAATGTTATTACTACCCACATCTAATGAATTTGTGTAGCTATTTAAATCTCCATAACCTAAACCAGCACTGGTTGTTCTGTAATAAGACAAATAATCATAGATATTTTGTGTGGTAGAAAATGTATTATAGGCTGAAACAGAAACAAGGGAATCTGCGATATTTACATCTTGAACATATGTAGGAGTAATAGCAACTGTACCTCCGGTGGTTCTGTTGATAGTGAAAGTACCGGTTATTAATTTATAACCATATCTAGCAATTTTATAACTCCAAGTACCTGTAGCAGAATATGGTAATTCTATAGTACCATCTGTATTTTGGTAATATTGTTGAATTCCTGAATCATTATAAATAGCAATATATCCACTTTGAAGTGTCAAAGAAATATAGGTCGGAGTATAATTTTGGATTTCTGGATCTGTTGCTGTAGTAATGGTTGAATTAATACGCTTAATATTAATAGTAGCCGAGCCATCATTCTGTACTGCATTGACTGTACAATTAGTGTAGATAATATTAAACGGAGTATTGGTGTTATAATGTATTGTTCCAGTAGTTGCTAAACTGGTTAAGCTAGCAACTGTGGTATAATATATGTTTGAATTAAAAACTATATTAGTCAAATAACTACTTCCAGACAAATAAGTGTTTCCGGTTGTTGTTATCTGAGCTCCGGATAATACATTACCCTTTAAAGAGAATGTAGTACCATCATATGTAAATGATTGTGCTGCAGATGGGTCTAGAATAATATTTTTAGAACCTAAATCCAAGGTAGAAGCATATTGATTTAAATCTCCATAACCCAAACCAGCACTAGTTGTTCTATAATAGGACAGATAGTCGTAAATGTTTTGAGTAGAAGAGAATATATTATATGCCGAAACAGAAGTCTGTGTTGCAGAAATATTAGTATCTGCAATATATGAAGACGGAGCATTAATTGTTACGGTTCCTCCAATAGTACGATCTATGGTAAAGGTACCGGTTATTAATTTATAACCATATCTAGCAATTTTATAAGACCAAGTACCTGTAGCAGAATATGGTAATTCTATAGTACCATCTGTATTTTGGTAATATTGTTGAATTCCTGAATCATTATAAATAGCAATATACCCATCCTGTAAGGTTAAAGTAATATAAGTTGGTATATATGTTAAAATATTAGACATAAGTTACAGTGGAATTTATCTTTTTAATTGTTACGTTTGCAGAACCAGTATTCGTTGCACTAGTTATAACACAGTTAGTATATATTACTGATGATGGACTATTTGTATTATAACTTAATAATTTTGATATTGTTACATTATTCAAGTTTGATACATTCAATGAAGACACGTTTGCATTAATTGTAATATTATTTAACGTTGAAGTACCAGACAATGTAATTAAACCGCTAGTTTTTAATGTATTAAAATTTACTCCACTAGATAATATTGGAGTATTGATTGTCAACGTATTTGCAGCACTGCTATAAATAAATCCAGTTCCGGAAGAATTTACAATTAAATCTTTACTTCCAAAATCTAATATAGATCCATTTACAGTGAATAAATCAATGTATGAACTTGATGCTGGATTTGTTACAGACCAGTAACTAGCAGCATCATATAGATAATCTAAATTAGATACAGTTGATAATGCTGATACTTGATTTTCAGTCAATGTATTTAAAGTATTAACAGTACGATCAATGGTTTTATCAAATAAAAATCCATAATGTCTAACATTTTGAATGTATGGATATATAGGCACACCATCTAACCAAACATTTCCAGTCGTTAACGTACTTTGACATGTTATTGATATAGTAATGTCATCAGTGGTTGTTGGCGTTAATGTTAGGTCAAAATCTTGCCACACATTTGCAGTTGGACCACATGTAAATGTGTTATTAGTGATTACTCCAGCACCCGTGAAAGTAATTGATGGTGGATTTGCTGTTCCGTAATTTGTATCAAATCTTAAACTTCCTTTAATTCGCAAAGGGGTATCTGCTGTACCCGCTGTGGTGAAATAATTATAAAATTGAGTATTTGCACGTTCTGGTTTTATCCTATAAGATGTTATGCCACGGTTTCTAATATTTAAATCAGCTTGAGAATAATGATAATAGTTGAATCTTCTGTAATCAAATAAATTACCATTAGGTTGAAAAATTGTAATTTCAGCAGTTTGAGCAGATTTGTTTGTTTGTCCTGTCGCGGTTTTTGTTACAGAGGACAAAAGAGTATTAGTGGTTCCAGTATTGTAATAAAAGTTACAATTTGAAAAATTCAAAGAGCCTGATGCATTTGGGTTGTTGCTGATGATCAACCCAGCACTATTCGTGTGATATATTGTTGTGTTTTTAATTGTTGCTGACTGCACCGCATCAAGTGGCGAGATATAATTGCTTGTCCTAAGTCTAGAGTTTGTTACATTTAATATTAAACCATTTAAGGTCGATCCCAACGTAGTAGTAAAACCATCTATATAACAATTGTCAACAACTACCGTATTAGGAACAGCCGTATTTAATTGTATCCCAATACCAGATCTATGACATGTACTATTTTTTAAAATTAAACTAGCTTGAGAGTTGAGTCCTATAAAATATGCATTTGTATTTGGAAAAAATCCAGCATAATCATCAATCGTGAAAAATTCTGCCCACTTTCCATTTAAATATATTGAATAATGTAGAGCAGATCCAATTGGATTATCTATGACAATACCTTTCATAGTAAACGGACTAATTTGAGCATATGTTGCTGAAAAAGACAATGCTCCAAGCGGGTTGCCAGTTTGGGTAGTAGTGTTTCTGACTCCAGTATATGAATAGAAGGTCCAGCCAGTCGTAGTAGTGACCCCGCCTTGAGTAAATGCTATCCCATTACCTACTCCTTCAAAATGTATATTGTTAATATCTATGGTGTTTACTAAACCCACGTTACAAAAAACTCCATAACTTGCATACGTAGGATTATAAGATTTAATATTTACATTCCTAGTAAAATTACTAACTGGGGTGCCAGCAGATTTAGAGGTATTCAATGCTGGAGAAATTGTAATATTATTACCAGTCATTGATTGAATAATTGTAGATGATAGTACACCAGTGGTTGTACTGGCTATGTTGGTAATATAATCAGTTGCGATTACAAGTCTATCTCCTATTTGCCATCCCGTGGAACTTAATACACTTATAACTGTTGCAGCACTTGCTGCTGAAACAGACAAGAATGTATTTCGTAATCTGGGTTTTCCATTTAAATAAATATTATTATAAAAAGAGGTATTCTCCGCAACTGGGCCATATAGATATAATCCAGCAGCACCTAAAGAAGCACTCAAAGCACTCAATTGAGACATGTAGTGTAGTGTTATATTTGCACCACTAAGAAGTGGATCTGCTGTTGTGCCCCAATCTAATGTTCCAGAAACCCCGATAACTATGGTTCCTCTTGCAGTCAATTCAACATTACTAGTTCTATCTGCTTTTAAAGTTCCCCCGCTTAAACAAATACTGTTGGCAGATATACTAAGTAATCCAGTTGCAGTAGTACCTGTTCCCGATCCATATGTTGACGTTTCATCCCCAAAACAACCTTGTACATCATATGTTACAACATGAGGATTTTTAATGATAATCTTATCTCCACCAAATGATTGAGGAGCAGCACCAGCAGCACCAGTTGGTGTTAAAGTACCAGCAGCAGCAGTTAACCATGTCGAAGCCGAACTCCAGAGTCCTGTTTGATTTGAAATATACGTTGCCATGAGATATATCTATTTATTAGAGAAAGATAGATTTTCTAGCAATTAAATTGGATAAAGAACTACCGTTCCACGTACCATAAAAACCATCTTCACTACCATCAGAAGCAATATAACGATAATAGGTTATATTGGTAGGAGAAGAAGTATATACATAAGTGTATATGTCTCCGGTGGTAATAGTGGTTAATAAGGTAGGAGTGGTATTATAACCTCTAACCAAAGTCATCCAATCTACTACAGTCTTGTTCTTTAAAGTTTGTGTGCTGGTTAATGTAGCATAGGTACTAGATACAGTTTGATAGGTGGATGCTACGTTATAGGATATATTCCAATTAGCAGAAGTACTGGCAACACTAGAATATACAGTTTCCCATTTAGAAGATAAACTAGAAACTGTACTAACGGTAGAACCTACATTAACCGGCAATTGTTCCATTCCCATTATACCCACCACAGTATTTGCTGCGGTTCCAAGATATTGAGTATAAACCAACAACTTACCGTTTGTTGCATGAGAATACATACAAACCCCAACCTGCACAGCAAAGTATGGATTAGTTGGTAATACATTAGTAATTTTACCAGCAGAAAGCGGGGATAAGAATAAGTCATCTCCAGCAGTAAATCTACTAGTATCAAAATTAGCTACTTCTCCAATAGTAGTGATATAACCATTTGTATTTGTTGGAATGTCTTGATTGGCTACCCCAGTAATAATAGATCCACTTAAACTAGTAGCAATTGCTAAAACTACATCTGGACTTTGATTGGTAAATCCGCGAATTACAACTACATCTCCTTTTAAAATTGTATTAGCTGTAGCATTTCTTACATACTGTTGAATTTCTTGTCCAATGTGAATTACGTTTCCTGATACGCTATTATAATAAGCTAATGTATCTTTATTTGTATCATACCAAACTTTTCCTAAAAGGTAAGGAGCATCGACAGCATTTGGAGTAAATGTTACTGAATTAAAAGTACAACCATTTGCTGTAATGGAACCATTTACAGTACCTCCTGTGTTAGGAAATCCTCCTAAATTTATTAATGCTGCACTAGGAGAAGCTACATCACTAAGATTGTTGCTAGCAATTAATCCACCAGCAACTGGAGTAGATTGAACATTAATAGTCCAAGTACTAAATGTGCCAGTACCAGTTCTACTTGTACCATCAATTATCATTGCACCAGTGTTAGTATTATATGATACAACATTTGCATCCATGAAATGCGTTGTATCATATACTAATGTTATTGGTTGAGAAGTAGTATAGCTTAATCCAGTTCCAGCAGTTAATGAATAAGTTCGGTTATTTAATAATGCTAATGATGTGGTACTAGTAGTGAGATATCTGTCTCCTCTGTTGTGCATCACAAACTCAGTTGTAGCTAGTTGAGTAGTATCTGTATTTGCAGGAGCTGTGGGAGCAGTTGGAGTTCCTACAAATGTGGGGGAATCTAATTTAGCTATTCCAGTTAATTGAGTACCATCTCCATAAAAATTTACTGCGGATATAGTGGTAGAATAAACGCTATTAGAAAAATTAGCATCATTTCCGTATAATTTTCCAGACAAAGTTCCTCCAGACAAAGGAAGTTTGGTATTATCTCTAGTATCAGTTAATCGACTACCGTCACCTTCAAAGTAAACAGCAGACAAAGAACTACCTACTAATAAAGTGTTACTAACTCCTAATTTGCCATGTATGGATACATCATCTACATAATCTACAGACATATATCTATTTATGTAAATTATCCTACAATCACGACTTTATATGCTGTTAGAGAAGGAACAAAACTGAAGGCGACTCGAGTGATATAAGGATCTTTATTATCTATGCCAGTATATACTTGATGTCCGTTGGTTGTATCAAATACCTGAACCAAACGTTCAATAGCGGCTATGTTGTGAGAGATGGAGAATATATTATTAATTGCATCCCCGACCAGCACCACTTGTTTGCGATCAATGTTGAGAGCGGTTACTCTGGCATATGCTGTATTCCAATTAGCAGATAAAGAACTTACAGTACTGTAAGTGGTCTCTATCATCGGAGTGTAGGTATCTCTTACAAGTCCTTGCAATTCTCCGCCCCATCCACGATGAGTTCCACTTAAAGAAACTGCATTAACATATTGACTAAATATTGCATAGGTACCACTTAAAGAATCATTTAAAGTGGCTCCATTAGCAGTAACTCTTCCGTCTGTAGTTACGTTATCTGTAGCACTAATTTCTCCGACAACCGTTAAGGCTTTGTTAGGAAAAGAGGTTTTAATACCGATTACACCATTTGGATCCTGTCCAACGGTATTTTTTGCATTACCGACATGCAAAGCTTCAACACCATCTGCATCATAGAAAGAGGCAATATCTCCACTACCTCTACCTTGTTCAACAAACAAAGCAGGCCCTGGTCCGAGATTAACAACACTCAAAGCACTGGTGGCTGTGAAGACCGTGGTGTTGTTGACTGTAAGAGTACCAGAAGCTGTTAGATTACCAGAAATGGTTAAATCTCCTACAAATAAAGGAGATTGAATACTACTAGCTGAAAGGTTATTTATAAAACCATTTTGAACACTTAAATTTGCTGCTGATAAATCTGTTATATAAGCGGTAGAACCAGATAATGAAGTATTGACTAATATACTATCTCTAGCATAAAAATTATTAGAACTGAGATTATCAAAATAAGCAGAAGGCCCGGAAAGGTTTCCAGTTAAGGTGCCACCACTAAGATGCAATTTAGTGGTGTCTGTAGCATTACCACCAGTTGCAGATATATTGGTTAAATTACTACCATCTCCGTAGAAGTAGTTGAATACGGCATCTGTACCGGTTAAACCGCCGTACAAGGTGCCACCACTAACATTTAAAATGTTGGTAATAGAAGATCCTTCTCCATAAATCTTGGAACTAGAGGAGACAGATCCATATACTGTTAAGGAATCAAGAAAATCAATAGGCATGAATATACTTACAACCTACCACCCTCCTTATGAGTTGCTTTTTCTCCTAAAAGGGTAGACCAGGCAAACCGGACTTCTTCTCTCAAGGCATCTACAGAAGATTCCTTAATAGCACCGGTCCGAAAACCAGAACAGGTAACATAATTAAGAACCCGGCGAACCCTCCAAGGATTTGTCTTATCTACTTCAAAATACTTTCGAAGACGATTAGCACATTCGGGGCCCATAGCAACCCACTTTCCTTTAAGCCAAAGCCTTAGGGTTTGCCATTCTGGATCATTTACCACTACCTTAATATTAGTACCTTTAACTTCTCGAGCCAATGTCTGGATGTCTTTTGTCATATCCCCATTATAGATCTTTGTAATGAGGACATCCAGATTTATTTTAAGACTTCTGAAAATTTAAGACTTCTGAAGGTTTTTCAGCTTTGTCTTCTTTTGTGCCATGCTCAGAGTCATCTATAAAGGCTCTCCAGGCCACTAGTCCTTGTAATACAAAATTAAGCACAATAATAATCCAGGTAACAAGACTATAGTAAGGCACCGTGGAAGAAGGGGCTGAGGGGTGTATATAGTGATTTAAATCTGCAGTCAAAGAGGCTAAAGAAGCAGTTACTACATACAAAATTAATTTTGTATTTCTACAATTTATAAAATTACATTTCATCATGATTATACTTATCATTAAGAAAGTTAAGAGTTTTGTCTCTGTTGGTAAATAACATAGACTTATGACCATTAAAGATACTTTGAACCTAATTCTAGAAACAAGAGAGGTTTTGATAGAAGATTATCAATACATTCACAAAAAAACTCCAGACAATCAAGAATTATTAAATCATGCCAGAGAAATAATAAAGGAAAATAATGTGGAGGAATTGCTTAGTGGTATTTTGATAGAAGATACTATCAAAGTATATAAGCTTCTTTTATTGTCTGCTGCTACCTGTAATCTAAAAGAGTAATCTTTTCTTGACTGTAGGTTGTATAGTGTTATTATAAAATAATGTCTTTAGAATTTAAATTAAAAGAAAATTATCCTAAATTATTTTCTAGGTTAGAACATTTTAAAGCCAAAGAAGAATGGGGACCTCTATTGTTTAAGTTTTGTGAAAAACTTCAAACTTATATAGAAGAGAATGAAGAACAACAGGTTACTATAAGTGCCATTTACATATTGCCAGACGGACAACCAATAATCCATGCAAACACTCATGGCATGGAGAAGGCAGAAGAATTGATAGACGAGATAGAAGAAGATATTTTACTTTTAGGAATTGATTAAATAGATCGCAAAGATCATTAAAAATATTCCAACCCATTGAACAAGAGTCACACTTTCTCCGCATAAGACATATCCGGTGAAATAAGCCAAGCAGCCTACCACGTCAAAAAGCGCACTTAATTGTACTAAAGACAAAGTGGATCTCTTAACCGCTAGAGACCAAATCACCATACTAACCACACTACTAAACAAAGTAGACCAACTCGGTAAGGTCTTACTCCTTACGGATAAGGTCACCCAAGCACTTATAGCACATATAACAGCATAAGCACTGGCTATATAAACATTGAAAGACATATAATATACTTATAAGGTTTTAGCTAACTATTCCTTATAAGATATAAAAATTGTCTACCGTCCGAGTCTTGGGATTTTAACTGGATAATTGTTGTTTGGTTTTTTGGAATTTTCGGAGAAGTCGTTTAAGGTTCCTCCGAAAAGGTTCAAATCTTCTCTCTGCTTAAAAACAAAGAGCTGTTGAATCTTTTCCAACAAACCTAGAACAATCCCGTAGTAATGGATAGCGGTTTTCATATACTTCAATATTTACCCTTTTTAGGCAATAAAAAATGCCTTTCTTGACAAGAAAGGCATTTTTTGTTTTGGATTTATTCCTTTAGAAAGAAACTGCTAAACTAGCCTGGTTGACCCATTGTCCAGTACCAACGTCTTTGGCTTGACAATTAGTAGTGTAATAGGTACTTCCGGCTTTAACCGACAATCGATCTGTCAAAGGATAACTCAGAGTTACTCCGGCTCCTAGATAAGCATACTTCTGTTCTAGATTAGTAACCTGGTAATTACTTGACCTAATCCCTACGGACAAGGGTACATCGGCTCGAAGCTTTCCGTAACTATATCCGGGCACGACACCTGTTTCGTACCAGACCCCCGACTTTGGATCGGTGAACTGCTCGGTTACGACATACGGATGCAAGGCCACAACCCAGAGGCCCGCGTCATTAAATGTCGCCCGCAAGGTAACACTCTGTGCGTTCTGACCACCTCCGTCCGGAAAGGTCACGTAACGGTAACCTGGAACCAAGGTCAATCGTCCAACGGTTAGAATGGCTCCGGTATGAAACCTGGCCCGATACCAAGTAGAACCTTTAGTTCCGAGCTCCTGCGCGGCGTTCAGGAACAAAGAGCCTCCATCAAAGAGGGAATACTTCAAGGAAAGCTTTGGAGTATAAGTGGTTTGAGCAGATACCGGAGTCCCATCAGAATAGTCTTGCTTAGAGACTACCTTAGTTTCTAGAGAACCAGTTAGCCTGGAATCTGCTGCTGGGGCTACGGTGGTGAATGCCAAAGCCAATAGGCTGGCTACGATGGTTGTTTTCTTTGTCATATGTTTTGTTTTTTGTTCGGGGAGATTATTCGGAAAGTTCAAAATCTTCATCTAGGAATTTACGTCCTTTAAAGCTTTGAGTAGCTGCTAGGTATTCTAGGGCTTTGCTCTTCGGATAGGCATTATAGATGAAATTCATGAGAAATTCATAAGCTGCATCTGAGATGCCATTAGGATCGTCTAGGAGCAACTGTACTGCCTTTACTAGGAGAAATTCTGTATATTCTGAAGAGTCCGTGTTCATGTTTCCTATTATAGGAGGGTTCGGACTTTCTGGCTAGTAAAATCTTTAAATAGATTGAAAAATCTTTTTAACCTTGGCTAGATCTCCTTTGATCTTAGCATGGGCCAGAGCTACCTTTTCAGCTGGGGCCTTATCCCATTTAGTAGCATTAAGAGTAACGTCTATCTTATCTGTATAGAGTTCCCAAAATTTATTAAGGAAGTCTTCTGGAGTTTGATATTCCGATAGGTTTCCTTTGCCTAACATTCCGTTTCGATCGAAACTCTTTACTAAACCTTTGATTCCTTTTATTAGATATTCTGCTTTAACGTCTTCGGTATTAATTCCTGGATTGGCTTTGAGTAAAGGATCGGCTGTGGCTACAATAGCATCTGTACCTGCTTCATACTTGAGAATGTCTAAGATAAAGGTTCGGGGATTGGTGGAAACCGTATGTAATTCAAATTGTCCTCTGGTGGAAGCAAAAGGTTGTCTCTTTCCTTCTTTTGCTTTGAATTGGACTCCGTTGTGTTGAATACTGAGATTTAAACAGTCTCCTAAAACAGAAATCAGACTTCCGTATAACATTCCTTTGAGACCTCGTTCTGGAGTAGCTCTATATCTACCCCATTCTAATAGATGACTTTGATGAATCATGAAGTCTACCTGGACCCAATTATCTCCTCCTATATTAATGATAGGATGACCTTCTGGAGAGTCTGGAGCAATGCCTTCTGGTTGAACCTCTTGGATAAATTGTCCGAATACTTTATACCATTGACTTTGATTCTTTAGTGGAGTCTCTTCATAAGGAGGAACCTCTATTTGTATGTCTATATCTCCGTAGACATTCTTCTGAGTATTAGGATCAGCTTCATCGGCTTGATAGTGAGCCGTGCTTCCTAGAAAGGCTCCAAACTTAGCTGGAGGCAAGTTCTTCGTTTTAGCATATTCATTATATTGAGCCATCAAACTCTCTATCTTAGGTTTCACTATCGCAATAGTCCTAGGATTAATAACGGTCTGTTGAGTTAAAGTAGAAGCAAACCCTCCTTCATTGAGAATAGCATTCACCCTATAAAAAGCTTTAAACGAAATCATATTCCTTACTTAGATTTCTTATTCTTTCTTTCCACTATTTCTTGAAGAATTGGCATCATGGATTCGCTTACTGAATTAGATTCTTTATCTCTTTCGGTAATAAAATCCTTAAGATGAATATTCTCCAGCTCTAAATTGGTATTACGGGTCATCACCTCCGCCAGCAAATTTTGTAAAGATACTATATGAGCTATATAACTATCTGTCTCTCTTTCAAGATTTTTTATAGTGGTGCGCAAATTTTCGTAAGAGCCGTATTCGTAAAATATCATAGAGATATTTATAAGGAATAGGTAAGATATGTTAGTGGGTACCCCGCGGACCGGATGCTTTTAGCCTTTTCGCAAGCCGTCTCCGTTGAAAGGCCAAGGGGGGTACCCACTAGCCAATAGAGAGGTATAGGAGGTATGGGAGGTATATGGAACCAGGTACCCGAATAGCCCCCACCCCACCCAGCCGCCTTCCCCAGCTATAGGGTGTTTCCAAAACCCCGGGGTCCTTTCATACCACGGTGTAAAAAATTGCCGCGCCTCTCTAATGCCCCAGAGGTCACTCTCCGCCTCTGGGGCTTGACTCACCGCCTACGCTACTCGGGTCAGCTGTCCACCAGGCTTGAAGGTCAGGAGGAAGCATCCTGGAAGCCACGGAGTCCAAAGAGAGAGGAAGCACTTGCCGGCCTTGCTGAAGTACTCCACCTTCACATCCCACGTGTAGGTGCTGAGCTCACTAGGCCTCGTCTCCAGGACGGCACAGGGCATGCCCTGCCAGAGGTAGGAGGCTCCGACGATTGGGGTGGTGTGGTCTTCTGCGGTGGTGTGGTTCAAGTCGTTCTTCATCATGTAATAATAGTAGCTGAGGTAATGGGGAACCGCAAGGCTTACCAGTCGTTGCCTTCGTTCTGATTGAAGTCCGCGAAGTCATCTTCGCCGGAGCCATCTCCTGGCCAACCCACATGTTCGAAGGCTGGTTCGGTCTTTGTCCTCTTGAAGAAGTACATGCCTAGGAGATCACTGTAGGTCGAGCCGGTGTCGAGGAAGTGCTGGACGTCAGCTGCCAGGTGTCGAATGTCTTCGGTGACTTCCGCAGGAGTCGTAGCCGCGGAGAACCGTTGGAACAACTGAACGATCAGGTCCTTGCTACCCACGTAGCTCATCGTGTAAGTGTCGGTTTCGTCTTGGCCGTTGATCAGGATCATTTCATTCATCATGTAATAATATTAGTAGAGGATGCGGGGAAGCTCCCGACTAGAGGTAGTAGTCGGTGAGCTGTTGGATCACTAGAGGGCTGAAGCTGCCGTACACTTTGAACCAGGAGTACACCTGGCAGCTGACATCACTGGATCCGATCTCCGGAGCACCCAAGTCCAGGAGAGCTTGAACGGCGGCTCTGCGGAGGTCACTCTGGTCACTAGGATGCAGGGCACGGAAGGCTTCGAGGTAGGCTTCGAACGTTACTTCGGATGGGATCGTGTTTGTCATTGTTAAGATATTAAAGGATGTACTAGGGAACCGCAAGGCCTACTTAGAGGACCACCTGCTCTGGCTCACAGGCCCGACACACTAGCTCGAGCACTTCCTCCATGTAGGAGACTCCTGCGGCGAAGTTTGCCCGGTCACGGTTGTCGGAGATGTACTGGAGGATGATCTGGACTGCCTCAGCCACCGAAACATGTCCTCCTTTGAGGATCTCTGTGGCGGAGGACTTGGCTGCTTCGGACTGGATGTATTCGTTCTTCATCATGTAAATATCTTAGCTGAGAGAGTGGGGAAACTCAACGCTTATCGTTCCATCGAGGCGAGGAAGGCGTCCTCGAACCTCTCCATGAAGTTCTGCTCGGCACACGCCTCTGCCACCAGGACGTCCTCGAACATCTGGGCTGCGACCTCGAGCTGATACAACTCGTAGGCATCATCCTGGCTCAGGCGTTCACTGTGCTCAAGCCCCTTGAGGAAGTCGATGCGCTTGATTGCTTTCTGGTAAGAGGCGGTGTCTTTGAACATGTTTATATCTTAGAGGAGTCTGTGGGGAACCGCAAGGCTTGCTTAGAGGACCACCTGCTCTGGCTCACAGGCCTGACACACTAGCTCGAGCACCGACTCCATGTAGGCGACTCCTACGGCGAAGTTCTCGCGGTCGCGGTTGTCAGAGACGTACTGGAGGATCATCTGGACTGCCTCAGCCACTGGGGCGTGAGTGGCCTTGAGGATCTCTGCGGCGGAGGACTTGACTGCTTCGGACTGGATGTATATGTTCTTCATCATGTTTATATCTTAGAGGAGGTAATGGGGAAACTCAACACTTACTTAGATGCCCTGGGCAAGTACGGCGTCCTCTGGGCTCTGCCAGTAGGTCTTCGAGAAGGTCACTATCCAGGTGTCTCTGTTCGCTCGAAGGGCTTTAAACACTAGAGCATTGTCCTCATTGTCAAGCACCGTGATGGCATCCACCGAAGAGGTGTGGAAGACGCGGACCTTGTTGACGATGTACTGGACGCGCTTGGCTTCCTTGGCGAGGACGTTGACTTGCTTCGTGCTGAGGACTCGGGTGTATGTGTTCTTCATCTTGTATCTATATTAGCTGAGGATGTGGGGAAGCTCAACCCAGAATGGCTGCTGCCTTAGCCTCTGGGGTGTAGGTGGGAATGACATTATCCCAAGCTGCCTTGAAGGTCTCATCAGTAAGCTTCTGATCACCACCGACTCTGTCTGCCAGCATACGCATATAGGTGCGAGCATGTCCTTGTTGCTTGAACTCCTGGACCCCATTCACTACCCAGAGCTTGGTGAGGTTAGGATTGCTAGGGTTGGCATAGCGTTCCTCAATGATCTCTACACAGCCTGCATGCCGAGCTAAGAGGCGGAACTGGCTGCTGACCTTGACTAACTCTTTCTTGGTGTTCTTCATCATGTAATAATCTTAGCTGAGAGAGTGGGGAAGCTCAACGCCTACTTGTTGATCTTGGTGTCACCCTGCTCAAGCCACCAGAGGAGGAGCTTGAGGTCCGTGTTGGTCAGAACGGACGTCTCTGAGTGTTTATCAATGAAGCTGTAGTGCTCGGTGTCAGCCCAGCCAGTCTTGAAGAGGACTTCATTCACCGAGAAGCCGTAGCAGGACTGGTCTAACTCCTCGTCCACCAGGGTGCTGAGGTGTCGAAACTTAACCTGCGTGGCGTTGCAGGTCTCGATAGCGGACTTAACGGTCTTGACGATTGTGGCTTTGATGGCGTTCATGGTGTTCTTGATTGTTAAGATATTAAAGGATGTACTGGGGAACCTCAACGCCTTAGTCGAGGCAATTTACCTCGTCGAGGTAATAGTCGCGGAGTCCGTCGATCACTTCCTGGCTGAAGCTTTCGTATAGTTTGAACCAGGTATACACCAGGCAGCTTACGTCACTAGAACCAATCTCCTGGTCTCCACGGCTCAGAAGCTCTATCCTGGCACAGCGTCTCAGGTCTCTGGCGTCACAAGGGTGCAAGGCACGAAAGGCGGTGAGGTAGTCGTTGTAGAGGTCTGCTTGGGTAATCGTATTGCTCATTGTTAAGATATTAAAGGATGTACTGGGGAACCTCAACCCCTACCAAGGCCGAGGGGTAACCTTCAGCTGCCGGAGGTCCAGGCGGACTACACGCTGACAGCGCAGAGCCACGTCCACCGTGACCCTGTTCACCTTCACTACGGTGCCTTCGTAAGGAACATACTCGGTGGCTCGGCCGTCGAAGAACGGGACCTGCCAGTCGACGGTCTGTCCGGTGGTGAGCTTGGTGACTTTTTCTGTGTGGCGTTTGATTGTCTTCATGGCGTTTCTCATCTTGTAAATATCTTAAGGGTTATAAGGGGGAAGCTCAACACTTACTCACGCTCAGGAGTCTTGAGGACTACGCCTTCCCTCTGCTTGGCGCGAGCCAGGAAGAGCTGCTGGCTGAACTTCTGGGTGATGGCTTGCAGTTTGAGGGAAGGCGCTGGCCCTCTCATCACCTGTTCGAGTTTAGGGTGCTTGGCTGCGAGTTGCTTGCGGAATTCAAGGATGTCTGTCATGGTGTCTTTCATTGTTAATATCTTAGCTGGGGTAATGGGGAACCTCAACGCTTATCGTCCGAGAGTAGGCAGGGGCTTCTGAACAGTCACCCAGTGGAGGATCTCGGTCGGGACTCGGAACACCTTAGCTGCCTGCTCTGCGTCCTCGCGCTTGGCGTAAGCTCCGAGGAAAGCCTGATTATCTTCGCGAACGAGAATGTAAACGGTGTCTTTCATTGTTAATATCTTAGTGGATCTAACGGGGAAGCTCACGCCTCAAGAGCGAGGACATTGAAGGGAACCTTGACGATCTCATTGTCGGTGAGCTCGACCAGAACATCCAACTCGGTGTTCTTCTCAAGCCGGGAAGCTACTGCCATAGCCTGCCAGAGGGTCTCGTGCTCGGAGTGGGTCCGGTAGGGGTACTTATCGGTGGCGAGTGAACGGGTGAGGACTTTGTAACTCATTGTGATTATCTTAAGGGTTAATGTGGGGAACCGCAAGGCTTAGTTGCTCAAATAGGTCCGGGCTTGCTCTCCTGGGAGACCGTGGATGGTTGCCTGGGCAAATCCGTTCAGGTCTCCGCTGACCACGACCTCGGGGAACTTCACCTTCAGCTTGGTGAAAGCTTTGGCGAACCGTTCGAGGCGCTTGACGTTGGCTTTGTACTTCTTCTCTGTTTCGTTCATCATGTTAATATCTTAAGGCTTAATGTGGGGAACCTCCACTCTATTCCGCGACTCCGTCTAGCTCAAACCACTCTGGATAGAGGCTCTGGTCGAGTTCCCAATCCAGGGGTTCTTCTCTGGCACTATATTCCCGGACTTGGTCGGCGTGAAGTCGATTGTTCCTACAATAGTCACAAGCGTTGTGATTCCTACAATGAGAATCCCAAGCTTTAGCTCCGCGATAAGGCTGACGGTGTTCTTTACCATATTGAATTGCTTTCTCGAGTCCCATGTTAATATTTAGTGCGTCTTGCGGGTCTCATGCTTGTGGAGGATCACTACTGCAACGATTCCCAGGACAATCACCGGCCAGAAGTTGATCGCGATCTTCCCGAACACCTGAGCGATGAGGTTGAGCTTGTCTACGGTGGACATGTCGTATTCGTTAATCATGTTTCTATTATCGAGGAAGAAGTGGGGAACCACAAGGACTAAAGACCACGGACCAGCTTGTTGATCTTGGTCCTAATGGCTTGAGCTTCCTGGGTAAGTGGATCTCCGAGACCTACGTGACCACCGGTAAGGACAATCCGGTCTATGTCTGCCTCTACGGCTCGCAGTTGTTCCTTCAGTTTCTTAATTGCTTTTTCTTTCATCATGTTTCTATTATGGAGGAGGAAGAGGGGAAACACAAGGCTATTCGTCACAGTCACATTCCTTGGCGTAGAAGGCATTCATCTCCTGTCCGGCTTCCAGGCCTTCCCCGTATCCGGCGTCCCGGCCTGCCTCGAAGGCTTTCTTTACTAGAGTGACCAGGGAACCAATGAACACGTCCCGGAAATCCAGGGAATCTCTTCCCTGGACTGCAACGGTTTCAATCTGAGTGTCAATGTGCTTCTGCAACAGGCGGAGGATGTCTTCGTTCTTCATTGTGTTAATATTAGGAGGAAATACGGGGAAACACACGGCTTATCGAGCGATGAGGATGACTGCGAAGAACAACAGTCCCAGGAGGACGTAGTGGGAAAGGTGGATCGCCAGGGAAAGGACTGCTAGGACGGTGAGGGTTGCGTAGGTGAGAATGTCCGGGCAGGTGAGGTAGGTGAGGGACACCAGGAACGCGAAGAGGGACAGGGAACGAATCATGAGAATATTATGAGTCAAAGTACGGGGAACTTCCATCTTTTTTTCTCTAGGGGAAGAACCTTGATCGAGAACGAGTTACAGATAATTGGGCAGGGAAAGAAAACTCCCGGGAAGGGAATGATGAAAACGTCCCTCTCACACAAGAGGGAAGACCTTCCCGGGAGTCCGCCCATGATGAAATTACTTCTTACGCTTCGGTCCCTGGGACTTCCGGGTATCCTCTGGCTTCCTTCTCATGTCCTTACATCCGGCGATGCAGTACTGGGAAATGGGGCACTGGGAACAACCGGCATCCAGATAGATATCGGGACGCTGACAAACTCCCCGGGTAAGATCTTCTACTTCGTCTTGGTCTTTGAAATTGATCTTAACTGGCTTACGATCCGGATCAAACTTGGGTAAAGTAGCACGGACCTTCTCTTTACGGTCCTCGATATCATCCACGGTTAGGTAATCCTCCACAGTATTACCTGATACGTTAATATCACCTGCCTTACCTTTACCACTCTTCGGAACCTTAACTTGTTTAGCTTCTTTCGCCGGAGCTTTAGCCTTACGACAATCACTGCATTCGAACTTCGTAAGCAGGCCTTCGATGGACCCGTACTTGGGAAGCGTTCGCTTCAGGTTGTCTCCGAACATCGAGGTCTGCTTAGTCTTGCAAGAGGCGCAGGTGATCTTCTGGGAAGGGAGGCGCTCATTCTCTTTAAAGAAGACCACCCAATCCTTAAGGTTCTTGAACTGGTCACCACCAGAGACTTCCTTGATCTTCGCCTTTGCGGCTTTAGCTTTGGCGTCGAGCTTCAAACGATATACTTTTTTCATCATGTAAATATCTTAGAGGTTTATACTAGGAACTACCACCCTTACTTGCTAGCTAGGCTATCTGCGATCTGCTGCATGATATCCTGGTCCTCCTCAGAGACTTCCTCTTCGAAGTAGTGAGAAGCAATCTCTTCCCAGTTTACTTCACTCAAGTAAGCTCCGAGAGCCTCATAAGCTAGAGAGTTCTCTTTAACTCCCTCGAACTCAAGCTCATCCACCAGACACTCGAAAGCATCTGCCATGCAGTCTAGATCGTCGAACTCCTGCTCTTCTGCCATGTTAGCGAAGATCTCTCCATACTGAAGATTAATGTTCCAGGTCTGCTTGTTCGTCCAACCGTTGTATGTGTTTTTCATCATGTAAATATCTTAGAGGTTTATAGGGGGAACCTCACGCTCTTCTTTTTGTCGAGAGGTTCCGCGGAATCTGCTATCGAACTGTCGCTGGATCTACTAATGTATTGATGAGAACAAGCGGATGCTTACTATCGTAATTAACGATCTCGCCGTTATCAAATAGAACTTGATCATCTAAGACGAGACGTATATCTACATCGTTATCAAAGATTCTCCAATAGGAATATACTTCGTAGTAAGCAGAATTGAGATTCTCTGGAGAATACTTTTTAATGCTTACTTGCGTATAGAGCTTTTCAGTTACGCGCTTCGCTTCGATCTTGATATGTTTCATCATGTAAATATCTTAGAGGCTATTAGAGGGAACAACAACTACTATCGGTTGAAGACAGCTGTAACTGATGACTTGATATCTTCAACTGCTAGAACATTTTCTAAATTTTCAATAGCTTCTGCTACAACCGCTGAAGTCTGATCTACTTGATCATAAACAGGATCTTCAACAGACAGAATGACTTTGATAGTTAACGTAGCATGTACTTGTTTCATCATGTAAATATCTTAGAGGTTATAAGGGGGAACCACACGAACGATCTTCAAATCACTTTACAGTAATCAAATCACGTTGATCTAATCGAACAACAGAACCATCTTCTTTCTTTACATCCACTGTAACGTGATTAACTTTAACAATAACACCGTTACATTTCACTTCTTCTAAACCGTTTTCATTTTTGAAGAAGATAGACCAAACGATAGATTTACCTACTTTGAACGTATTATTAAAAACGTGATTCAACCAAATATCAAAGTCTTTTTGCGTAGCTAACGATTTCTTTACGATCTTCTTCATATCTTTCATCATGTAAATATCTTAGAGGTTAATAGGGGGAACCTCACGATTAACTTTCTCGTTAATAGAGCGTGAGATTCCCGCGAATCTGCGATCTCTATTCTTCGTCTAGATCAGAATACTTGAAATCTTCGTAGATATTAACGATCTTATGATCGAAGAGATAACGTTTAATCATACAAACGTAATCTCTAAGAAGATCAGTTTGTTCTAATAGAATATCATCTTCATCAGTAAACTGATAGAATAATTCTATGATCGAAAATTCAGTTAGAGATAGATTGATCTTTAACTTCGAATCTTTCAAAGATTCAATATACTTCGAAGAAGATTCGATATTCTTCAAGTTATCAACTAGATTAACGATCGAATATTCAATATCTTTCAAAGAAGAATTCATCGAATGATAATCAACTTTCAAATCATTCTTTTGATCATCTAAAGAAGATCGAAGAATCTTTACTTGATCTTCTAGAAACGTAATCATTTCATCAACTGAATAATCTTTATCAAATTCGAGATCGAACGTATTAGTAAGAATGTAACTGTTTTTCATCATGTAAATATCATAGACGATCATAGAGGGAACCTCAACGATGATCTTTCATCTCCTGATCTAGGGGAGAATCGAACTCAGCTCCCTTCCGGGGGGTATAGAGTCTCCTCCGCCTTAGAGGGGGATAGGAGGGCTGATCCATCCGGACTCAAGGGGGTATTGGTCGGGGTGATTCCATACATCGCCAATTCCGAGGGGGGTCTATTAGGATCCATTTCATAGACCTTCCGTCCCATAGGACCCCAGATTCTCGGTTCCGTTGCTTCATTACTAGTTGGGTTGGACATAGTTCTATTATACCTTCGGGTCCCTGGGAAAGCAATAGTCGATTAGTCATTTGTAGAAATTGATAGAAATTGGTTGAAGTTAAGGTAAGTTCCCTTAGGCTAATACATTGGGTTCACCATTCTTCTGTACTGGTTTACCATTCTTCCTTAACCATTTACCTTCACATTACCCTTTTTATCGACTCTTTGTTTTCAACTTCTTCTTTATCAACTATTTACTTTTACCTTTACATTACCCTTACTTTGTTTATCTCTTAGGATACTCTGGAACCTAGGGTCTTTATTATCCTGGTTCTATTAGTTAAGAGGTCTATAGTATTAGGGATGCTCTGATAAAGGAGGTACTATAAACCTTGGCTCTATTAAGGTATGTGTTAATATAGACTGCGTTGCTATTACCTTAGTTTATCTATCGGTTGTTTATACCAATTCCTTTGGTATCTCTT
>Ga0114971_10000388_pt1 | contig 28335 bp, 15 predicted proteins | sample M_140625_MF_Meta_FD_87320 | JGI IMG/M metagenome (GOLD analysis project Ga0114971, IMG submission 87320) | Freshwater microbial communities from Lake Montjoie, Canada to study carbon cycling - M_140625_MF_MetaG | ecosystem: Environmental > Aquatic > Freshwater > Lake | place: Lake Montjoie... | reverse complement strand
GGTAGCAGCACCTTTTCTTAAATTATCGGCAACGATCCACATATTTAGCGAATTGGCTTGACTGTCGTCCCGGCGAATTCTTCCTACAAAAACATCGTCTTTTCCATGAGCAAATAATGGCATTGGATACGAAAAAGCATCCAAATTATCTTGCACAACTACTCCATCGGTTTTTTGTAAGATAGAACGTATTTCGTTTAAATCAAATTCCTTTTCAAATTCTATGTTCACCGCTTCGCTATGCCCACCAACAATTGGCACACGAACTGCAGTTGCAGTTACTGCAATAGAATTATCGCTCAAAATCTTCTTAGTTTCTTTAACCAATTTCATTTCTTCTTTGGTGTAACCGTTGTCTTCAAAACTATCGCATTGCGGAATCGCATTGCGGTGAATTTGGTATTTGTATGCCATTTCACCTTGCACACCAGCATATTCATTTTCTAGTTGTTGCACAGCTTTTACTCCCGTTCCTGTGATGGATTGGTAAGTAGAAACAATAACGCGTTTGATTTTATATTTTGCATGCAAAGGTGCCAAAACTAAAACCATTTGAATGGTAGAACAATTGGGATTTGCAATAATTTTATCGTCTTTGGTTAATTGGGTAGCATTGATTTCGGGAACGATTAACTTTTTAGTAGGATCCATTCTCCAAGCTGATGAGTTGTCGATAACAGTGGTTCCTGCTTCTGCAAATTTAGGAGCCCAAACCAAAGAGGTTTCGCCACCTGCAGAAAACAAAGCAATATCTGCTTTCCTATCTACAGCGGTTTGCATACCTACTACTTTGTATTTTTTACCCTTATATTCAATTTCTTTTCCAACTGATTTTTCAGATGCCACCGGAATTAACTCGGTAACAGGAAAATTTCTTTCTGCTAAAACTTGAAGCATTACTTCGCCAACCATACCGGTAGCGCCAACCACAGCGACTCTCATATACTACTATTTAGATTTTATTAAATTTATAAAAAAAACAAAAGTAATTAGAAATTTGCTTTTTAGGGCGGTATTGAAATAAAAATTAATGCCTCTAATTTAAATAACGATAGTTCGGATAGGAAAAGGATTTCTTAAAAATTTTGCTTCTCTTAAACACGATAACTTTCTAGCCCCGATTGAAGTGAAAATCCTGGCATTGTGATTATTGAAATTTAGTTTTAAATTCATGTTTCCTCACAAGGCGAGATTGTAATGAAAAGCGGGAAAGACGGTAACTAAAATGCCCCAAATTTTCGCTTCAAAATGTGCTTCAAAATTATTTTTATTTAATAGGTAAAACACGCATCCTTTTTTTTACTTTTGCCGTGAGTTTCACAAATGCTTATTCCTATAAAATGGGGTTAGCAAACTTTATCCCCAAACAAAGGTTGATGAACCATAGCAAAAAAGTAATTACCTTAATTTTAGTAGTCACTAGCATTCATTTGCTGTTGTCAATATTCTCGAAAGAGTTTATTGAGCAGTATCCTTATTTTAAAAATGTGAACTTGCTTTCGGATATTTTGGTTAAGGAAAAAGTAAAAAAAGAGGCATTCAAAAATAAAGAAGTTGAAAGTTCTGTAACTGAAGATAGTTTGCCGAAAAATGAATTTGAAGCTTATGAAAAAAAAGATATTCTTATTCGTTTTAATGCCGATACCATAGCACCCGCATTACCTAAACTTGCTGAAAAATTAATTGCTTTATCGGAAGGTAAAAATGTGAAAATAAGAATTGCTTGGTTTGGTGATAGCCAGATTGAAGGTGATTTCATTACACAGGACGTTAGGGAGCAACTTCAGAATTATTTTGGACAACAAAAAGGAGTTGGTTATGTTCCTATTTCTTGTATTTCATCCGATTTTAGAAGAACTGCCAAAGTTATTACTACTGGCGAGTTGAACTTAGATAACTTTAAAAAACAAGAACACAACTGCGGGTTATTTTTATCGGGTTATTCTTTTTTTAGCAATAATTTAGAGGTTATTTTTAAAGATAACGTAAAGAAAAGTTCTACTCAAATCACCCAAAAATGGCTTCTTTATGGTAAAGGGGATTCTATTTCGGTTAAGATAAACGATTCGGTTAGAAAATACGCGGCCAATTCAGAATTCAACCGAATATTAATAGGAAGCGGCGTTTCTAATAAAGCTAAATTTACTGTTTCGGCAAAGCGAACCCCAATATTTGGAGTGAGTTCGGAACCAAAATCGGGAATTGTTTTGGATAATTATTCGTTTAGAGGGATTTCCGGTATGGAATTGAAGAAAATAAACAGTAATTTATTGGCAGAAATTAGCAAATCGGGGTATTATGATTTGATTGTCTTTCAATATGGGGTAAACTTGATGTTCCAACCTAATGACACCAACTACGATTATTACTACCGCGGCATGCGTCCGGTGATTAAAAAGTTTCAAAACAACATGCCTAATACCGAATTTTTGTTATTTAGCTGTTCCGATAGAGCATTTAATTATGATGGTGAATGGAAAACAGCTGTGGGAATTGATTCGTTGATTCATACACAGGCAAGATTGGCTTTTGATACCGATATTCCGTTTTATAATTTTTATAAATCTATTGGTGGAAGCGGTACTATTGTAAAATGGGCCGACAGCACCGTTCAATATGCTAATAAAGATTATATTCATTTTAATTATAAAGGCGCAAAAGCAGTTAGTAAAATTATTTTTAAGGCACTACTGAATGATTACCAAAAAGCTGTTCTGCAGAAAAAAGCAGGAAAACAAATGGATCTTCCTAAAGTGGTAGTTGCTAAAACGTTGGTAAAAGAAACAATCCGAATAAAAAAAGATACTCCAAAATCGGTAACCCCGAAAGTAGAGTTATTAAAACAAAAAGTGGTAAAAGAAATAATTCCGAAAGAAGTAGTTCCGAAACCTCCAGTTAAAAAAGGCGATTCCATATGATACAAATTGATTGGAATAGCGTAAAAGAGCAGTTGCTGTATGATGCTCACAATCCGTTGCTTTTTAACAATGGGTTTTTCGTGTATTTTTTATCGGCGTTTATCCTATTCTATTATCTTTTCAGAAAAAACTACAAACATAGAGCACTTGTTCTTACCTTGTTTTCATTGTATTTTTTCTATAAAGCGAGCGGTAGTTTTGTATTAATTGTGATTCTTTCAGCTTTTTTTAATTTCGGTATTTCCAACTGGATTTTTAATGTGAAAAAGAAAATAGGTAAACAATTTTTACTTTTTTTAAGTATTATTTTCAATCTCGGATTGTTGTTTTATTTCAAATACACCAATTTCTTTTTAGAGGTTTTGAATGATTTTTCAACCTTAAAATTTGATGCTTTACATATTTTATTACCTATAGGAATTTCGTTTTTCACTTTCGAAAATCTAAGTTACACCATAGATGTGTATAGAGGGGAAATAGAACCCGAAAAAGGGATTGTGAATTATATGTTATTTCTTTCGTTCTTTCCGAAATTGGTGATGGGACCCATTGTTCGTGCTAAAGATTTTATTCCGCAGTTAAAGAAAGATTATTTTGTAAGTGACACCGATTTTTCGAAAGGTTTTTACCTTATAATTACTGGATTAATTAAGAAATTAATTATCTCCGATTATATTTCGGTGAATTTGGTAAACTATGTTTTTGATGGACCTCAACTTCACAATGGCTTGGAATGTTTAGTGGCATTGTACGGCTATGCTATTGTTATTTACTGCGATTTTAGTGGTTATAGTGATGTTGCTATCGGAATTTCTAAATGGATGGGAATTACTATTCCAACTAATTTTTTATCACCTTACCAAAGTAAATCAGTGAGCGAATTCTGGCGCAGATGGCATATTTCATTGTCTAGTTGGTTGCGCGATTACTTGTATATTTCTCTGGGCGGAAACCGAAAAGGTAAATTTAGAACCAATTTAAATTTATTCTTAACCATGTTAATTGGAGGCTTTTGGCATGGCGCTAGTTGGAACTTTATTATTTGGGGAGCAATGCATGGTTTTGGTTTGATGATTAATAAACTTTGGACGTTTCTTTTCGGAAGAATTAAAATTTTTCCATCAGTAATTAGCAACTTTTTCTTTGCTATTATTACTTTTCATTTTGTTTGTTTTTGTTGGATTTTCTTTAAAGCCAGCAATCTGGATATGGCTATGCAATTTATCCATCAGATAGTATACCAATTCACTTTTGATGGTGCTTATGAATATGTAGAAAATTATAAATACGTTATTATCCTAATATTAATTGGCTATTTAATTCACCTTATTCCAGATAGTTTTTCAGAAAAGATTATTGAACGTCAAAAACGTTTTCCTTTGGTTTACTATGTTGTGGTGCTGTTTCTATTTATTGCATTGTATTCGTTCTTTAAAAGTGCGCAACCTGTAATGCCAATTTATTTACAGTTTTAAAAAAGGAAGATTAGTAATTCTTATACAAAAATTCGGTCCAAACTTTTGCGAAAGCATCTACAAATAAATTCCCTTGCAACAGATACCCCTCTCTCGAGAAATGTACTAAATCTTGACGCAAGAGTTGTTTTTGCTTCCATATTTTTGCTCCTTCCAAACCTTTGGAGGTAGAAAATAAATCCCAATACAGCAAATTATTAGAAATGCAATATTCAGTTAAAGCACAAGAAATAACTTCTAATATAAAATTAGGGTTTCTTTTTTTATAATACGAAACTGGTGGCGTTGTCAGAATTATGCAAGCATCTGGTGAAACCAATCGTAATTTAGCAACCATTATTTTTACTTCTTTCAGAAATTCATCGACAGTTAAATTTGGGTCTTGCGCCTCGTTAGTTCCAAGTGAAACTATATAGCAATCGGCACGCAACTTATTTAATTGTTTCCAAAACTGCTTGGTTTTATTATAATCCGAATATTTAGCACCATTGGCACCAATGCTGTGGTATATAATTCCAGAGGATGCGTTTTTTTCAAGTGAAGCCCCGTAAAATTGGATAGTGTCATTAGTTGGGAAGGTCAAATGAAAACCAGAAGTAGGAGATTTTAAATTAAAAACGGTGTAATCTGGATAGGAAGTAAAACAGCTATTTTCTGCTAGAGTATCGTTATATTCCATAAACAATTCCGAAACAGGCCCACCCATAAACAAATGTACTTTATCAAAATTATCTGGTATTCCGTTGATAGATTGTAGTTCTAAATTAAATTCGGGATTACTACTTTGTGATTGCAGACCGAATGCTGAAACACCGCAAGTAATTAAAGTATCTGTTCGTGCCAATCGGTTGCTTTTCCAACTGCTGTTAGAACTCGAAATAATATCGTAAGGCGCATTAGATTTTGCAACTTGATACGGAAAAACTAATCCGCGGCCAGCATTGCCAAAATAACTTTGCAATTCATTTCGGATCACCGAAGTCGCAATATCGGCTTGAATATGCGAATCTCCAATATGAACAAAAACTGCATTTTCTTTGCTAAAATGTTTAATCTTATACAATTTAGCCAATAAAGGATAAATTGTATTAGGGTTCTCAAGGATGTTTTTAGAATAATCGATACAATTTAAAGCAACCGAATCTATTTTTTGAATTTTCCAATCGTCAATTTTTTGCGCTTTTACAGGCACCTCTAAAATCGCTACCATAAAAAAAGCAAGGACATATTTAATTGAGAACATTGACATTTATATTCGGAGATTGATGTTTCTTTAACCCATTGTAAAACAGTTTTTTACTATTTTTTGAAACAAAATAAAAACAAAAACCATTCTTAGATTACAACCAGATAGATATACAAATTTATAATTAATTTTGATAATAATTAGAAGAATTAATATTGAAAATTCGATATTCGGCGCCATGACCACTAGCAACAGTAGTTGGTAAGTTAAAATTATTTAATCGTTATTTTGTTGGATTGAATTTAAATTTTACAATCAACATAGTTTCTAATGGCTTGTCATTTATTTCTTCCAAGCAAATATGAGAAACTGACTCCTAAAATAATAACAAATAAAATTAATTTTTTCATAAAGTCAGAATTACAGAATTTCTTCATTTATTTATACTTATTTTTCTATGCGTTACCATATTAATTTTACGAATTTAATAGGTTTTTGTTACATCTTCATCTATAACGATAATAAAGTTAGCTTTATTGTAATTTTCAGTTTCTAATTTAGTTAAATCTTTTTGCTCAACCGAAGATATTGTTACTATATTAATGTTTGGATGGTAGGTTTTCAAGTACCAACTAATAGCTTCAAAATTATCCGAATGGTAACTTCCGTTGAAATGAATAAAGGTTGTTTCGTCTTTTAAGTTTTTATTAATAAAGTAGGCCATCGTTGCATCTTTACTGGCTTGGGCTTTGGGCATGTTAGGGCTAGTATGTTCTCCCATCATTTTCAACATCTCCATATAACCCGGTAAAGAAGCATCATACGGGATAGGTTGCGGAGCAACCCAAGTTTTTTCTTCATCGGTTAATTTATCTAGTACTTCAAAGCCATTTTTAGAAACTAAAGAAGCAAACCTCCTAGGAATATTGGTAGCTATAAACTGTAATTTATTTTCTTTAGCAAAATCTACTAAGGGTTTGTAATCGGTTTTGTAGTTTGGCCAAAGTCGGGCAGTAGAATCTAATTTTTTTTGATTAATATCGCCATTTAGATACTGGTTTACTTGTTTTTGATTGTCTGCCTCCAGCATTTCGGCACCAAGAACCACGGTTTTATTTTTGGCCACGTCTTTGGTTAATTCTAATTCCAGCCAGTGGGAAATAGCATTGTTGTGAAATTCTCCAAAAAGAACTACTTGTGTTTCTTCCGCAGTTTTTAATAATTTTTTATAGGAAACTTTCTTTCCGTTTTTATCAAAAAGTTGGTAGGCTTTTTTGTCTTGAGCTTGAAAAACCATTGACAAAAAAAATAAACAGAGTAAGGAATAAAGCTTCATGATTGAATTTTTTTATAAAAATATAGATTTTAATAAGAGTTGAAAACTATTTCGATATTTTTGTTGAAACTTTTACAAATGTCAATTCAAAAAACAAACGATACTTTTTATGAATATTTATGTCAATTTATTGATTTAAATGATGAGTCGATGCAACAGTTGCTATTAAATGCTAAAGAAAATTTTCAAGTTTTAAAACTTAAGAAAAATGAATTATTTGCAAAAGAGAATGAAGTTTGCAAGTATTTTTGTTATATAGAAAGTGGGATTTTACAACATTCAATAGAAGTTCTAGAGGAGGAAAAAACCACATATATGGCTTTAAGAAACTCCGTAACTTCATCATTAAGTAGTTTTTTATTTGGAAAACCCTCCCGTAAAAACATTAAAGCAATTGCCGATTGTAAACTATGGATTGTCGATTTGAAAACATTCAAACATTTGATAGATAATAACAAAGCATTCAATCAATTTTACTACAATATAATAGAAAAACAAATTTGCTTAATTGACGATTATCGGATTGATTTATTAACGCTTACCCCCGAAGAACGCTACAAAAAATTGTTAACAACCGAGCCAAAATTACTTCAAGAAGTTCCGTTGCATTATTTATCTTCATTTCTAGGAATATCATCGCGACACATGAGTCGTATTCGTAAAAACATTTTATAGAATTGCCACTGATTCAAAGATTTTTTCATTTTTGGCAAAAAAAATAACGCCATTTGGCTACACAATCAGAAAATAGTTTTATGTATTTTTGGTAAATAGAAATATTCAAATTTTATAATCATGAAATACCATCAAATAGAACGCGATTTGTTCATTAAAAACAGAGCAAAATTCTCTACACAAATGAAACCTAATAGTGTTGCAGTTTTCAATTCTAATGATATTTATCCCGTTTCTGCCGACAGTACTTTGCCCTTTGCACAGCACCGCGATATCTTTTATTTATCGGGAGTGGATCAGGAGGAAAGTATTTTATTGTTATTTCCAGATGCTCCGTATGATAATTTGAAGGAAATTCTTTTCTTAAAAGAAACCAACGAACATATTGCTGTTTGGGAAGGCGAGAAGTTAAACAAAGACCGAGCTTATGAAGTTTCGGGAGTGAAAACTGTAATTTGGTTACAAGATTTTCATAAGACTTTAAAAGAAGTCATGACTTATGCGGAAACTATATATATAAATACCAACGAGCATTATAGAGCTACTATTGAAACTGAAACTCGTGAAGCCCGTTTTATTAAATGGTGGAAAGAAAATTATCCAGCACATAAGGTGGAAAAATCAAACCCTATTTTGCAACGCATTCGTTCTGTAAAAGAAATTGAAGAGTTGAATTTGATTCAACAAGCGTGTGATATTACAGAAAAAGGCTACCGCAGAATTTTAGGTTTTGTCAAACCTAACGTAATGGAATATGAAATTGAAGCCGAGTTTGCGCACGAATTTATAAGAAATAGATCTAAAGGATTTGCTTACACACCAATAATTGCCTCCGGAAATAATGCTAATGTATTGCACTATATTGAAAACAACCAACAATGTTATGCAGGCGATTTGATTTTGTTAGATGTTGGTGCTGAATATGCAAATTACTCTAGCGATATGACTAGAATGGTTCCTGTTTCTGGACGTTTTAGCGCCAGACAGAAAGAAGTATACAATGCAGTTTTAAGAGTGAAAAATGAAGCAACAAAAATGTTGGTTCCTGGAACTTTTTGGAAACAATACCATGTTGAAGTAGGTAAGATCATGACTTCGGAACTTTTAGGCTTAGGATTAATTGACAAATCCGATGTGCAAAATGAAAACCCAGATTGGCCAGCTTATAAAAAATATTTTATGCATGGAACTTCCCACCACATGGGATTGGACACTCACGATTATGGTTTGTTATACGAACCTATGAAGGCTAATATGGTTTTCACGGTAGAACCTGGGATTTACATTCCAGAAGAAGGTTTTGGAATTCGTATAGAAGACGATATGGTAATTCAAGAAAAAGGGGAGGCCTTCAATTTAATGCGAAACATTCCTATAGAAGTAGATGAAATAGAGAGTTTGATGAATTCTTAATTTTAAAAGATATTACAGAAAATATACGGTTTGCTAATGTTAGCCGTTTTTTTTATAAATTATTTAACTCTTTGAAGTGATTGTTTGTTAGGTAAGTTATCAAAAAGCGATTTGACTTTTTCTCAAATAAAATATACCAAGTAGTATTATTATTTGCTTTGTAAAAAGCATAATTGGAACCGAATTTTTTCAGTACTTTAGGAGTGTCTTTACTTGGAAAATTAATCATTTCCTCCTCTATGAAATCATAAATATTTTGAACGTAATTTTGTGCGGTCTCTTCAAATCCAAAATATTCCTTATCAAAATCAACTCGTGTTAAATTGTTCAAATAATCTATTACTTCAGGAAGTATTTCAATCTTTATTTTCCCCAAGGTAAAGATTTTATAAATTCTTTCGATTTATTTCTTGCATCTTCAATGGAAACACCTCTTTCCCATTCTTTATCAAAATCAAAAGTTTCTTCTAATTTAACAGATTCTAATTTTTTTAAAATATCAGAATCTTCAATCGAATTAATCCATTTAATAAAATCTTTCTTTTTTGTGGCTTAATCCATAATCTTATTTTTATCAAAGTTAATAAAATATGATTTATAAAAATAAGGACTTTGTATTCTTAAAATGTTAAATTTTCTTTTTTCTATTAGGGAATTAAAGTTATATTTTTGCAACAATGAAATTTCTCCAATACAAAAACATTAAAATCTCCTACACCGACCAAGGAAAAGGAAAAGCAATAGTTTTTTTGCATGGTTTTTTAGAAAATAAAAACATGTGGGAAGCTTTTGTGTCTGAGTTTTCTAAAAAAAATCGAGTAGTTACTATTGACTTACTAGGTCATGGTAGCACAGAATGTTTGGGTTATGTTCATTCAATGGAAGACCAATCGGATATGGTACACGCTGTTTTGCAGGAATTAAAAATTCGAAAAGTAGTTTTAGTAGGCCACTCTATGGGAGGTTATGTTGCTTTGGCTTTCGCCGAATTGTATTCCGATTTTATGAAAGGGCTAGTGCTCCTAAATTCAACTTCGCTAGCGGATAGTATAGAACGCAAAAAAAACAGAGATCGTGCAATAGCTGCAGTAAAACAAAATTACACTACTTTTGTAAGAATGAGTATTGGAAATTTGTTTAGTGAAGACAATCGCGAACGCTTATCCGAAGAAATTGAAAAAGTAAAAAATGAAGCTTTAAAAACACCTTTACAAGGAGTAGTTGCTTCTCTAGAAGGAATGAAAATCCGTAAAGACCGCCAAGTTATTTTGCACTTTGCTAATTTTCCAATTTTATTAGTATTGGGTAAAAAAGATGAGGTGTTACTATACGAGGATAACTTTGCACAAATAGAGGGTACTGCTGTAAAACTTTCTTCTTTCCCTGATGGACACATGAGTACTATTGAAAATAAGAATAAATTATTAAAAGTTCTACTTGAATTTTTTAAAAATCTTTAATCTCAAAAGTGTTTTAATATTTACCCTGAATCCCATAAAACAGCAAAATTTTATTTAATAAATTTCAATTTTTCATTAATAGAAAAAATTTTTAAAAAGCAATTAATTTAAAAATAATTTACGTTTTGTTAACATTAAGTTAATATTAAAGAAATAATTTGTAAGAAAAGCCTTTTATATTTAACGTTTTAATAATATGTTGAAGGTTTAATAAAGTTAATTTTGCAAATTAAACCTACTATTTATGAGACATAAAGTTTATTTTACGCTTTTTTTATTACTAGTAATTTCTTTTTCATTTGCACAAAATTCCGGTATCAAAGGAACTATTATTGATGAAAAAACAGGGCAAGTAGTACCTGGAGCAACTATCACTATAAAAGGAACCAATAAATCAGATGTATCCGATTCAGAAGGAAATTTCTTAATCAGAGTTAATGTAGGAAATTATGCTGTTAAAGTAACCTGTTTTTCTTTTTCCCCAAAAGAGGTGACAGATATAACGGTTGTGAAAGACGATTTTAATTTTATAAGTGTATCTTTATCTAGTAAGGCTAACCAACTTGACGATGTTGTTATAAAAACTACTAAAGCTAAGCAAGAGTCAGTTAAAGGACTACTTACTATGCAAAAAAACAGTGCCAACGTATCCGATGGTATATCATCTGAAACTATAAAAAGAACTCCAGATAAAAGCACTTCCGATGTATTAAAAAGAATAAGTGGAGCTAGTATTCAGGATAATCGTTTTGTTATCATTAGAGGTTTAAATGATCGTTATAATTTTGCTTTAATAAATGGTGCGCCACTTCCAAGTTCAGAGCCGGACAGGAAAGCATTTTCATTTGATATTTTCCCTTCCAACATGTTGGATAATATTATGATTACTAAAACAGCTTCTCCTGATCTTCCTGGAGAATTTGCTGGTGGAGTAGTACAAATAAATACAAAATCAGTTCCAGATAAAGATTTTCAATCGTTAACAGTTGGTTCGGGTTTCAATACCGTAACCACATTTAAAAACTCTAGAACTTATAATGGCAGTGCTACCGATTGGTTAGGGTTTGATAGTGGAACAAGAGCTTTACCTAGCTCAATTCCTAGTACTGAAGTAATGCAAGGGCCTAATCATACGTTACCAAATCTTGAAGTTGCAAAAAGTTTTCAAATGGATTGGTCAATTAACGATTCAAAGTTTAAACCAAATACTTCTTTTCAATATTCTATTGGTAAACATTATGAACTTGGAAATAAAAAATTCGGAATGCTTTTTTCTTTGTCCCATAACATAACTAATAGTTATACTAATGTTTCTAGAAATGACTACCCAAGTCCAGGTGTTGTAAATTCAAGTTACAATGATAATAATTATAGCCAACAAGTATTAACAGGTGGTTTAGGTAATTTTTCTATTAAATTTAATGAAAATAACTCTATTACATTTAAAAACATATTGAGTTTAAATTCTACTGATTTAGTAGTGGAAAGATCTGGTTTAGCAGATGTTAGTACCGGAATTGATTTAACAAAATCAAATGTAAGATGGTTTACTAGTAATAAAATATACTCTGGCCAAATTAATGGAGAACACTATTACCCAGAAAATAAATTAAAATTTAATTGGAATCTTAATTACAGTGATATTAAAAGAGCTATACCTAACTTAAGAAGAAATTCTTATAATGTTAAATTAGATTCTGATCCAACGGATCCACGATATAATGAGCCTAGATTAAATATTGCAACTAATGAGGCTGGAAGTAATAGTTACGCAGGAGCCATGTTTTTTTCTGAAAATAAAGAAACAATTAATGGAGGTAGATTTGACCTTTCTAAAAAGTTTAATATTGGGGAGAACTCTAATAATGAGCTTAAATTTGGAGTTTTTATCCAAAATAGAGATAGAACTTTTTATTCAAGAACTTTTTATTATAAACTTTTTGGTACAAATACCCAAGAAGGATTGACTTCACTTCCAGAATCTACAGTATTTTCAGCAGCAAACATGAGTACTACAGGATTCAGTATTTTTGAACAAACACAAGATAAAGATGCCTACAACGCAGGTTCTGTTTTAAATGCAGCTTATGCTATGATGGACAATCGATACAAAAAATTTAGATTGGTATGGGGTGTACGTTTCGAAGATTATTTACAATTCTTATCAACAAAATATCAAAATATTGACCTAAATAACAAACAACAAGATATATTACCTTCTGCAAATTTAATTTTCTCTATAAACAAAGAACAAAATTTACGTTTAAGTTATTCCAAGACATTAAACAGACCTGAATTTAGAGAATTAGCTCCTTTTGCATTTTATGATTTTACAACACAATTTTTAACGGAAGGAAATCCAGATTTAAAAATCTCAAATATTCAAAATATAGATTTCAGATATGAAATTTATCCGGGCAAAGGGCAACTATTTTCAGTATCTTATTTTAGAAAAAAATTCACAAATCCAATTGAGTTAAAACAAACTAATAATAAAAACATTAAATACGTAAATGCGGATAGTTCAGAAAATAGCGGTGTAGAATTTGAATTTAGAACGTTATTAACTTCCATTTTTAAAGTGGAAGGCGCTTCAATATTAGATGACTTGACTTTATTTTCTAACATTGCCATAATTAAATCTAAAGTGGATATTTCTAGCTTTGACGAAAAAGAAAAGTCTAGGCCTATGCAAGGGCAATCGCCTTATGTTTTTAATGCTGGACTTCAATATTTAAATAAAGATAATGGATGGGCGATTTCTTCTAACATAAATCGTGTAGGTAATAGAATTGCAATAAGTGGAAATGACAACAATGAATCTATTTGGGAAAAAGCTAGAACTTTTATTGATATGCAAATTTCTAAATCCTTCAAGGATAGTAAATTTGAAATAAAATTAAACATACAGAATATATTAGCTCAAGATTTAATTTTTTACCAAAACAATACTCCGCCAAAAAAAACAAGCTATAATCCCGCAATAGTAAACTTAACCAATATTATTTTTACTGGAGACAGTCATAATGACAATGGATACAAAGCAGATGTAGATGATGCAATTTGGATTACAAAATTTGGAAGAACATTTTCATTATCTGCTACCTATAATTTCTAAAGTTCATTTAAAATGAAAAGAATTATAATTTTTGGTTTACTAATTTTTGTTACTTCTTTTCAAGCACAGATTAAAACTTCCGGTTTGATAGTGGTAGACTCTAATATGAGTTTTCAACTCGATTTAGATACTTCCAATTCCAAAGTATATTTAACATTAAGTGGGCCTTCGGACAGATGGTTTGCTTTGGGTTTCAATTCATCTACAATGGGTTCGCAAACAATTGATGTGGATTGTGTGGTAATGACTTCGGCAAACAATCTCACCGATTGTTATATTCAACATCGATCTACTCCGCAAGCGGACGCATTTAATAATTGGAATTTATCTGAAAATACGGTATCCAATTCCATAAGAACTATTAAGGCGAATAGAAACTTTGTTTCTTCTGACAATAGCGATTTTACTTTCACGAGTGCTTTAAATTCTTTGGATGTTATTTTTGCATATTCGTATTTTCAGGATAATTATGCTTTAACGGGCCACGGAGATGGTGCAAACCGAGGCGCAGTAAGCTTTTCTTTTTCTAATTTAGATAGCGCTCAGCATAATGTTACCTCCTACGAATTAATGATGAATTCTAATCCAGTTAAAAACGAAATAACAATTATTCCTAAAAATAGTACTGCTTCAGACATTGAAATTAAATTATACAATTCTAATTACCAATTAGTTTTTACTAAAAATTATTCTCCTGATAGCATTGAAATAAAAATCCCATGTGAAAATTTAGCCGATGGAATTTATTTTATCAAATCACAAATGGACACCTTTGAATCCATGAAAAAAATAATTATTAAAAAATAGTTTTACTATTTCATTCAATAATTAGTTTTTCCTCCTTCTTTTTATTTCCATTTATGAATATTATTTCTACTTAATATTCTTTAGTAAATAGTTTTTCTTAGCGAATACATTTTTTGTCATTCAAAGAAGAAAACAAATGATTTTTCTTACAAATTATTTTAATAATTTCAATCCGTAACTTTTTTTAAACCTTTACTTAACATTAAATTAATTTTAAACTAAATTATTAAAGCTTTATGTTCTAAAAGTTAATAATTTAATAATTTAAGGTTTACCTACTTAAATGGACACCGATTTATATTTGCCAAGTATAACCTAAACTTTTTTTTAAAATGAAAAAAATCTATTTAATTGCATTATTAGCGCTTGTTTTTCAATTCGCAAATGCACAACTTGATCCAGTAGCATACCGCGGTGCTTTCGCTCCTGCACCTGCTGCTATGTGGACCGATTCTTGGACGAATTGGAATCCACAATCTGAAGCTTATACAGATGCTGCTACCGTAGTTACTGTATCTGCTAACATTACAAGTAACACTGTATGGACAACTGGTAAAACTTACAAGTTATCAGGAACCATTTATGTTACTAACAACGCTACTTTAACTATTCAGCCAGGTGTTGTAGTTAAAGGTCAATACTCAAATACGGGTACTGCTTTAATTATTACTAAGGGAGCTAAGATTAATGCTGTTGGTACAGCTGCTTCTCCAATTGTATTTACTTCAGATAAAGCTGCTGGTACAAGAGCTGCTGGAGATTGGGGTGGAATTATTCTTTTAGGAAAAGATAAATTCAACCAATCAAATGGTTTAAATAACATTGAAGGTTTAGCTGCTAACGCTTTAACTGAATATGGTGGTGGAGCTACTCCTGATGTTAACGATAATTCAGGTACATTAAAATACGTTCGTATTGAATATGGTGGATTCGTATTTTCTCCTAACAACGAGATCAATGGTTTAACCATGGGTGCTGTTGGTGCTGGAACAACTATTGATTATGTTCAAGTATCTTTCTCAGGAGATGACTCTTTTGAGTGGTTTGGTGGTTCAGTTAACTGCAAACACTTAATAGCATACAGAGGTTTAGACGATGATTTTGATACGGATAATGGATATGCTGGTACAGTACAATTTGGATTGGCTGTTAGAGATCCACAAATTGCTGATAATCCTGCTATTTCTACTTCTGAAGGTTTTGAATCAGATAACAATCCTGGAGATACTGAGCCTATTGCTTCACCTAATAACGTAAATACTTCAGCTATTTTCTCAAACATTACTTCTATAGGTCCAGTAAAACGTCTTGCTACTGGTACATCTCTTGCTTCTGGTTATGCTAGAGCATTACGTTTAAGAAGAAGAACAGAATTGAAAGTTATTAATTCTATCTTTATGGATTGGAAAAATAATTATGCTGGTTTAACAGATGATTCTACTATTGCAAAAGCTATTAAAGGAGAATTAAAATTAAATAATAATATTTTTGCTGGTTCCTCAACTACAGATTTCAGTTCTTATCCAGAAGGAATAAACCCAAGAACTAAAACAGTTACTGCTGCAATGAATGTTATTGCTCCAACTGCAGCCGTTAATTCTTCTTTTAATTTAGGTACATGGATGACTACTAATAACAATACTGCATTAGCATCTAGTACTGGGGTATTAACAACTCCATACAACACAACTTTAGATGATTATTCAGGTTTAGATTACAGACCAGGTACAACTGCTTCTACAGGTGCTGATTTTACAGATGCTAAAATTGTACCTTTTGTAACTATTGCTGTTTTAGGCACGCAACCAGTTGTTGCTAATGTAAATTTATGTCAAGGAGCTATTGCAACTCCGTTAACTGCTACTAAGACCTCAACTGGAGTTTCTTTAAAATGGTATACAGCTACAACTGAAACAGGAGTTCAAACGGAACTTTTTGGAGATATTGTACCTACTACTACTAATTTAGGAACTCAATATTTTTGGGTATCTCAATTGGATGCTGATGGTAACGAAAGTAATAAATCTGCTTTAACAGTTACTGTTAATGCTATACCAACTGCAACTTTTGCTGGTATTTATAACACAACTACAGACGCAACAAATACTACTAACATAGATACTTTTGCTGCCGGTCAATATGTTGGAACAACTACAGCGTTTACATTTAGCGTACCTGCTTTAACAGATTCTAGTTTATCTTACGTATGGTCTTTTCCAAATGGTGTAAACAAGGTTTCTGGCGGTACTGCTACTGATAATACAATTACAGTTAACTTTAATGGTGTTTCTCCTGATTTCGTTGGAACAGTAGGAACAATTTCTGTTAAAGCTAAAAATGCTTCAAATTGTTTTGGAACAGTTAAAGAAATTGAAATTACTACTGCTTTACCTGCAGCTCCTGCAGCTATTACAGTAACAGAAGGTAGTGCTACAACTGCTGTTACTAATTTTAATAAATATGCTGGAACAACTACTGCATTAACTCTAACTGCTACAGCTTCTTCTGCTGCATCTTCTTATGTTTGGAGCTTACCTGCTGGTGTAAATGTTATTGGTGCTTCTGGAACTCCAACTTCTACTTCAACAAAAATATATTATTCTTATCCATTCTCTGGAAATGGTGGCGTAGGAAATACAGCTGCTGGTGCACATAAATGGACAGTTACATATAAAAAATATACTGTTTTAGTTAATACTGTTTCAACTGAAATCACTGTTTCAACTGCTAAACAAGAACTTTTGGGAGATACTAAAATTAATGCAGGAATTGTTCAAGACCCTTGGACACCGTACGGAACAGTTATTACATCTGATAAAAATGCAATTTCAGTTAACTTTTCAGGTGTAAGTGTAGCTGCTGCTACAAATGCTTTATACATAGGTGTTAAAGCTAAAAATGGTGCTGGAGATTCTGTAACTAATAATGCTTCTAATGCAGATGTTATTGCAAATAGTACTTCTATACCAGGATTATATAATAAAACCTATACTGAAACGTATACTGCTCCAATACTTGCTGCTACTGTAGCCACTTCTACTCCGGCTACTTCTGTTTGGACAGCTACTGGAAATGTAGCTTCAACTGCAACATTAGTAAAATTAACTGCTGTTGCTCCTGCTGCTGTTGCTTCAATTGTATTGACTAATCCAGCGGTATCTACTACTGCTGCAATTACAGATATTACTGTTTATGGAGGTACATCTACTGCATTAACATTAACTGCTGCTGCATCTGATTTAGCTACTTCTTATGAGTGGGTATTGCCTTCTGGAGTTACTGCTGTAACAGGTTCTAATTTAACTTCAAATAGTATCCAAGTTAACCTTGCAAGTATTCCTGCTGGAACAACTAGTTTAATTATTGGTGTTAAAGCTATAAACGTTTATGGAACTTCTACAACTAAATTATTAAATTTAACTGCTGCTGCACCTGCTGCACCTGCTGCATTAGTATTGACTAATTCTGCTGTATCTACTACTGCTGCAATTACAGATATTACAGTTTATGGTGGTACATCTAGTACATTAACATTAACTGCTGCTGCATCTGATTTAGCTACTTCTTATGAGTGGTTATTGCCTGCAGGAGTTACTGCTGTATCTACTGATTTAACTTCAAATACTATCCAAGTTAACTTTTCTAGTATTCTTGCAGGAACAACTAGTTTAAATATTGGTGTAAAAGCTAAAAATTTCGTTGGATCTTCTTCAACTAAATTATTAAGTTTAATTGCTACTGTACCAGCTGCTCCAGATGCATTAATTTTAACTAATCCAGCTGCTGAAGCTCCAGCAACACCAATTACAGATATTGCTTTATACAAAGGAACTAATACAGCATTAACATTGACTGCTGCAGCTTCTGATTTAGCTACATCTTACGAGTGGGAATTGCCTACTGGTGTTACTGCCTTATCAACTAATTTGACTGGTAGAATAATTGAAGTTAAATTTGCTGCAATTACATCAGCAAGTATTTATATTGGTGTAAAAGCTAAAAATTTCGTAGGTTCATCATTAAGTGATAATTCATCTCTTGATCCTGTTACTACTTCTACAGCTAAATTATTAAAATTATTTACTACTGCTCCTGTTGCTGCTGCTGTAAAACCAGCTACTTTAAAACTAACAGATGTTGCAGTTAATTCTACACTAGCTATTACTAATGTAAGTACTTATGCTGGAACTAACAGAGTGCTTACTTTAACTGCTGCTTCTTCTGCAAATGCTGCATCATATATTTGGACTTTACCTAGTGGAGTAACGCAATTATCTGGAACTACATCTAATGTAATTACTGTAAAATTAGCTGACGTTGCATCTTCTACAACATCACTTACATTCTCAGTTAAAGCAACTAACAGTTTAGGAAGTTCACTTGCTACAACTTTAATGGTTAGTATTAGTGCTCCTGCTGTTCCAGCTGCGATTAAAATGACTAATAATGCATTAACTGGAACAGCTGCTACAACAGCTATTACAAATGCAAGTATTTATGTTGCTACTGAAACTCCTCTTACTTTGACTGCAACTGCGTCTCCTTATGCAACATCTTATTCATGGACTTTACCTAATGGAGTAACTAAATTGAGTGGTGATAATACAAATGTTATTACTGTAAAATTAGCTGGTGTTCAAGCTGGTGTTACTTCTCTTTCATTTAATGTGAAAGCAGTTAACAATTTATCATCTTCTATTGATAAAACATTAGCTATTACAACTGCAGTTCCATCTGTACCTGCTGCAATTAAATTAACGGATGCTTCATTAACTGGAACAGCTGCAACAACAGCTATTACTGCTCCAAGTATTTATGTGGGTACTGATACACCTCTAACTTTAACAGCTACTGTTGCTACAAATGCTACTTCTTATTCATGGACTTTACCTGATGGAGTAACTAAATTAAGCGGTGATAATTCAAATGTTATTACTGTAAAATTAGCTAATGTTCAAGCTGGCGTTACTTCTCTTTCATTTAAAGTGAAAGCTGTAAATGGTGTTGGTTCATCTGCTGAAAAAGTTTTAGCTACTACAGTCGCTGCACCAGCTGCACCAACTACATTAGTTTTATCAACAACTACAACTACAACTGCTATTACTAATGTTACTAATTATGTTGGTACTAGTACTAATCTTAAGTTGACTGCTGCTGTTACAAAAAATGCTACTTCTTATTCATGGACTTTACCAAATGGAGTAACTAAAATAAGCGGTGATAATACAAATGTTATTATTGTAAAATTAGATGGTGTTCTACCTGGTGTAACTTCACTTTCATTTAAAGTGAAAGCTGTAAATGGTGCTGGTTCTTCAATTGATAAAGTTTTAACTACTCCAGCTGCTGCGCCTGCTGCACCTGCTACTTTAGTACTAACAACTGCATCATCAACAACTGCAATAACTGATATTAGTGTTTATGGTCGTACGAATACTACTTTAACATTAACAGCTGCTGTTACTGCAAACGCAACTTCTTATTTATGGGAATTACCTACAGGAGTTAATCGTGTAGACGCTAACACTTCTAATGTAAGTACTTCAAACGTAATTACTGTTAACTTTGCAGATGTTCCTAATGGTACAACTAGTTTAAACATCGGAGTTAAAGCAGTAAATTATGTTGGATCTTCATCAACAGTTAATGCCGGATTAGCTTCTACAGCAAAATTATTAAAATTAACTGCTGCACGACCTTCAGTAGTTTCTGCAGTAAGTGGTCAAGTTGCTTTAGTTTGTCCTAATAGTTTTGTAACCTATACTATTACTGCTCCTAAAGGTGCAACTTCTTACAGTGTTACTGGTCCAATTGGATCTGACGTTTTCTCTCCTAGTAGTCCAAATAATACTACTAACTCATTGGAAACATCTGATTTAACCTTCACTGTTCGTTATCCATCTAATTTTGCTGCAGTTGCAGTTAAAAAAATTACAATTGCTTCAATTAACTTTGTTGGAAGTTGTCTTACTACTAAATATTTATATTTAACTGCTGGTACTTCATGTACAGGTAAAATAGATGAAGATAAAGTAGCTAACAATTTCAACATTGCTGCAATTTATCCTAATCCTACAAGTGAAATTTTTAATGTGAATTTCGATTCTGAAGTTCCTTCAATCCTTAACATGCAGATTTACTCTATTAATGGTATTTTAATATCTGAAAGAAGTATCTCTGTAGAAGCAGGAAGAAATAATATCACTGAAAATGTAAGTTCCTATTCAAATGGTATTTACTTTGTAAGATTTACAAATTCTTCTAATGAAGTAATTGTTAAAAAAATTATCAAAAACTAAGTTTTTAAAAATTTAATTTTAAGCCGTCAGACTCTAAAGTCTGACGGTTTTTTTTATAACAAAAATTTATTTATTTTAAATTATTAAGACTAAAAATTTTGAAAGAGCAGTTTTTTTATTAATTTTACAAACTATGAAATTTCTTTCTAAAATATTTTTGTTTTATTTGGTTTTGTTTAGTTGCAATACTAGTAGTGCAAGTTCAAATCCTCCGCAACCATTAGGCCCATTACCTCCTCCTCCTTTACCAATAGATGGAAGTCTTTTGTTTTTAATTGCCTTTGCAATACTAATTGCTCTATACAAAACATATTGGAAAACTAATAAGACTACTTAAATTCGTGTAAAGCAGTATTTTTTATAGTTTTTATTACATCCATTAGTGTCTTTTATTTATAGCCTGTTTTTTTTTCACTTACTTTAAAATCAGAAATGCTTATATTTTTTTAAATATAATTAACACGCTTGGTGTAATTACATAAAAAAATATAAAAATTAGTGTCTTGTCATTCCTTCAAAGTAGAATATATGCATAGCGAACTTAAGCAGCAATAACATAATAAATTACTCTAAATGCAATTTCTCGTCCCTCTAAATGAAAAAGACAAATTAATTGATCTGGATTTGTAGTTTTATGTAATTAAATCTAAATACACTCAAAGAGGTTATCTTTTACTCGTTTTAAAAGTTTGATACTACTTGGAAATGTTAATTACTATACCGTTTGCAATTAATGAAAGTTTTTCCCTTTCTATAGTTTAAGTAGTTTCAACTTAAATTCAGCTTAATAACATAGACTCATTCGTTGTTGTATGCCATTTTCATTTTAAGCTTAATAAAAACTATCCCTCTTTTTAACATTAGATCTTGGAATCTACTTATGCTAGGAAACACATCCATCTGTGAAACATTGTTTTTAAATGCATAATCTTATTTTTCTTTTCATAAAAATGCCCCAAATAGTTTCTAACTTTCTGGGGCATGTTCAAGAATGTGTTTAAGAAAAATATAGGATAAAATTATTTTCTATTTAACTTAGACAACAAACGTAAAAACTCAATGTAAAGCCACACTAAAGTAATGATTAACCCCATTGCGCCATACCATTCCATATATTTTGGTGCTTTTTGAACAGCTCCTTTTTCTATTTGATCAAAATCTAAGAATAAGTTTAAGGCGGCAATTACAATTACAAAAAGGCTTATACCAATACTCATCCAAGAATTACCATAATGCACCGGTTGGTAACTGATGAAAAAAGTCAATACCCACGAAAGTAAATAATAAATAGCAATTGCAGCAGTAGCGGCAATAACTATAGATCTAAATTTTTCGGTTACTTGAACAATTTTATATTTATACAGTCCAAGGCAAACAAAGAACGTTACAAAAGTGCAACTAACCGCTTGAATTACAATGCCAGGATACATTCTCTCAAAAATTGAAGAAATACCTCCAATAAATAAACCCTCAGCAACTGCATAAGCAGGAGATAAATAAGTAGAAAGTTGAGGTTTAAAAGTAGTAATTAATACTAAAATCAATCCAACAATCGCACCACCAATAGTAAAAACTATAGGATTCTCATCATTAGAAACCATATTCCAAGTACCAAAAGCGCCAGCTACAAGTAACAATAACAAAATAAAACTTTTGTTAATAGTACCAGCAACAGTCATCGTTTCGTTATAATCCATAACTACCGCATCATGGGTAATAGATGTGTTATTAAAAGTGTTGGTTTTAAAAAAAGGATTTTTAGACATAATAAAATTAATTTTTAATTGTTCAAATATAATTCTTCTTTTTAAATGAAAAAATATTTAAGAAAAATTTTAACCTATATTTTTATTTTACTAGTATCAAGTTATTGGAGCATTGCAACAAATTATTACTTGATCTATTTGATCTATTTGCTGTTATTAAAAAACCCAACAACTTTCGTCATTGGGTTTGTCTCAATTCTTGATACTATTATCTTGATACCTCTTAGTCATTCAACTTTAACACCGCCATAAAAGCCTCTTGCGGAATCTCAACATTTCCTACTAAACGCATTCTCTTTTTACCTTTTCTGTTTTTCAAGAAGTTTACGCTTTCTCGAAATGTCACCGCCATAACATTTTGCGGTAACGTCTTTACGTAAAGCTTTAATAGTTTCACGAGCAATAATTTTGGCTCCAATTGCCGCTTGAATCGGAATATCAGATTGCTGTCTCGGAATCAACTCCCGAAGTTTCTCGCACATTTTTTTACCAATGTTATACGCATTACTTTCGTGTATCAATGCCGAAAGTGCATCCACCGATTGTGCGTTTAGCAAAACATCCAATTTCACTAATTTTGAAGTTCTCATCCCAATTGGAGTATAATCAAACGAAGCATAACCTTTAGAAACCGTTTTCAAACGATCGTAAAAATCAAATACAATTTCCGCCAAAGGCATATCAAAATTTAATTCTACCCTTTCCGTAGTCAAATACGTTTGATTGGTAATAACTCCACGTTTTTCTATACACAAACTCATTACATTTCCAACATAATCAGCTTTGGTAATAATCGTTGCTTTAATAAAAGGTTCTTCCACTCGCTCTAATTTGGATGGATCAGGCAAATCAGAAGGGTTGTTAATTACAAACGAAGTATCAGGTTCTTTTTTGGTGTAAGCCAAATACGAAACGTTTGGAACCGTAGTAATAACCGTCATATCGTATTCGCGTTCCAATCGTTCTTGAATAATCTCCAAGTGCAACATTCCTAAGAATCCACACCTAAAACCAAATCCCAATGCTGCTGAACTTTCTGGCGTAAAAACTAACGATGCATCATTCAATTGCAGCTTCTCCATCGAAGCGCGCAAATCTTCATAATCATCGGTGTCAACTGGATAAATTCCAGCAAATACCATCGGTTTTACATCCTCAAAACCCGTAATCATATTAGTCGTTGGCGTTTTAGCATCCGTTAAGGTATCCCCAACTTTTACCTCTTTCGCTTCCTTAATTCCAGAAATCAAATACCCAACATCTCCTGTAGAAATAACACTCTTCGGAACTTGATTCAATTTCAAAGTCCCCACTTCATCAGCAAAATATTCATTGCCAGTAGCCATGAATTTAATCTTTTGCCCTTTTTTAATTTCGCCATTTTTCACACGGAAAATGACCTCAATGCCACGAAACGGATTGTAATGCGAATCGAAAATTAACGCCTGTAACGGTTCGTCTTTATTTCCTTTGGGAGCAGGAATTTTTTCAATAATGGCAGCCAAAATATTTTCAACACCAAATCCGGTTTTACCCGAAGCGTGAATAATATCCTCCAATTTGCAACCTAATAAATCAATAATATCGTCGCTAACTTCTTCCGGATTAGCACTTGGCAAATCCACTTTATTCAAAACAGGAATAATCTCCAAGTCGTTTTCTAAAGCCAAATATAAGTTAGAAATCGTTTGTGCCTGAATGCTTTGCGCAGCATCTACAATTAAAAGCGCTCCTTCACAAGCAGCAATAGATCGCGAAACTTCATAAGAAAAATCTACGTGCCCCGGAGTATCAATAAGGTTCAAGATATATTCTTCTCCTTTATAAGTATACTCCATCTGAATCGCATGACTCTTAATGGTAATCCCACGTTCGCGCTCCAAATCCATGTTGTCTAGCAACTGCGCCTTTTCTTCCCGCGCCGTAACCGTTTGGGTTGCCCCAAGAAGCCTATCTGCAAGCGTACTTTTTCCGTGATCAATATGTGCAATAATGCAAAAATTTCTTATATTTTTCATGCTCGAATTTTGTCAATTTTTTGGGCGTTACCACAATTCCACTATCGTTCCATTGTTGGTCGGGCTTTCTGCTCTATCTTTTGTTCCGCTATCGCTGCACAAAAGGATGCCGCTGCAATCCCTAACGCAAACCCCAATTATCAAGGATTTAATCTGCAAATATAAGGTAAAACTTTTGAAACTAATCCTTTAAACCATTAAGGAATTAAGAAAAATTAATGCTTGACTTTAGTTTATATTTTATTTTCGCAAAGGCGCAGATTCGCAAAGGATTTAGTGCTTAATTGCCCCTTTGTGAGACAAAATATAAAACATTTTTTATCCGTACACTAAAATAGTTGCGTCTTGGCTCCCCTCGCCTTTGGAGAGGGTTTGGGGGTGAGGTTTAATAATTTATTAAAACTTACAAACCTTAACATCTCAATGGTTTAAAATTGTAAAACCTTATTTTTCCATTATCTATTTTCTATTCTCTCAAAACCCCTATCTTTGCCAAAAATTACTACCAATGCCCAAAATAGGCAACATTATATTACCCGATTTTCCACTTCTACTTGCTCCTATGGAAGACGTGAGCGATCCGCCATTTCGTAGATTGTGTAAATTGCATGGTGCCGATTTAATGTACTCCGAATTTATTTCCAGTGAAGGATTGATTAGAGATGCAGTAAAAAGCCGTATGAAATTAGATATTTTCGATTACGAACGACCAGTTGGAATCCAAATTTTTGGTGGCGATGAAGATGCCATGGAACTATCGGCTCGAATTGTAGATGCCGTGCAACCCGATTTGGTAGATATTAATTTTGGTTGCCCTGTAAAAAAAGTGGTTTGCAAAGGTGCTGGCGCAGGAGTATTGAAAGATGTCGATTTGATGATTCGATTAACCAAATCGGTAATTAAGGGAACCAATCTTCCGGTAACAGTAAAAACACGTTTGGGTTGGGACGAAAGTTCTATAAATATTGATGAAGTTGCCGAGCGATTGCAAGATATTGGTGTGCAAGCACTAACAGTTCATGCCCGAACGCGTGCACAAATGTATAAAGGGCATTCCGATTGGTCGCACATTGAACGTGTTAAGAATAATCCTAGAATTACTATGCCCATTTTTGGAAACGGCGATATTGATTCTCCCGAAAAAGCTTTGGAATATAAAAATAAATTCGGTCTTGACGGAATGATGATAGGACGTGCTGCCATTGGTTATCCGTGGATTTTCAACGAAATTAAACACTATTTTGCTACTGGGGAACATTTGGCTAAACCAACAATTAATGATAGAGTAGAAGCTGCACGTAACCACTTAACATGGTCTATGGATTGGAAAGGAGAACGCCTTGGAATTGTAGAAATGCGCCGCCATTATACCAATTATTTCAAAGGAATAGCCAACTTTAAAGAATACCGATTGAAACTGGTAACCATTGAAAATCCTGAAGTTTTGTTTCAAACTTTAGATGAAATTCAAGAGATTTACATGAAATTACTTGTTTAATTTCAATTAGTAGATTCAAAAAAAAAAATTTTATTTTGCATACTTTTAGTTGAATATTAAATTTTTACTTTTTTCACAAAAATGACTAAAAATTAAAATTTTTTGTATTAATTTTGGCATCTAAATAAGGTTCAACTTATGTTAATAAGTTGTTATTTAAAATTATGTTTATTCTAACATACATACAACATTTAAGTTAACTTTGCTAAAATTATTATTATTATTTTGGTTAGCACTATGTGACTAATCACGGGGAACCCGTAATTTTTTGCAATACAACTTTATTTATTTTTATTGCTTAAATATTATTTTTTTGTCCCAATCAAAAAAAAAGCATGCCTACTAAAACTAGTGTAACCCTTGTAGTTCTTACTGGCGGAGTTGGAAGTCGGCTTTGGCCTCTCTCAAGAAAAAGTCAACCTAAACAATATTTGGAACTTTTTGACGGTCAATCTCTTTTTGAGAAAACCGTATCCAGAAATGCCGATGCCACGAACAAATTGATAGTGGTAGGAAATATCGAAAATTACCAAATGAGCAATGCGGTAATGAGTAAATTCGAAACTTCTTTTACCCACATCGTAGAAGCAACACCAAGAAATACTGCTGCAGCAATTGCTTTTGCTGCATTTTCTTCAAATCCTGATGATGTGTTGCTCATCACCCCCTCCGATCACGTTATTGAAGGCAGCGACTTGTACACCAATTCGGTGCAGCAAGCTGTTGCTTTAGCCAACCAAGACTTCTTGGTTACTTTTGGTATTCAACCCACGAAGCCCGAAACTGGTTATGGGTATATTGAATTTGAAGGCGAAAATGTGATTGCTTTTCACGAAAAACCAAATTTGGAAATTGCAACCACTTATTTAGAAAGTGGTAATTACTTCTGGAACAGTGGCCTGTTTTGTTTTAAAGCAAGTTTGTTCTTAACAGAATTAGAAAAACAAGAACCAGAAGTTTATCGTACTTCACGAAAAGCTTGGGAAGCAAATAAAAACGGATTTTTAGATTTAGAGTTATCGATGCAAATTCCTTCGATCAGCGTAGACTATGCTGTTATGGAAAGAAGTTCCAACATAAAAGTGGTGCCAACAAGTTTTGATTGGTCCGATTTAGGTTCATTCGAATCGGTTTATGATTACCTATTTCAAAAAGGACATCCTGTTGATAATCATGGTAATATGGTTATTGGAACTGAAATGCACACCACATTTGTAGGAATGCATAATTGTTTGTTTATTCATACTCCCGATGCAATTATGATATTACAAAAAGAACATTCACAAGCAGTAAAGGAAGTTTATCAAAATTTAGAATCAATTAAATCTCCATTAACTTAAAGAATAAAGCTTTAAGTAATTTTATTCTAAAAAACAAAAATAAAATAACCCAACCTTTTATTCCTCTTCTGTCTTTGCCTAGTAGGAAGCAATCTGGATGGATGTGTTAAAATAAAATATTCACTCTAATTAATAATTTTTTTTGGTATTATTAAAATAATTTCTCATTATTTTTTATCCAAATAGTAAAAAATGTCAAAAGATAATAAAATATATATTGCAGGTCACAAGGGAATGGTAGGAAGCGCTATATGGCGAACGCTTATTAATAAGGGTTATACTAATCTTATAGGGGCTTCAAGTAAAGAGTTGGATTTAAAAAACCAACAAGCAGTGACCAATTTCATCTCGAATGAAAAACCAAATGTTATTATTGATGCTGCTGCTAAAGTTGGCGGTATTTTAGCAAATAATAATTTTCCATACCAATTTTTGATGGAAAACATGCAAATTCAAAACAACCTTATCGATAGTGCACATAAACTAAGCGTTGAAAAATTTATATTTTTAGGAAGCTCTTGTATTTATCCAAAATTTGCTCCACAACCTTTAAAAGAAGAATATTTACTTACCGATAGTTTAGAACCTACTAACGAATGGTATGCTTTGGCAAAGATTACTGGAGTGAAAACCTGTCAAGCAATTCGGAACCAATTTGGTAAAGATTATGTAAGCCTGATGCCTACTAATTTATATGGCACCCACGACAATTTTGATTTAAATAGTTCGCACGTTTTGCCAGCCATGATGCGCAAGTTTCATGAAGCCAAACTTAACAATGACTCACCTGTAACCCTTTGGGGCAGTGGAACCCCAATGCGGGAATTTCTATTTGTAGACGATATGGCGGCAGCAGTTATATTTGCTTTAGAAAATAAATTACCTGATTATTTATATAATGTTGGTACCGGAGAAGATTTAACAATTAAAGATTTAGCTGAAACTATTCAAAAAATTGTTGGACACCAAGGAGAAATTATATGGGATGCTACTAAACCCGATGGGACCCCGAGAAAATTAATGGAT
>Ga0114971_10000387_pt1 | contig 28367 bp, 44 predicted proteins | sample M_140625_MF_Meta_FD_87320 | JGI IMG/M metagenome (GOLD analysis project Ga0114971, IMG submission 87320) | Freshwater microbial communities from Lake Montjoie, Canada to study carbon cycling - M_140625_MF_MetaG | ecosystem: Environmental > Aquatic > Freshwater > Lake | place: Lake Montjoie... | reverse complement strand
GTTCCTGTTGCAACAGTAGTAACTTTTAATGCCTTAGAAGTATTATTCCAAAAGAAAGCAGAGTTATCTTGAGCAATAGTAGAACCATCACTAAACAATACCGAACCTGCCGTTAAAGAAGGTAAGGTAAACTTATTATTAAAAGTTGTAAAGTTTGTTGATGTTAAGTAACCATTTACTGAAGCAGTAGCAGCTGCCATTGATATTGCAGGAGTAGCACCACCACTTGAAACAACAGGAGCAGTACCTGTTACTGATGTAACTGTACCTGTTCCATAAGCCGTTGAATCAACAGAACCATCAGCCTTTAAGAATTGAGAACTTGTTCCACCTGACTTTACAAATGATGTCGCAGTAACACTAGAATAAAAACTAGCAGTTCCTGCATTTGCAATAGTCAAACCAAATCCTGCTCCTGCCGTTAATTTTATATCCCCTACATTACTAAATACTTCTGTAATATTTCCTGTAACATTATATTTAAATCCTGCTTGAAATCCACCATTAGATTTTAAATAAAGTCCTGATTGACCTGTTGCATTAGGATTGTCAATTAACGCATAAGCATTAGCATTTGTTGCTGCATAAACGTGCAAAACATACCCAACAGAAGGTTGAGTTCCTATTCCCAATGAATTATACCCAGTACTCCAAAAGAAATTAGCATTGTTTTGAGCAATTGTACTTCCATTGCTAAATAAAACTGAACCAGCAGTTAATGAAGGCAAAGTAAACTTACCATTAAAAGTATTCCAATCCGTTGAAGTTAAATATCCACTAACACTTGTAGTAGCAGCAGCCATTGAAATAGCAGGAGTTGTTCCTCCGCTAGATACCACAGGACTTGTTCCTGTTACACTTGTTACCGCACTTCCTACCGCAAGATAATCCGTACCTGCTACCGCAGCAACTATTACACCAGTAGAACTAGCTTTTAATATTGCAGAAGTTACCGCACTTTGTTGTAAAGAACCTGTAATAGAAACATTACCACTTGATATTGCTCTTAGTTTCTCAAAGCCACCAGCTTGTAAAACAACATCTCCATTATCAGCATTTATAATAACTGAACCAGTTTCTAAATTGTTTAATATTAAATTACCAGCATTAACTAAATAAAGTCTAGCACCATCTGTAATAGTTGAACCACTAGCAGTAGTATGAAATGCTAATGATGCAGCAAACGAACCTCCAAAAATATCTAAACCTTGTCCACTTACACCAGTTATATTTGGTACAGGAACTCTTGTATTTATTCCTACGTTATAATCTTCAGCTAATACAAGTGCTGTTTGACCATTATTTATAAAACTAATTCTTGAATAATCAGTAGTACCTACTTTGTTAGATTGAATTAAATGTCCATAAGTAGCTCCATCATAATACAATCCAATTTCACTATAATTTACAGTACTAGCAACATTTCTATTGTACCAAGCACCTATCGTTGAAATCATACTCAAAGCAGCAGGAGGAGTTATTACACTAAAATCTCCTATACCTATTCTATTAAGACTTGCATCCCACCATAAAAAACTATCAGAGGCTAAAGAATTAGCACCAGTAAAATAAGCTATTTGACTAGCCGTTCCTGAAGCACTTGTTTTATTATTAAAAGTATTCCAATCAGTAGAAGTCAAATAACCATTAACTGATGAAGTTGCAGCAGGAATAGAAAGAATAGGAGTATTAGTTGCTCCAGTACGAACTAATGGCGAAGTAGCAGTAACAGATTGAACATAAGCAGTACTATCTACGCTTCCATCAGCCTTTAAGAACTCCAAATTACCACCACCTATTTTAATAAAACTATTAGCAGTTAAATTACCACTAAATGTCTTTGCTCCTGCTATTGTTTGAGTTCCTGTTGTCATTACCCCTCTTGCACTTGCACCAGCATCAGGAATATTAAAAGTATGCGTATCAAGTACACTAGCTATATTAAAATCACTTCCACTTGTTCCTGTTGCAAAATATTGAGTGTTTAATGTTAACCCATTCAAAGCAGAAATTCCACTAGGGAAAGTTGTTAAAACCTCGCATAGATGAGTTCCTTGAGTATGCAAAGTAATTGTTCTACCACTTGTGCTAACTGTAATTCTTAATGCTATTCTATCAGATACAATTAATGTTGTTGTAGGAATTGCTACCGCAGTAACATAAAGGTCAATTGCAGTTCCATTAGTTATACCTTCAGGATTTGCAACACTTGAACCTAATAAAGTAAATACTCCTGTATTATATTTAAAAACTTCTACATAAAAACTAGGACTTCCACCATTAGATGAAGCACTAAAATATAATTCAAAATTCCAATTACCAGCAGGTATTTTTAATTGATTAGGGGAACTGACATCAGTAAGAAAATAACCTACTACACCATTAACACTTGTACTAAAATCTACTCCTGTATCAATAACTGCATTAGGACTCATTTGATAATAAGTATTACCACTTATTGTCCCTTGACTTGTACCTCCGTTTAAGTAAAAGTTAATTCCACCGCCTCCACCACCAACGGCAGGGAAAGTTGCTAAAGTACCATCTCCTCTAATATACTGAGCAGTACTTCCTGCTCCTGCTACTGCAATCGTTCCATTAGCCGTTAAAGGGCTATTAGAGACACTAAAAGCACTTGGCATAGATAAACCTATGCTAGAAATTAAAGTCGGGAATGTGGTCAAATTACCAGCACCATTTACATATTGTAGATTTGTACCTGCAAAAGCAAATGCCAAAGTTCCAGCCGTTGTAATTGGAGACCCAGTTATTCCTAATGAATTTCCTGTAATAGATGCAGCTACTGAAGTAACTGTTCCTGAAGTTCCACTAGCTTTTTGCCATATAGTTCCTGAATAAATAACTTGGTCAGAAACCACAAAAGAAATAGGACCAGCACCAAAGTCGACTGTTCCTGCAACATTACATAAATAAACATCCCCAGCATTACCTGTGCCGTTTGCCAAAGTAGGAGTGTTAGTAGCTGCGTTCCAAGTACCTAAATACTCCATTACAGAGTTAGGTAATTGAGAAACTAATATCTTTCCATTAACATCTAATTGAGGGATACCCAATGAACCATTTATAGGTAAAGAATTTAAAACACCAGTTGTACCTGTTATTACACCTTCTAAACTTCTTACTTTCGCACCACCTGTTATTTGTAATTGTTGACTCATATTAATTATTGAAATATTCCTCTAATAAATTCATCCGATTCTAAAGCCCTAGCAAATGTAAGAACACCTGTTGTACTATTAAATGTTACATTCTCTCCTGTTGGGACTCCACTTGTTAAAATAGTTCTAACCTCAACACCACCTCTTGTTACTCCTAAACAAATCTTTCCTATCATATCTGACCAAGTAATTGTTGATTCTCCACCTGCTGCCGTATATTGTTTCATATAAACTTGACCACCTGCTATAATTACTACTCCTGAAGGATTTATTGTTGTTCCTGTTGTACCATAAGCACCTGAACCTTGTAAGCTAACTGAATAAGTACCTATTTCTTTATAAGGAGCATTTATTTGTAAACTTGTAAGATTGCAGTTACCACTTATAATAACTAATCCATCTACTCCATTATCAATAACAAACTTAATTAGAATTTGAGTTCTATTTTGTTGTTGTTGTAATAAGAAAAGATATCCATAACCAGTTAAAGTTACAAGACCATCGCAATTTATAGTCCAATTAGCTATGTCGTTTTTAAATTCTCTATACCAAGCAGATGTTTGACTTGTTACTTCTTTTTGGTCAACATTAACCGCAAATGAACAATTTGTTGAACACGCAAAAGCTATATCTCTACCACTAGGATAAGCCTCCGAAGGTGGTTCGTGATAATAAAGCATTATATTTTTACCCTGTACGTTGTCTGCCATATTGCAAATTTACTTATTATTCCGACAAATATTCTACAATCGCAGTTGAATCGTTATTTGCATTAGTAATTTCAATCAATTGAATAGAATTAACCTCATCCATATAAGGGGTAATACTTGCTCTATTCATTAGAAATTTCTTGCCATTATACGAAAGTGCATTAGTAGAAGAATCTGTTATTGTAATATTTTTATTTAAATAGTTTAACCCATTTTCTGTTTGAAATGTTCCTAAATCTCCTTCTAGTGTGCCAAAATTCTTATTTAATAGATTTGAGTATTGAAGGGCAATTAATTCTTGCAAATTGCCGTAAGTACTTCCAAATCCTTGTTTATACCAATTTTTAAGATAGTTATTTGAACTATCAAATAAAACTCCTTTATAGTTATTCTTTAATAATGAAATAGTCCAAAACCCATAAGGTTGCTCTAATTGTTTAGTTGTAGAAATTACATCAGAAACATATCTTGTAACCCTTAATGACTTGGTATCTAAAAGTGATTGAGATACATTTAATCCTCTAACATTTATATTGCTTATTCCAGCATTATAATCATCTACAAAAATATTTACTCTTACGTGCCCTTCTATTGGAGTTGTAACCGCTGGAGATATTAAACTAAATTCCTTAGAATAACTACTCCAAGGGCTTGAAGAACTAACTGCTTCCCCATTACCAGCATAGACAATAAAAATATAAGTTGAAGATGTTTGCCAAGTATTTGATTGATTATAATACCAAGTAACACCAGTAGCACTATCTTTTAATGAAACAGTCATTTTTGCTCTTTGCCCAACTTCTTGTATTTTGTATTGAAAACCAACTGAAAAAGAAGGTTTATTCATATAAGGCAAATAATCAGTAGTACCTAAATTTGTTCCTGAATATAAAAAAGAAGTTACTCCAGTAGTAAATAATGCCATAAATACATCATTAAATTCACTTTCATTGTTGACAGTAAATTCATTAATAGAGGCTAATGACCCACCTGTTTTACCTCTAATCCATCCAACTATGCCAGTAGTAGAATAAAGGTCTGTATATGCCTTAAAATCCCCATTATGAAGATAATTAGTTGCACCTTCCCAAGTAGATGTTAAAACAATTCTTGGATAACCTTTTCTAATAATCTTAGTTTGAGAATTATCTATAAAATGAATATTACCTAAAGTATAAGGATTGATTGTAATATTATTACTTAAAGTTCCCCAAGTATCAACGTATGGAATTGTATCAATTATATATTGGGTATAATATTGATTAGTATCTGCTTGTTGATTTATTGCTAATAATTGCCATTTCCCATCACATTGAAATAATCTGCAACCAAAACTTGTTATAATTTTAGTTAATACTTCATAACAATTTAAACCTAAATAATCCCTTCTAAATTGATAAGATTGAATAAATGGTTCAGAAAAAGCATAATCTTCTCTGTCATTCATACCTTCAGCATAATAAGAACAAGCAGTAATTAATTTTAATTGAGTTGGATAATCAATAACATTTAAACAAAATGCAATTGCATCTATTAACTTTGTTGTTAAATTTGTATCTCCAGTATCTACTAAATTATACTTTGCATATTCTAATAACTTTAATCCATCGGTAGCTATTAAATCTACTTGAACATATCCTGTCGTAAAAGGTACTTGAACATAATCATTGAATAAGAATCCTACCCATAAAACATTACCTGCATTTACATATTCTACATAATATTTCCTATCATCAAAACTTAATAAGTTAGGGAATGTAGTAGAATTATCTGCCAATGGGATAATAAAAGAGATATTTAATTGACTGGATATAATTTGAGCAGTAGGCTCATCTTCACTAGCATTTGCTTGAATTTGCAAATTAGTTGCATCATAAGCAGTTATACTTCCAACATAATCTTTGTCATAAATATTTACAACTGAACTTGTTTCATCTCTTAATATCTGAGTTAGAGTATATCTTAATCCGTATGCCATTACGCTAAACTAATTGATTGTCCTTTAAGATTAGATGCCTTTTGTGTTCTATTAACTGCAAGAAGTAAATCTTGACCTCTTAATACAAATTGACCTCCACTTCCTGTTGAACTACCATTCATTGCACCTGCATTAAAAGAAGTATTTAAAAAACTACTTAATTTACTTAATGGCATAATAGCCTCAGGTCCAGCTTCGCCAATCATTGAAATAGAAGCACCAGTTGTTATACCTCCTGAAGCTAATTTATTACCACTAAACGCACTTTGTAATGCTCCACTAGCAGCAAAAATTGCTTTTAACTCAGGGAATGCAGTAAGAATTGCCTCAAATATTGTAGCTTGAATTACCGCAGCAGCAATTGATTGGGCTATATTAAGGAACATTTGACCAATAGCTTGTAATGGACTTTCTCCTTGTTGTATTGCATCAAAAACATTCATTAAACCATTAGTTACATTATTTGCCAACATATTAGCAAAATTTTCATAGGATTTAGCTAGTTCATCAACTTTATTACGTTCTCTATCATATTCTTTTACTCTTTTAGCAGCATCCTTTTCTAAAAATAAGCCTAAACTATTTTTATCCCCTGTTGTTTGTTTTGTTCTTTCCTTAGTTCTTTCTTTCCTATTGTCTATTGACTCTTTACTTCCTTCTGTTAATACAGGAGATAAGTCAAGTTTATCAAACATTTTGCGATATTTCTCAATATCCATTAATTGCTTAGCCAATTCATATTTAAGATTAGCAGAATATTCTTTTAATGAATCTATTGATTCTTTGCCTTTTGTTTTAACATTATCTGGAGAAGGAACTAAAGTAATTCTTGCTAATTGTTTATATGTATCTGATTCTAAATTTGCAATATTTAATTGAATTGCATTACCTAAAATATTATAATTTGCATTAATTCTACTTTTTTGTTCATCTATTGACACCCTTCTTGTAGCAAATCCAGTACCTTCTATTTTTTCAGATGTTATATTTTTTAACTCTGCATTTCTTTTTTTCTCGTTTTCTATTTGAGCAGCATAAGCAATATCTAATTGTGCTATATTATTTTTCTCTTTAGCAATAGCATCACCTTGCATTGCTGCTTGGTTTACTAATGTTTGATAATATGCTTTATCTTCTCCAAGTTTTGCTTTTTTAATTGCATCACTTTTACTATATAAACTTTGTAATTCTTTTAATGCTTCTTCTTGTTGAGTTTTATTACCACCTATAATAATTTCAGTTAATAATATTCCTTTAGTTCTTTTGGTTTGTTCTTTGCCTATTAATTTATTTAATTCCCCTGCAACCTTATTAAGTTCTTCTCTAAAATTTTCTAATTCGGCAGTTGGACCTTTAAAGAATGCTGCTATTTCTTTACTAAATGTAACTGCTAATGAAGATACTATACCAATAGCAACTCCAACACCTGCTGGTCCAATTAACCCAGCTGCCATTGCTTGTAATGCTTTCTTTGTACCACCTTCTGTTGCTGCTAATCTTTGGAACGACTCAACCATAGGGTTTAAGTTATTCGCAATACCCATTATACCATAAGGAGCATCCTGAGCAATTCTTGAGAAGTTTATAAGGGATTGAGAGGCATCACCCATTGGTTTGCCTAATCTACCAGCTTGTTCATTTAATTGAGTAATTCTACTTTTTAAATTATCTATATTTTTAGATAAATAATTTATTTCTCCAATACTTGTAGCTTTCTTTAATGCACCTTCAAATTGAACAAGAGTATTTTGAGCAGCTTTTATGCTAGATTGTAATGCTGAGACATCCGCATCAATACCAATACTAAATTTATCAAAATTTTCTGCCATAATAATTAATTTACTCCGTATAACTTTAAAGTCCTTGCCAATTGGTCGCTAGTTAACATTACCTTTTCTTCTTCAACTTCTAAATCATCAATAGCTGGTATATGCCAAAAAGCCGTAATTGATTTAGGCGATTTTTCAGTAGTGCTACTTAGATATACAATATAGGCGAGGTTTCGTGTCCTCGCCCATTCGTTTAACTCTTGTTTTTCTTTACCCATTACGATAATAGAAAAATCTTTCCAAGTCATTTCCCAAAACTCATTGGGTCTTATATTGCATTCAGCAGCCTTTACTAAAATATCATCCCAATTTAACTTTATTAGGCTTTTTTTTTTCTTCTTTAGGAGTACCTTGAACTGCCGTAACTGTATTTTCTACAATGTACTTCAAGTATAAAAGTATTTGTCCTTCAGGATTAAAAATTCCACCTATATCATCAATCCAATCACAAACATCATCTTCAGTAAATTCAATTTCTTGTTTGTTAGTCATACAAGCCGATTTATAACCGATATGTATTAATTTAACAATGTTATCCAAGTCATACTGATTGTTACCTAAGACCTCAAAATATTTGTCAATAGTTATTTCTTTTGCTTTGCAAAATTCCCTCATTGACCAAGTACCCCATTTTAATTGAATTGTTTTGTTGTTTATTCTTAATTCAAACATAGTTTTTGGTTTTTATTTATGCCATTTCAGTTTGTGCAATAGGAGGAACACATACTACAAAAGTTGCAGTAAATTTCACATCATCTTTATCAGCAGCAGTTACATCAAAGTCGCTAATAAATACAGTGCTTGTAGAAAGACCACCATAATACACATCACCAGCAGCAGGAGTCGCTTTACCCATTTTAATGGTAAATTGAGTTCTTGCAGCGTGAGCAGTGTACAATTGTTGGTAAGAATCCTTACTTGGAGTTCCTGTTTCATCAATTGCAAAACCTTCCGCTTTGAATGATTGTGTAAATGCTGGACCTGCTTGAAATTGGTCTCCACATTTTGAAGTTGCATCAATAGTGTTAACAGTTGATGTCAATGAGTTTGTCGTTAGACACGCTACTGGTATAAAAGTTGTACCACCAGCTAAATCTGCTAAAAGGATGTAATCCCTTGCTGATACTTTAGTTTCTGCCATTTTATTTAATTTTGAGTTATTATTATATTATATGTTATAATCGTTCTAAAAACGTTATCCAAAGGGTTTAAACCATCTAAATTCCTAATTGCACCAACTACTAAACTTGAAGCATAAAACCCATTTGACAAGGTTATATTCGTTTCTGAATTGATTGCAGCCAATATTAAATCGCTTATTGTTTCGGCTCGTTTATAGCCAAAGTTACTATTTTTTATTACAATGTCAACATCAATGGTAACTCCATTAGTGTAACTAATCTTGCCTTCATTTTGAGTTGAAGTTCTACCTGTCATAATTATGTACTCATTTAAACTATCATTAGGTGCATAACCATCAAAGACAGGCAATGTACTTGAACTTGTTAAATTAGTATAAAACCACTTCTTTATTTCAATATTAGGATTAAGCATTATTTTTTATTACGTTTTTTATATTTTTTCTTAATATTGGAATCTCGCTTTCAAATGCTGGTATTAAATAAGGTCTTGCTTTTAGGTTTATTTTTTTTATTTTTTTGCCTATAAATTGAATAGCAAAATCTTCATATCCTGATGGAACACTAACTTCTCCACCTGTCCCAAATTCCACATAAGGAGCATATTTTAAAGCACTTCCAACTGTATAAATTATCTTATCTCCTTGATTTATTTCTTTTAATTGTATAGAACCTAATAATCTTCCTTTATCAATTGAATTTGAGGCAATTGTCCTTTTTGCTTTAGTTTGAATAGCTAATGCAGATGCGTTTACTTCCATAGCAACCTCTTTAGCCATTTTAGGTGCTAATTTACCCAACCTTTTAATAAGTTCATCTAAGCCCTCAATATTAAATAAAATTTGGTCAGCCATTATGCGTACATTATAATTTCGTAAAATCTAAACTGATTTTCTACATCTTTTATAGAATGGATAGTGTACATTTCTCCTTCTGCTTCTATTTGGTAATTATTATTTATAGTTACATCATATCTAATAAATAACTTAGCTGAACGAGTAAAACTTAACTCTAATTCTAATAATGCTCTATTTTCGTTTTCAGGGCGAAAATCCCCAAATACAACCTCTTGTAAGGCAAAGGTAGTTATATAGCCTCCTTGACCATCTGAAGTCCTTGTAGGCACATACAATCCTATCTCAGAGTACATTGTGTTTGCATCTACATAGTTTGATTTCTTACTTCCTATTCTCATAATATTGGGCTTATTCTTGTCCAGCGTTGACAGGCTTTCCAAGTCTTTTCACAAATTCCTGTATCTGAATCCAATCCTCTATTCTCGTAATCGTAAGACACTTGGTCTAAAATAGCAATCTTTAAATCCTTTGGGATAGTTGTAAAACCCACATCATAAGTAGCCTTCATATTCCTTCTTATTGGGAAGGTTAATTGAGGATAAGCACCACCTACTAAATTATAATCTACTGCATCAATCTCATCTCCATTCTCATCATATAAAGAAATAAAATCAACTAATGGACCATAAGGTAATTGGAAATTGCCATCAAAGTTAGTAAACCATACAATTGCATTCTTAGGAATTAAACTTAATCCTGTGCCTACTTCAACTGCTTCTCTTGCTTGAGTAATCATCATTTCTATTTGGTCATCATCGGCAGTATTGGTTACTCTACAATACAATTTAGCCTCTGCTAATGTAACTGGCTCTGTAACTGGTGCTTCATCAGTTAAAGTAAAATCTATTATAAAATTAGAATATGACATATATCTTTTTTACAAATTTACATTATTTATAATAAAAAACCCCCTACTATTAAGTAAGGGGTCTTTATATCTATGCAAGATTAGAACTATACGTTTCCTAAGTCAGCATAAATTGCTGAAGTTGGTTGCATTAAGTTAATATCTTCATAACACTCAATACGAGCAGTAACCATATTTTGTTGGAAGTTACTTGCATTCTCATAAGAGAACTCAATAGCCATTCCTTCAACTTCAATTCTTTCGCAGAAGTTGTTATCTAAAATAAGTACTTTATCATCAGTTACCCAAGATGCAGCAATTACTGGAACACCCCAAATAGTGATACCACCATTAGGATTTACAATAACTGAACCATTACCAGCATAATAACCTGAAGTGATAGTTTCTTTCAATAAGCGACCTAATTGAGCAGGACTTACTAAAGCAAAAGAAGCTACGAAGTTTGCACTCTTTTGGTTACCAATATAGTCAACTAATTGCTTTAAATCAACAGTTTCAGCAGTTGTTGTAGAACCAGTTGCAGCAGCAGATACAGTAGAGAAGAACGCAGCATTCTCAGCTTTGTAGAAATCTCTAGTTAACATTCTTGGTAAAGTTGTACTTAAGAAAGGTAAACTTCTAGCCATTTGCTTAGAGAAAGTTGAGAAACCAGCGATGTAGTCATTTACAACTTTAACTTCACTTAATGCGTAGCTATTTTGTCCTTTGTCAGAACCTTCAGTTTGAGCAGCAATATTGTTAGTAGTAGCAGTTTCTTTGTAGAATACATATAAACCACTTTCGCTACGAACTGTTGGTACTAAATCACGGAAGTTAATTGCTTGACTTGGTAAGATAGAAGCATTAGGAGCATAAGATGCTTGAGCATCTCCTGTTAATGAACCACTTAAAGTCATTGTTTTAACATCAGATAAATCAACACGGAATTTTCCGTTAGATTTCATTGATTTTTCCATTTCATCTAATCTACCATCTAATTTTTCGATGATAACTTCATCTAAAAACTTTACTTGCTTAGATGCAGCTTTTTTTGTTGCAACAGCTTGAGCATCAAATTGTTTTTGTGCTTCATCTCTTACAACTTTAATCTCAGCTTTAGTTTCTTCTAACTTAGCTTCGATGTTAGCTTGAAAACCTTTAAGGTTCTCAGCCATTTCGTTAATTACGTTTTCCATTTTTACTTTTTTAATATTTTATTAAATTCTTTAATTGCCTTCAGGACTTGTTCATCATTGTTTTTAATTTCTTCGATTATCGGCTCAGGTGATTGCTCGGTCTGAGTGATTTCTTTAACGATTTCAATTTCTAATAATTCTGATTGAATCCTTTTTATTTCAATCTCTATCAACGCAAAGGTCTCATCGGTAAATTTACCACCTTTAAACGCTTTCAAGAGTTTCTCTAGCCTATTTGCTAATTGTTCTTTCTTTACTTCACTCTTTACAGAAATAGTTGGAGTTTCAGGGTTTGCAGCCCATAATACGGCACTACCTTCATAAAGTTTAAGTTCACTTATTGTTCTTATGCCATTCTTATCTACACTTGAATTAATTGTACTAAATCCAATTGAATGTTGATTGATAAGACCAGCATCATACATTTTAATCATATCTTCTCCTGTCTCAGTTTCTACTATTGGAGTGATTGCAATAAGCATATCCCCTTCAATGTATAATTGCTCAGGCTTACCGATTACAGCTTCCATTTCAGCACAATGGTCAACTAAAGACCATATTAAGTTTTTACCTGCTGGACCTCTTTCTTTTAAAGTTTTAGTAAAGGCTTCAGGAACGATAATATCATTATCCAAATCAATGTTTCCTGTTCTAGCCCAAACTGCTTTAACTCTACGAGTTTCAGTATCTACATCCATTACCTCGTAACCGATATCTTGTTTTTCAACAATCGTGTCTTTTGATGAGTATGTTTTCATATTGACAAAGTTATTATTTTTTTTGTTATTGTATTAGTGATGCTATAAGTTTTCCTATTGTTTGTCCTATTACATTTTGTAAGGCATTCCAAATAACTGCAATTCTACCCATTGGAGGATTATCTACTAAGGTTAAAAGTTTACCATTAGCACCTCTTACTGCCTCATATCCTAAAGTACATCTACAATTGCAAACATTGGCAGCACTTGCTTTAGAATCACAAGGATGGTCCATTAGTTCATAACCTAAGCCTACTTGATTATTAGGAACGTGAAATTGTTTCTCCATAGGAAGTTTAACTCCATCCATAATTAAATGGTCTGTATGATTTCTTGGCTCTCTCCTTGTTCTATTATCTTTTGCTGCAATCCATTCTTTAATAGTTACAAGTCCAGTACTTGTTGCACCTACCATTGAACCAATATTAGCTGCTCTGCCTGTTTCCGTTCTAGCAATCAGTTCGGCTCTATAATCCGTTATCCCTGAAGTTCTAAGTAAGGCAATTGTCTCAGGCAAAGTATAATTCTTTTGAGCAGATTCAATTAAGAATCTTCTTATTTGTTCTTTGGTAGTATTGGTAATATCTGTTGCTAATTGGTCTAAGCCATCATTTTGAAGGACTTGAATAATAGCATATTGAAAAGCATCGGTCTTTTGTGATTTAAACTCCATAGGCAAATAAACCCCCTTTACAGACTTTTTAACGGCACTTTCACTTATTAGAGCCATCTTAGTACCCATAGCTAAATGGAGCTTGTAAATGGTCTTTTTAAGGGCTTTGTCGCTAATTTTGTTGTAGTCTTGCGTACGGCAATATGTATTCACCTGATTTTGCAGTTCTTTCTTGAACTTAGGCGAATATTGTTTTAAGGCATTAGCATAGAGTTTCCTGTAATCTTGCCAAATCATTTTATGGGTTTAGGTTATCAGGAATATTCAAGGGTTGGAATTGGTCAGTCGGTTGCAAAGATGAAGGGATATAAAGTTTCTCCATTTCCTCTTGTGGAATATAATCAGGAGTTTTAATACCCATAATATCATTCTTTTGAGAAGGTGGAATCCACCAAGCAGTATTTAACCAAGCAACTTGCTCTGTTTTATTAGCCTCTAATTCTTGATAAACTTGAATATCATATCCTACATATAATCCGCTATTTCTATAACCCCAATCCGAATGTAACTTTCTATTTAAGTTCTCAGTCAACGAATCCAATAAAGGAATAGCACATCTTAAAGTTAATGCTTTCTCTCCCTCTAATTGGTTATTATAAGTCTTATTATCTGAATCGTTTAATAGTTGTGATGGTACTCCGTAAATATTACAAAGTGCCTTCATATCCCATTTCTCTGATTCAATGATATTAAGTTCTACTGGACTAAGTCCTATTTGTTTCCAATCTACTTTATAACCTGATACTGCAATAGAGTTAAAATTAGCTGCTCCACCTTTTTCGCTAACTGCTCTCTTTAATGCTTGTGCTTGAGCTTGACCACTTATTGGGTCAAATCTTTCATCGTTCATAAATAAAACACCTGCTGGTCCACCATTTTGAAATGATGCAACGGCAGCAGTCTTAGCTTCATTACTTCTAGTTAAAGTTCTTGCTGCTGCTAAAAGTGGTGATTGTCCGTACAATTGTCCACCTGTAACTGTCCACTCAGGATTGAAATATTTATCATGTAAGATTTCTTTTGGGTCAAAAGACCACATTGCTCCGTAGTATAATTGGTAGCCAACTCTGGTAGGTGGGAACACATCGATATTTGCAATAATAGCCATATACTGAGCAGGTAAAGCAAATAATTCAAACGGCTTACCTTGATTGTTTCCTGTTTCAATAAGTTTTCCATATATAAATGAATTTCCTGTTATTAACTTAAATCCACACCATTGCTCAATTAAATCTGACCAAGTATCTTCTCCATTAGGATATTTTAATAGGTCGTTTAATCTTTGGTCTCCAGTATATATTTCAAATGCTTTCTTATGTAAATTGTTTACCTCTTGCCAGTTAGCAATCTTATCAGGTTGTTTCATTAAAGCCTTATATCTTTTTGCAGATACTTCATCTTTAACTTTATAAACGTGGAAAGGAGCAAGTTTTGCTTTATCAGTAATTAATTTTACTATTGAATAAACTATATCATTAGCTATATATCCATCTCTTACGAATGCTCTTGAATCGCCACCTTGCCAAGTAACGATACCACGTTGAATAGCCACACTTGTATCAAAAGGAATATTAGGTAATAGAGTGTTAATCTTCTTTTTAGTTAAGAAGTCGAAAAATGCCATATTATTAGAATTTAAACAAAGTTATGATTTTTACATCAAAATACACTTACTTGAAATCTAGGAGTATATTCAAAGAACATTCTCATTGCCAAACAATCGCTAAAATCAGGAGAACGACCTATTGCAGCTTTTACTTTATCCTTTGGAATAACTCCTTTCTTCATATCGCTATCTACTGATTTTTGTTTTACTTGTTCTAGTTCCTGAATGATTGTCTGCTTTTGTTTTCCATCTGCTTGAATATAAAGTTCTGCTTTGTTAACCATATCAGCTAATTTAAAATAGCATTGAGACTTTAAGTTGTCAAAGTTTTCCTTTTGTCTTGTAATAGGGTTATCTAATGCTTTTGAATTGTTTACAAATCCTTTGCAACCCCTTATTAGGTCAACACAACCTCCTCCGACACCATCTTCATCTATGCAAATATTTGATACAGGAACTTTATGCTCTAATGCAAAGTTCTTTATAAGTTCAGCGACCTCAACAACTGATTTCCTATTGAATTGATAAAACCTAACACGAAACCCACTCCATACACCAATAACAGTACTATCATTACCAAAACGTGCCACATCACAAGTAATAAAAGAATCGCCAACAGGAACAAACGTATTGGTAAAAGAGTCAAGTATTTTATCATAATCTATAAGTTGAGCAGGGTCATCTAAGTATTCCCAGTTACCAAATAATAATCTTTCTTTTGAGACACTATCCAAAGTTAGTAAGTTCTCCTTGTAATGCTTTGAGATAAACGGATTGTCATCTATTAGCGAAGTGATAAATCTTTTATTCTTAGATATTGTATTTTCTTGTTGAGGCTTGTAGAACTCCGAGTAAGTCCAATTCTTTGCTGGGTTACAAGTGTAAAGAATCTTAGGTACTAAATCGTTTTGGTCCAGTTGGAATCTTATCCTTGATTTAATAATATTTCTTGCTTTGTCATCTACTTGATTAGCCTCATCTATAAAAGCATCGGTAATTTCTAATGAACCTAATTCATCAAAGTTTGGGTCGCTAGGGTAAGAGTAAAGGTCTTTAAGTAGGATTGTTGAACCATTAGGGAACTCAATTTGGCTAGTTTGTCCGTTAAACTTATAATGCTTACCTGCTTCTAATCCTTGCATTTTTGCTATTTGGAAGAACGAAACAAGAGTGGTTTCTTTTAGGGTTTTCAATACGGCTCTCCCAATTAGTCCTCTTGTATTGGGATATTTTAATCTTTGTTTAAGTTGCCAATAACAACCTAAAGCAGTCTTACCTCCACCTGCTCCACCACCAAATAAAATCTCATTTGTTGTTTTATCTTCTAATAGGTCTAAAGCAATTGTTTGTTTTATGGATAATTCCATTATAGGCTGCCTTTGTTTTCTACGTAGGTTTTTTTCTCCTCCCAATTAATTTGAAGTCCTCCTGATAGTTCTATTTCGTTGGTTTGTTTGGCTCTACCTTCCAATCTATCTAGTATCTCCTGATAAGCCCTTAAATCCCCTTTAAATGCCTCTTGCAATACCATTAGGTCTAATTGCTCGGCAACAGTAAATTCTTCTTTCTCTCCTGTAATTGGATTAGTCTTTACTTGTACTAATTCTAACAATCTTAGTAATCTAGTCTTGCTATTGGGTATTCCCTTTGGGCGACCATTTGGATTTCTAATTTCTCCTTTTTTAGCAGGTATTAAATTTTGTTCATTTGCCATAATCTCTAAACTCTTTCTAATTAATTACAAAGATACACCACAATTAGGGCATTTCTTCTCTCCTTTAGCATTGTCCTCTTTTTCTTTATGTCGTTATTAGCAAATGCTGGTATATCTAAACCCCATTCATCTAGTTCTATAATATTCCATTCATTAGCCAAAACATCCCAATCGTGTTCGCCAAATGAAATATTATCTTTAATTATAAATTCCTTCTTTTGTTCTTCGGTTAAGTTATTTGCGTGAATAACAGGAACATCAGTAAGTCCAGCTTCAATACAAGCCTTTAGCCTCATATTGCCTCCAAGTACTATATTGTTCTCATCTATTACAATAGGTCTAAGTTCTAACATTTGCGGAAAGTTCTGAATAGACTTAACAAGTTGCTTAAACTTATGGTCTTTTATTAATCTAGGATTATTAGGATTTGATTTGATTTCTGTTATTAGCATCTGCCTTGTCGGTTATAAGGTTTAGTAGGTTTGTCTTTAGGACCAGAGTTCTTTTTGTATTTGCCTTTCTTTCTACTGCCAAAGTTTACTTTGCCTGTTGTTAATCCTTTTGCCATTATTTGTACGTTTCTATTATGTGGTTTAATTCAGTCCTTGACCATTTCTTTAATAGTCTATGTTGGCTTTCTAAGTGCAAAACCATTCTTTCGCCTATCTTATCAATTAGGTTTTTTCGGTAGCCTATAAGATGGAATTGGTCGAATCCATTACAAGCCTTGCACTCTCCGTTTACATTGTACTCATCAAATCTTAAAGCTGAACTTCCTTTGACTGGAACGTAATGCCCAGCATCCATAACATCTTGTGCCTTAACCTGACCGCAAGAAATACAAGTAAAGTATCCATCTTGATAATCCCTATGTCTAATGTATCGATTAAATACTTGTTGAGCCTTTGCCGTTAATTTAGGAATCGTAGGTAGTGCCATAATGCAAAACTAAGTTACTTTTTAATACGAAACGTTATTTTTCGTTCTTGGTACTCAAACCGCTTCTTTTTAATTGGACTAAAAGATTCCTTTATTTGGTATTCATTTACTCCTGTTACTCTTTTAGCGTATGCTACTGATTTAAACTCTATTTCTTCTTTTGTGTCTAAGAATATCATTCTCACAGGCTGAGCATTTTCGTGTCCTTTCATATTTTTTTTATAAGGTCTTTTATTTCTATGTAAAGCATTGCAGAGCAGTAAACTATTAGGAATACTGGGACTGAAATAAAGAAGAATTTAATTAGTTCTAATGTTTGTTTCATTTTTCGTAGTTTGAGTTTTTAATTTGATATATAAACCATATCAATGAGATGCAGATTAATCCAATAATGATTTTCATAGGTTATTTGTTTATAAAATTTATTCTTTTTTCAATAGTATATTCGCCATCGTATTTTATCCAATCCCGTCCGTTATTATATCCATTGAATCCATCTTCAGTTAAATTTCCATTTTCATCAAGTATTTTACCACCCCAATGATTACTTACTCCGTATTCTCCTTGATATTGCCCATATTGAATAATACCTTTTCTGCCATCTTTTAATATTACTACTGTATCTAGTTCCATAGGTTATTTGTTTTGGTTTCTTTGTTGGTTTTTAATTATAGGTTTAAATACTTTTTCTTTTATTTTGTCGGTCATATAAAGACCTTTGACTATTTCTTCAAATTGTAGCTTTTCTTCTTTGGTTATATCAGGATGGTATTTAACCCTAATAAGCACATCTTCCATTGGTATATAATTCTCTATCATAACTCGTTGTCGTAATAAAGTTTTAATGAATATTTCTTGCATTGTTGCCTAATTGTTTCCTCATCTACTAAAATATCCTCAGGTTTCTTTGCCTGTCCCAAATTATAAGCGTTTACTCTAGCTTTTATTAAATCTGCCTTATCAGGACTTATTTTAATTAACTTTCGCTTCCATAGATAGTCAAAGCATTGATAGTTTAGAAATCTCCAATCTTTCTTTGATGTCTTCCAGTACTCTGCTTCATCTTTCATAACTTGTTCTTCATCTATTTCCATTGGTGTTTCGTTTATTTCTTTTACCTCAATTTTGTTTCTTACTTGTATTGCTATCTTCTTATATGCGTTCATTACCTCCCCAATTAACTTAGGGCTAAAATTTATATGCTTATCAATTGAGAATTTATCTTCTGCAAACATCTTAAAGGCAGTTCCTAATTCCTTTAGTTTATATTGACCAAAAGATTCAATAACAAAAGAAACACAAAGCTGGAATATCTCATTAGTTGGCATTTGAGTACCACTTAATGCAAGGCAAGTTTTTAAATGCTCTACTACTTCAATTCTTGAGCATTGTTTAATACTCATAGATTCTAAAGCCTTAAAGACCTTTAATTCATCATTGTCCAAGCTGCTTAAACTTCTCCCATTCTCTTTCTGCGTAGGTAAGTTTTGTACTAATAGTTCGTTCAATAATTTCATCGTTGAAATTTTTATTGTTTAAATATGTGGTAGGATGTTTTCTAAATTGCTTGTCAGGAGTTGATTTAACGTATAATGGTGCGTTTTGTAAAGCTAAAGCCTTTTCCTCTTTATTTAAAGTTTTCCAAGCCTTTTCTGCTTTATCCTTAGATTTCTTATAATCATACAAATCCCAAAACCTATCAAAATCTATATCTATTACTTTTATTTCATTTACTTTACTTTCATTTCCTTTTATTTCCTTTTCTTTTCTTTCCTTTGCATTACCCTCCCCAATAGCCACCCTATTACCCCACCTATTATTTGCTCCTGTTTTACCACTTTCACTTAGTTTTAGCCTTAATTCTAGGTGATTTTGTAGTCTTTCTGACCAAAATTCGTTTTTATCAATAGTAAATAAATCAAAATTCATTAATACTCCATTGACTTTTACATCTGTGCAATGCATCTGCATAGCTAAAACAGGAATTAATTCTAGGGGTAATTTACCTCCTGCATTTGCTAATTGCTCTATTAAATACCAATAGATGCCATAACCCTCCATTCCTAATTGATGCCTTAAAAAAAGGACTTTTGTATCATTTGCAGCGTTATAATCGTGGCTGAAATAATATGAATTACTTTTCATAAAATAAAAAGGCTCTAGGCATTCCCCCCAGTAGGATTAGGGGTTCAGCTTCGAGCCAATAAGTTTAAAATTAGGTATCCTACACCTATTGCAAATATAACCTATTTTATTGAATATTGGGCAACCTGCTTTCTATTATCCAGCTTAATTATCTTGGTTACTATATTCATTCCATCGTTCCTTAAATCAGATATTCTAGCTGCTAATCTAAAGCATCCGAATTTATTTAAGGCATCAATTGGGGTTAGCTTTCTACCTTTATTTAAGTAGTTGGCGATTTGTTTTGTTTGGCTCATTTTTTTGTTTTTAGATTGGTTATAAATACGGCTAGAAGGGAAGATTGTCCTCCGATTCTTGTTGGTTTACTCCTTTTGGATATTCCTTCTTTTCAAAGTTGTACTCTTTGCCTGACCCTACATATTCTTTTTTCTTTTTCTCAGCCCTTTCATCCTTAGACTGGGAGTTAGATACTGAATGAGTATTCTCATACTTATCCTTTTCTTTGCGTTTTTCTACTACTACTGTTGCATACTCTTTGCCATTCTTTTCGGATTTTTTCCATTTAACGGCTTCCTTTTCGATTGATAATACTATCATTTTTATTTGTTTTGGTTATTAATCTAAATTTTCAAATTGTTCTGTCCAATCATTCATTCTATTAAATGGTTGAGCATGGGTTAATAATCTTGTTACTGGATAGGTTTTAGCGTTGTATTCTTTTAGATTCTTTTTAGCTTGTACTAAATCATTCCAAGCCATTTTACTTCCTATGTGGCGAGTACATTCATACTTCCAATTATAATAAACTACTAATTCTCTTAGTTTAATTAATTTGTGGTCAATCATAGGTTTGCTTTTTTAGATGTGAATAATGCAGTTATACCATCATTCAATAAATCTATATTTAAGGTATGTAATTTTTTTAATTCTGCAATAGTTTCGCACATATCAATAGCTAATGTTAAATCCAACACTGATTTGTGTTTTTTAATAAATACCGCAGTAGCTTTTTCCCCTGCTGCATCAGTGTCTTTATCACTCACTAAACCAAAAAAACTTGTAAGAGCATATCTCCGAAAATAGGAAATTCCCGAACCTAGCGACTGGTACTCATTCATTCCTCGTAAAGTTATTTGTGGAATAGTAACTGAACTTTCTATTTGTTCTCCTGTTTCAATATGGAAAACAATAGTTTTTAAGGTGTCTCCTTCTAAAGGTTGAATAAATCCTAGTTTGTGTTTCTTGAGTAACGGATAAATTATTTCAAGAATTGTAGGCAAATCGGCATAGGTGTAATTATGCCCTGTTGTGCCTTTGTGAATTACTGGGCATTCTTGCTGAAAATCAGAAATTGCCTTGTAAATGTTGATAAGCGAATTTGTTTGTAAGGTAATCATACTATGGTTTTTATGTAATTAATAATTAAAAATAAGACTTTTTTGTGAATAAATAAAATTTATATTAATTTTTTTATTTCGGTTAATTCATCCTTTAAATCAGTATCATAATGTAAACTTAAAGTGTTTTTGATTGTTTGTAACGAATGTATAACTGTTGTATGGTCTCTGCCAACTATATCTCCAATTACCTTTAATGTTAAAGAAGTGTTATTTTTTATAAAGTGCATTGCAATAAATCTAGCTTTTACAAAATTCCTTTTTCTGCTTTTCCCTTTAATATCTTTAGCATTGATTTTATAATATTCTGCTATTTTATCTATAATCACTTCAGAATACTTTATCATTTGATTCGTTGTCCTCCTGTCTTCTTTTGCCGATGGCATTGTCCAGTAACTCATTCTTTTCTATTTTAAGTTTTATAATTTGATTCCTTAGCATCTCGTTCTCCACTTCTAGGATGTAAACAAGGCGATGCAATTCCGCTTTACCATTATCTATGTAACTCATTCTATTACATTTATAGGTAATAAAAAGTTCTCACTTATAGAATATAATTCTACAATAAGCCAATAATAGCTTTTGAGTATTCTTTTTTGAATGTCATTTAATTCAGCAAGTCTTATCAAGTAGTTATTTTCGTGAGTAAATAATCTAATGTTATCATAGTTCCCTGCTGCTCTCCATTCAGCTAATAACTTCTCCTGTCTTGATTGTTCTGCTTGAGCCTTCTTTAGAAGTTCTAATAAACAAGTTGCTCTCTTGTGTAGTTTTAGTTGTTTTCCTTGATAGTCTAATTTCATACTATTGGTTTTTAGGTTCGTAATATTTTTGTACAATAATGGACACTAATTTACTTGGTGCTAAATACATTTTTTTAGCTTCGGCATCTACTTTCTTTTTGATTGATTCAGGAAGTCTAATGCAGACCACCTCTTTTTTTTCTACTTTCATTTATTTGGGTTTATAAGTTATCGGCTAACATTGCTATTACTAAGCATAATACTATTACTATTACTGCTTTTATTCCTTTGATTTCAAAACTATCTGGTTTCATAATTAAAGTTTTACGATTGATAAAATGATTTGATTATTGGCTACATCAATAGTCCTAAACTTCACTAGGAAGAATTTAGAGCCATCTATTTCGTAGTCTAAGAAAATGTTGTCGCCTCCCATTGGAACAAATAAGAAATTGTAGGGGTAAAAATTGTTGTTGTAACTAATTACTGTTTTCATAATGGTTGTTTTAAAATATGCGTTGAGTAGTCGCATCCCTACCCTTTGGGGTTAATTATTTTATAATTTTAGGTTCTGTATAAAAAGCCATAATTTCTTTTGAATATGTAGCATAAGGAGTAAAAAGTTCTTGTCCTTTGTCTAACATTTTTTCTATGTCTTCTACTTTCCAATAATTACTAAGTAATTCCTTAGCCCTAGACAATGATAAAATTTGAATTTCTTTTGTTTCATTATCTTCTCTTAATATTACATAAAGAGGTTTTGATAATTGTTTTGATGTACTTGTTTTCATACTAATGGTGCAGTTTTTATGGAGTGCCTCTCCCTTTTGTTACACAAAGATACAAACAATTACAATACTAACATTAAATTTTTTAAATTACTTTGTTAAAGTTATGTTAAGGTTTAGGTTTATCGGTCATAAATGAGCCAATTATCGGTCATTTACGGCTCAAAGTTGCCTTATTATGTAATTTTTGTGATTGATAAAGTTCTCTATTAGCGAACTTTTGCATGAATTTTTTCGAATTATTCATGCATATTTTACACAATATGTTAAATAGTTAGGTTATAATATGTAAAATGATGTAATAGAATTAGGCTAGATATGTCACTAATTTTCAAATAATTATGACATAATTTGTTAATTGTTGGTAGTAATACTACGCAAGTGTTCACTATTTTAAACCTTTCACGAAAACGTTAACATCACAAATTGAGATATCCAAATTATAATAATGTGTCATTAAAGTAACATATAGTAGTCGTTATGTTACTTTAAAGGGATAAAGTAAAGTAATAGATTGACTAAAGTTATAACTTGACTTATGTTATAACAATATGTGTCAAAAAAAAGGGAGGCAACGTAAAAACGTACCTCCGAACCATTAGTATATCTAAACACAAATATAATAAAAACTCCCCAGCTTTTTACGCTGAGGAGAACCTATGAACCAAGAAAAAACAACCTAAATTGACCCATCCTGTAAAGGCAAGTCAATAGTATCATCTATTTTCCTATACCCTTCTTTCCACAAGACCTTAGTCAAAGTTACACTTTTGCTAATTATTGTTTTTTCCGAATCCGTAGGATTTATGCAGTGCAGCAGTTCGTGTATTAACACCTCCATCATTTTACGACCTTTAAGCCTTTCATCAATTTCTATTACCCCATCACTTGAGGATATTCCGTAAGCCTGTTCCTTACCAAGTTTACGATATATAATTTTGATTCTCACGCTTTCAATAGGGCTTCATCAGGTCTATCAATATCCTTTACTATTACTCTTTGTCCGCCTCTTATTCTAGCTAACATCTTAGTAATTTCATTCTCTACTGAATAATACTCTTGTAATTTATTAACTAACCAGCTTTCTTGCTCGGATAATTTCATCTTGTTCCAGTTCTTAGGCATCTTCATTATTTATCAGTTTTTGAATGGTATTTATGACAAGTTTGGCATTTATATTGAATTCTAGTTAATCCTGAAGCCGTTACTACTTTGTTATTACGGATTAATTCATCACTTCCACACTCTGGACAAGTTCCCCTATCTTCTCCAAATACTACTCCATAATGTGTTTTAGGTTCAATATGATTCTTTAATTCTGCAAATACCTTCTCTAGCAAAACAACATCTTTTTTGCAATATTTTATCATCTTTTCCATAGCAATCTTATCCTTGTGCAAAAGAATGTCCTTCCAAAGTGAATATTCGGTTTTAATCTTTTGACCTAAACCTAAGAAATCAGCTATATAATTTAAACGATTTGAATTGAATCTAAACTTTTGTCTTGCTACTTTAAGAGTGTCAATGGTTACATATTTAGGGAACATATCAATGTGATGAAACAGGCATCTTGTTCTAATCCAAGCCAAGTCAAATTTATCACCATTGTGTCCAACCATTTCATTAGATGTATTTGCCACCTCAATAAATTTAAGGAGCATTGCTTTATCGTTTTGCTTAGAATCCCATTGAAGGGAGTAAACTTCTTTTTCATCTTCCCATTTGTAACAGATGCAAATAATTGCACGTTCTTGAATAATGTTTGAGTAATCAATGTTTTTCTTATAACCAGCTTCCCAAAACAAACCGATGTTCGGACTCGTTTCTATATCAAAAAAGAGTCTTCTACGCTTAGTTTTAAGCGGTTGTTGAGTTGCCATATTTTAGGTTTTTGTTATGCTATGCTATCACGAATAAGGTCAGCCTCAGCCTCCCTTCTTACCACCAAGCCATCAAGACCCTTCCCTTCCCAGTGTCTTTTGCTTTTTTCAATCTCCTCTGCTATTCCTAAGTAATTCTTTTTAGCCACCATATCAACAATGGCTTTCATCTCAACTCTTGAATCCCCTTCAACTTTGTTACCTCTATTGTAAACCATAGAAACCAATGCTCCCTGTGTGTCCTCATTTAACGTTTCTAACTCTGGATATATTGCCTTAGTTAACTTAAAATATTTAGGCACAGAACATTTAACAAACACTTCATAGGCTTGATTATATGATATCTTAACTTGTAATAATTCCCCTCTAAGCATTTGCTTAGCTTGTATCCCTTTAAGCCCTATAACCTTTCTCAATGGGTCTAGGAAATTAGGAGTTAATTGATTACCCCAATCCTGAAAGAATTGCTTTTCGCTTACATATCCGCAATCATATCCCATTCCTATTGTAATTCCTGAATCCCCACCAGCCCAAATAGGGGATTGTAGTTTCTTTTCGTAATAAGTTCTACCTCCAACCTCAAACTGAATTATTAAGTCAATTGCTTTTTTACTTAACATAACTTGCCATTATAAAGAATATTAATAATACAAACCAAAGCACTAAGGCTACTCTAAGGATTGCTTTTTGTTTCATTTTGAGAATTTGTCTATTGTTGTTGTCCCCATTGCAGCTATACAAATAACCATAACGGCATCTACCAACTTATCAGATGGTGCTATTTCAATATGACTAAATGAGTTAGCTATCAAAGTAATGCAAAGAAATAATGCCGAAACTAAGGCTATTACTCTTTTAGTACTTATGCTTCCTCTTTCATCACTAAGTAAATTTTTTATCCAGTCTTTCATTTTAATTTATTTTTATATTCTAATACTGCTAATCTTTGTTTAATTTCTGCTCTTTCTGTTGCTGCTGATTCTTTTATATTAGTCATTCTTTCAACTATTTCCATTTTCATATCTGCTCTACTTTGTGCTGCTGCCGACCTAATAGCTTCCATTTCAATCGTTGTACCCTGTGGTGGGATAGCTTTATTTTCAGCAGTTACTACAACTGCAACTTTATTATTTAACACAGTTATCTGGTTGTTTAAAGTGCTTACTTGAGTAAGTAACCATCCAATAGCAGAAACGCAAATAGGCAATAAGACAAAGACTAGCTTTTCAACTAATCCACTCTTGCTTTGATTTGCAGCTAATTGATTTGATATTTCCTCTTGTGTCATTTTTTCTTAGCTTTTTTAGGCTTTTCTATTACTATTTCCTTTTTAGTAAAAAATCCTTTTATTATGTTTATTAACTTTTTCATTTATTAAAATTTAGTGTAAAATCCAATTGAATATTGATTAGTTGTTGCTGATATTGTAAATAAGCCCTTTTGAGCCGTTTTAAACCCTAAACCAACTCCTATGCCGACTTTATTGTCAAATGTCCTTAAATCGGCTAAAACACCCCAATAAAGCTCATTTTTGGATGGTGTTGTCCTGATGGTTTCTATTCTTATTGTTTTTTGGGTAAAATTGCTGAAATATGACCTACCTATTATCTTATTTTTTGAGATGGTATCCTGAATAGATACGTAATTATCCGTATCGATACGAAAAGTATCTGAATAAGCTCGTACGTACAAATAATCTTGAAGAATACGTATAGTATCGTGAATTGTAGTAGTATCTATACCCACAACAACAAAAGGGATTGAATCCCCTTTTTTATACTTACGCAAAGTATCGTGTTTTACTATTGTATCAACCTTAGTTATAACAATAGGCTCTATATTATTATGATTCCCCTTAAATATGAAAAGGATTAATACTGCAACCAACAAAGTGATTACAACCTCTTTCATTATTTAAATTTTTTGGCTGCCTTATAATAATATCTTATTGCAAAAAGACCTGAGACAATAGCGACCAAACTGGCTACCAAAGTTACAATCGGTTGAACGTTAGTAATGCTGATTGCAGCACTCGTGATACTTAGTATCATTCCGAAGTCAGCTTGACCGCTATGATTTGGCATTATGCTTCTGTTACTTCCTCTACTGGAGGATTTTGTTCTGCATTTAATTTTCCAAGAAACTGAATAAGGGGTAAGCCGTAAGCAGTTGGGATTTGATTAATAAATGCTTCTAATTCTTTTAATTGGTCGTTGTTGATTGTTATCATAATATTGATTTTTTACAAATATAAGATTATTCCGTTATAATTTCCTCAGTAGGAGTTTCTATTGGAGTTTCTACAACAGGTGGAACATAATCCCCTGTAATAGTTAAACCTAAAGTCTTAGCTATATAATCCCAAGCATAAGGATTAGTTTCATAACTATCGTAGTCTTTGCCTGTAATTTCTACTAACCCTGTATTTAAGGTATTTAAATTAGCATCTATTAGAAAGTAGCAAAAAGATGCAAAGGTTGATAGGTTGTCCGTTTGAACAAACGCTTTTAAGTATATGGCTTGAACATTCTGTCCATTTTGCCAAATTGATAGTGGGAATATTGTTTTCATTTTATTTATTTTCTAGTTTATCTAATCTATCTTGTAATGATGTTATGGTAGCTTGTTGTTCTTGAATTGCTTTAGTAAGCATTGCTATTATACCTCTATCATAAATACCCCAACTATCATTTTCTGTTTTTGGTGTATTTGCAACTTCTTCTCCTAATGCTGAATTAACTTCTTGTGCATAAAAACCTAATTGTCTTAAATCAGTAGGCAACCCACTTTCTTCTTTCCATAAAAAGTATCTAGGAGTTAATTTTAATACCTTCTCTAAAGCATTATCAATAAACCCATCTTCTATTTTTAAATTCATATCTGAAACAGCAGATAATACACCACTTGTTGCAGTAACTGTACCACTTCCTAATGCAGAAATTGTAACAACACCACTACTTGAAATTAGAAATCTATCAGCAGCAGCTGTATAATCTCTTATTGTAAATTCTCCACCAGATGATATTTGAAATCCATATTCTCTTACAGATGTTCTTAATAATGACAATAAATTTGCACCACCCTCAATTTTTACTTTATTACTATAAGTATTAGATGTCCCATTAATTAATACCTCACCCCCACTTGTAATACGCATTCTTTCGGTAGCATTTGTTTCAAATAATATACTACCACCTGTTTCTGTTTGTCTTATAGTTTCATAACCTATACCAATAGCAAGAGTATTATTTGCTGCTGCAAAACGACCAATATTTGTAGCTGAAGTATTTGTATCACTTAAAACCATAAATTTAGCACTAGGACTAGTTGTACCAATACCTACATTGCCTGTTCCTGTTATGGTTAATCTGATATTATTATTAGTACCTAATTGTAAAGCAGTATTTGTATATGTAGATAATACACCAGCATAAGCTAAAGTACCAACTGCTCTATTACCTCCTGTTGAATTTTCCATTGCTAATGCCACATTAGCACCTGTACTTACTCCATAAATTAAATTAATCCAACCTGTTGTAATAGAACTATTAGAAATTATTGAACTATTATTACCTGTGGTTGAAGTTATTTCTCCACTAAACGTAGCACTTGTAGCAGCAATACTACTATCAAATGTAGCTGCTCCTGTTGTAGCAAAAGTTACACCATTACCACTAGAAGCCTCTAATCTTAAAGCACCATAGTTACTTGAAAGTGAAGTTCTAGCTGATACTGATGAATAAGATAAAGATGTTTGAGTAAAGCCATTCAAATCCATTCTTATAGCTACTACTCCTGTTGCATTAGGATTTTCAGCCATAATAACACAGTTAGTTCCGACTCCATGTATAGCATAAGGAGCAGCAGTTCCTGTTGCAACAGTAGTAACTTTTAATGCCTTAGAAGTATTATTCCAAAAGAAAGCAGAGTTATCTTGAGCAATAGTAGAACCATCACTAAACAATACCGAACCTGCCGTTAAAGAAGGT
>Ga0114971_10000383_pt1 | contig 28442 bp, 25 predicted proteins | sample M_140625_MF_Meta_FD_87320 | JGI IMG/M metagenome (GOLD analysis project Ga0114971, IMG submission 87320) | Freshwater microbial communities from Lake Montjoie, Canada to study carbon cycling - M_140625_MF_MetaG | ecosystem: Environmental > Aquatic > Freshwater > Lake | place: Lake Montjoie... | reverse complement strand
TATCCCTCCAGTCTTGAATATTATCACATAAATAATTTTCATTAATCGCATTCATAACGCGAGTATATGATGGGGTTCGAGATGCAATAACAGGTACACCAAGTGACCATAATAAAATTAATTTATTCTCTGGTTTTCTGATCATTACAGGGTCATTTGGTATTGGTATAATTGCAAAATCACAGTTAATTGCAATGGAGGAAAAAGTAAGTTTATTCCAACTATACGTATTCACCTCAACATTTGATCCATTAAATATTTTTTTTAGTACCAAAAAAGTGGAAGTACACATGTATGAAGTTCCAATTCGACAATAATCCGGATCTGTAATAAAGTGTAAATTTATTTTATATCCAATCATGGTATCAGATATCTTACGAATGATTCTAAATATTTTTGAATTTCCATGTGAAAAGCCCTCCCAAAGAATATTTAATTCATTAGATTTATGAATTGAATAATCCAATTTTTTCATGGTTGTATCTTCTCCAAAAAAGTCTTTCGCAACAATTACATTATCATGCAATGAATCTAAGGTTTTTTTTTGTTCTAAACTTGTGCATAGAAGAATATCAGTCGCCTTAATCATTTTCAATAAAGTTCTTTTGTATGAAAAGGAAAAATTAGAGCTTTTTTTACTGAAAAAATAATAAAATGCCCTTAAAACATCTTTCAACAAATAATCACTTAAATAAGAGTCTGATAAATCAAAAATAACTCTAACCATATTACCTTTCTGCTGCTCCTTAATCCGATAATTAGACCATAAAGTGATATCAGTAGAAATTGATAAATATACTATATCATAGGATTTGTTATAATCTGCGATTTCGTATTGAATATTTTTTTGTTTAATATAATACAAATAACGTCTACGGTCACCAGGGTGATTAAAATCAGTTGAATTGGGAATACATCCCACTAACAATGGTATTTTTGTCTTATTCATAGAATAAATTTACAGTAATTTTTAAAAATTATTAATGACACCTGTTTACGTTCTTTTTATTGCAATCTTTCTTTATATCTCATGACTAAAATTAGTGTGTATTCTCGTTACACCACATTTTGCGTTAGCACTTTGAAGTCAAGCTATGTCTTCAAATTCCAATCTATATCTGTGAAAATATAATTTCAATCATGTGCAAATCTTATCTTTCCGATTTCTGACTCTTTAGTTTTTAACGCTCAAGATTGTGGACACATGAAAAATTAAGACAAACAGTCTAAATAAGCTTTAATATACAAATCTGATAGAACATTCGTCGAAAAGGTTCTATTGGCAAAAGATGATTGATGCCCTCTTTCATTAAAGCGCAATTTATTTACAAAGTCATTTGACGGCCCCTGTAAATAAATTTCTTCATTTAAAACAAACCCAAGTTCATTTTCATTTATCAATTGTGCTGCAGCACCAACATATTCATTAACAATAACCGGTAGCCCATTAGCCCAATATTCTACCACCTTTGTTCCCAGCCGTGTTGCAAAATCCAATTGCTTGGGTAAAGCGTGAACACCAATATCACCAACTGATAGCCAATCTCCCATTTGATTAAAAGATGGCCTTATTAAAGCAAACTTTTCCTTACAGTTGTCTACGCCTTCTAACATCCTAATAATTTTTTCCTCTTTCTCACCTGTTAAAAAAAGAATTCTAAAATTGCTGTTTGAAGCAAAAAGAAAAGAAAAGAATTTCCGCAGAGCAAAGAAGTTAATATTAGCTTGGCCAAAACTTCCTGAATATACTAAAACAGTTTTGCCTACAAAACCTAAACTATCTCTCATCTTCTCTCGAAAGGATTCGGAAAATTTAAAACTACTTATTTTTACACTAATTGGAATTAATCTCAGGGTTTTTCTGTTAGTTATTTTCTCACAATAATCAATCATTCCACTTGACACACATGTAGATATTTTCGCGCCTTTGAGACAATTTAGTTCCATCCTATACCAATATTCCGAGCATTTTGAATTAGGTTGTAATAAATCCATGCTTATATTCTCAAGTGTCCATAGACTTCGCATATCAAAAAGAACCGGAATATTAGTTGCTATTAGAGCAGCTTTTGTTGGCCAATAGCTCCTGCAGTGTAATATGCTAGAATCCCTTCGTACAAAAAGGAAGTATATTACAGATAACCATATAGTGAAAAGTGATGAATAAAGCTTCGAAGATAATGCATGTCTCAGTGGCGGCAAGAAGGGTAGATACTTTATACTTACTCTAGGTATACTGTTTGATCTAATCTCCTTAATTTTCTTCATGTGCTTTAGAATAAACCAGGGCCTATTAACAACTAATATTTCATATTCGATGTCATATCTGTTATTACATATTTCCGATATAATATCGAGCACTTGTGTTTGAAACAAACCAGTGGATATATCTTCAATAGTCAAATAAGTAATCCTCATTTTTTATATATTGGATGATGTACAAATTTTTTTCTGATTCAGCAATATTCCGCCAATTGTCCATGTCAAAGTATTAATTACAGAGTTATCAAAAATTGAAGAGATGCCACTAGTTATAAATATTGATATCCATAATGAAAATAATAAATATCCGAATTTACGCCACACTTCTTCCTTACACTGTGAAATGTGATAAAAAGATTGAAACCCTATTATAACGTAAAAAGATAAAACTACAAAAAATCCCAAAATTCCAATTTGCAATCCAATACTCAATATTCCAACGTCATCCAGAGAAAAACTAAAAGTTTTGCCGTTATTTAACCCTGAGCCCAATGGATTATTCAACATTTGATAGAATCCTTCTTTCCAGGCAATAGACCTAGCATCTTTACTTTGTCCAATGAGAAAATATTCTTCGGAGTCTGCATCTACATCTTTTGTTATTTGAAGAAGCGAACTAAAGGACTCCATTCCACTATTTAAACTTATAAAAAAAGGATTATTAATTTCAGTAATAAAGTTCGACGCAATAGCAAGTTTAAAGAATAAAATTAGAAAAAATAATGGTATCAGTTTCAAAAGATTAAAAGATATTTTTTTGAAGTTTTTCCGGAAGGTAATAATCTGATATAGCACAAATCCTATAATTAAACCAAAAAGTGGGGCTCTCGTTAAAGTTAGCACTAAAGAAATGAAAATAATAATTATGGAATAAGGGTGCAATTTCTGAGTAATTATAACAGCTACATTCCTATTTTTTGCTAGAAAATAAAAATAAGTACCAATCATCATGAAAAAACTGAAAACCAAAGGATCTCCAAAACTTGAAGTCAATCGAATACGATTGAGACTTTCAAATTCTTGCAATGATGCTCCCATAATCGCTAATCTATCTAATTCAAAAGCAGTAAATCCAAAAATAAGTTGTTTGAAGCCGTACAAAGATGTTATAAAGGTTAATAAAACAGTAAAACTCAGAAAAATATCTACCATTCTCTTATTATCTATCCAAGTACTAGAAACGAATAAAATACCTACACCAAATAATAAATTGCGAAACACCATTAAATGTTTATAAGTAATATCTTCAATGTCTAAAATAAGCCGAAAAAAAAGGAGACAGAAATATAGCAGAACACAAAAAAACATTAAGCTATTCCCACCAAACATGTTTCCTAATTTACGCTTACTGAAAATAGTAAAAACTATTGCAATAATTAGTAATAAATCTTGTATAATAAGAAAACTGCTACTTTTAAAATACATCACTGGTATATAAATAAAATAGCATGATAAAATGATTATTAACAATAAATAAAAAGAGAGCGGATGTTTTTTGCAAGGCTCCGTATCAATTTTTAAATGCACCATTTATATGAGAGGAAAAAATTAATTTGGTTATTTCAATTTGCTAACGCAAAAATTAGTACTTTACCAACAGTGAATTAAATATTACTTCCATTTGTGAAATAATGACTGCGATGAATTGCGTTTGCTATTGACTTAAGTAACCCCCTTCGGTTACTGATTATTGGATCATCTGAAACTTGAGCTCAACCCTCTATTTTTATTTTTTCATTTTATTTATAGTTCAAATTTATTGGTTTTTCAATAAAGTCAAACTGATTTCACTTTTTTCTTCCGTCTATTGCCGGGCTAGGAGGTTCTATATTAAAATACTTTTATTTTTGGCACTGCGGTCACAAATTGGCCACCCCATTCCCTAACATAAACGAGTTGATTTGTAATTTCTGCCTCCAAATTCCAAGGTAAAATCACTACATAGTCTGGTTTGTCAATCTTAATATTTTCTTCATCTAAAACTGGAATATGAATTCCTGGCAAAAATTTATCTCGTTTGTGTGGTGATGCGTCTACAACGTATCTCATCAAATCTTTTCTCACACCACAAAAGTTTAACAAGGTAACTCCTTTAGCAGCTGCACCATAGCCAACTACCATTTTACCCTCTCGCTTAGCCATAATTAGAAAGCTCAAGAAATCATCCTTAACTTTTTCTGAACTCTCCTGATAACTTTGATAAGTAGAAATTTCATTTAAACCGAAAGCAACTTCCTTTAAAAGAACCTCCTCTACCCGTTCCGAAACTGGCTGACTGTCATTTTCGGCATGTTTTGCAAAAACCCTTAGCGATCCACCATGAGTTGATATTTCTTCCACGTCAAACACAACCAATCCATGCTTATTGAATACTCTCTGAACAACACTGAACGAGAGGTATGAAAAGTGCTCATGATATATAGTATCAAACTGATTTTTATAGATCATTTGCAGTATGTGGGGAAATTCAATTGTAATAACACCCTTGGGTTTCAGCAATATTTTTAGTCCACTAACAAAGTCATTGATATCTGGCACATGTGCCAAAACATTGTTTCCCAAAAGCAAATCAGCTTTTGTGCCTTGATTAACCAAGACTTCTGCCAGTCTTACTCCGAAGAAATCAATTATAGATTCAATACCTTTTTCCTTAGCTGCAGCAGCAGTATTTGGAGTTGGCTCTACACCCAGCACGGGAACGCCTCGATCTTTAAAAAATTGAAGCAGATAACCATCATTACTCGCAATCTCGATCACCTTAGATTTGTGATCATAACTGAATCGCTTGATCATCATCTCTGTGTAAGCTTTCGAATGAGCCAGCCAGCTTTTGGAAAAAGAGGAGAAATATACATAGTCACTATTGAATATATCTTCGTGTTTCGCAAACTCATCTATTTGAACTAAAAAACACTCCTCGCAAACCATTATTTTAAGTGGAAAAAACACTTCTGGCTCATTCAGTTCTTCTCGCATTAAGAAAGAGTTTGATGGTGGACTAAATCCTAAATCAACAAATTCATACTTCAATTCATTTTGGCAAAATCTACAGTTCATAATCCTTTAAAATCTATATCTATCAATTTATAATTACTATCTTTCACACTGACGTTCCTAACAGGTAGTGGCCAATCAAGTTTTAACGAGGGGTCATCAAATTTCACACCTGAATCTGCACCAGGTCGATAAAACTCAGTGTGGTGGTAAATTAATGAAGAACTATCTTTCAACGTTTGAAAACCATGAGCAAAGCCTTCTGGTATTAGAACAGAGAGGAAATTATCTTGGCTTAATTCTATTCCAAAGCTTTGAAGATACGTATCAGAGTCACCTCTTAGATCGATTGCGACGTCATAAACAGCACCTTGAACGCACCTTATTAATTTTACTTCTTTAAATGGTTTAGTTTGAAAGTGCATTCCTCTCAAGGTTCCTTTTTCTTTATTAAATGAATGGTTAAACTGTACAAAATTCTTCTCAAGGGAAATCTCTTTGAAGATGTTCTTACAATAGGTTCGAGTAAAAAAACCTCGGTCATCCTCAAGTTTGTTGTGTTTGATCACGTAAAGCCCCTCTAATTTAGTCTCCAACAATTCCATCCTATCTCAAGTATTCTTTTATTTGACTATACGTTCTCAAATCCCCATGTTTATAATAATTTTTGTACCATTCAATAGTCTTTTCAATGGCCTTTTCTGTATTCCACTTTGGTTTCCAGCCTAAATAAGAAATAGCTTTAGTATTATCTAATTTGAGCAAATTTGCCTCGTGATGATCTTGCTCTGGCTTTCCAAATTCAATTGCAATGTCTTCCCAAATCGATTTTGAAACCTTAGCTACTTCCTCAACAGTCATTGATTCGAATGAGTAGGGGGCAAAATTCCAAGCGTCAGCAAACTGCTGCTCTTGGTTAAGAAGTTTTTCTCCCAACATTAGATAGCCGTTTAGACAGTCTAAAACATGTTGCCAAGGCCTAACGGCATTAGGGTTTCTAATCTTCGTAATTGCATTTACTGAGGCGGCTTTCACAATATCTGGAATCAATCGATCGGTACTCCAATCTCCTCCACCTATCACATTTCCTGCTCGAGCAGAGCCTATAAGTACATTATGTTTGATTTTATAAGTATCCAAGCCAAAGAATGAGCGTTGATAAGACCTTAGCAATAGTTCTGAACAGGCCTTTGATGAACTGTACATATCATAACCGCCTAGTTGATCCTCTTCTCTGTAAGGATAAACCCATTCCATATTTTCATAAACCTTATCAGTGGTGATAATTACAACAGCTTTAATAGATGGACACTCCCTTATCGCTTCTAGGACATTCAAAGTACCTAATACATTAGTCTGATAGGTAGTAAGTGGGTCTTTGTAAGACTCTCGCACCAAAGGTTGTGCGGCTAAATGAAAGAGTATTTCAGGTTCAAACCTTTTTATACTTTCTTTCAAAAGTCTTATATCAGCGATGTCACCAATAGTAGATTCCCCTTTGAGCTTTAAAAGTTCAAAATGCGAGGGGTCAGTAAATGGAGCCAATGAATAGCCAGCATACTCTGCTTCTAAATTCTCTAAAAATGCACACAACCAAGAACCCTTAAAACCTGTGTGGCCGGTTAAAAATACTTTTTTATTTTTATATAAATCTAACACTGCTTACCAAATTTTCCATTCTGCATTGCCCGAACGCCAAAGGTCCTCAAGCTCTATTCTGTCCCTTAACGCATCCATACTCTTCCAAAAGCCCGTATGCATATATGCCACCAACTGACCATCCGAAGCAATTTTCTTCAAAGGACCTTTCTCCCACTGGACTGTGTCCATATCATCTTCTAAATAATCAAATATTTGGGGCTCGAGTACAAAGAAGCCTCCATTGATCCACATACCATCTCCTTTTGGTTTTTCTTCAAAATTAGTCACATTCCCAACGTCAGTCATTTCAATATTGCCAAATCTGCCAGGAACCTGAATAGTAGTGAGTGTAGCAAACTTACCTTGCTTCTTGTGAAACTCTATCAGCTTTACGATATCAACATCAGACACACCATCTCCATAGGTGAGCATAAAAGACTTATCGTCCAAGTAGTCCTTTATTCGCTTAATTCTACCAGCCGTATTAGTATTAAGGCCAGTATCTACAAGAGTTACTTTAAAGGATTCTTGGGAAGACTTATGTACCTCCAAACTGTTTTCTTTCAAATCAATAGTTACATCTGCATTATTAAGGTAGTATTTTGTAAAGTAGTCCTTTATAAATTCAGCCTTGTACCCTAAACAAACAATGAATTCCCGGAATCCATAATGTTCATAGATTTTCATGATATGCCAAATTATCGGTTTCCCACCAATTTCAACCATCGGTTTTGGTCGTGCCTCAGTTTCCTCCATTAATCGGGTACCAAGACCTCCCGCTAGAATTACAACTTTCACTTTATGTTATATTGATTATCAAAAAATATCTTCGTAAGTCTTAAATATTGCCTCAATTGAACACTACTACGGAACATACTTTGAAGCCGCAAGCATATAGTTCTCTCTCGACTTTTAACTTGACACAAAAATAGTTATTTTTCTTTGCCATTCCTCAAGAGAATCGCATAAATAATCTTCATTTATTGATTTCATTACTCTGGAATACGATTTCGTGTTAGTATCAATAACGGGAACTCCTAAAGACCAAAATAATAGTAACTTATTTTCTGGTTGTAATCTTTCTTTATATTTCATGGCTCAATTTAGTGTGTATTCTCGTTACACCAAATTTTGCATTAGCACTTTGAAGTCAAGAATGCAATTATTATTAACCACTTCAGTATTTTAACAGGTAATGGTATACTGTTTTTCGCAACAAGCACAATACTTCTTTCGAATTTCTATTGAAAAGAGTGTAATATTGAATTTGCGATAATCTCAGCTGCATTTCCAAGACCGTAAGGATTAAAGTTAGAATCTCCAAGGGAATCAAGCCGAGAAATTATAGTCTCTTCAACATTATTCTTATCCAACGGTGGGCATAACACATTCCATCCACTATCAATAAGCTCAACCCACTCTGTCTCATCACGTAGCGTTACGCAAGGTTTTTTGAAGAAAAAGGCCTCTTTCTGTACACCCCCTGAATCTGTAACAATAAGCTTCGAATGCCTTTCTAACGCTATCATATCGAGATAACCAACAGGGTCAGTCATAACAATATTCTTACCTACTAGATTACTATCAAGCAACATTTTCTTAGTTCTTGGATGTAAGGGTAGTATTACGGGAATTTTTTTTGCCAAACTTTCTAGTGCAGAAAATATTGTACTCAGTCTTTTGGAATCATCTGTATTTTCAGCCCTATGGATTGTCGCTAAAATGTAGTCTCCTTTTTTTAGCCCAAAAGGCAAAAGTCTACTTACACCCTTATTATCGATTTCACTAAAATGAAGAACTGAGTCATACATAACATCACCAGTCCAAATTACATTAGAAATACCCTCCTTAGCCAAATTATTTATACCCAATTGAGTGGGCGTAAATAAAAGAGTTGAAACTCGATCTGTTAATATTCTATTTACCTCCTCAGGCATTTTCATATTAAATGAACGTAATCCCGATTCAATATGTGCGATTGGAATGTGAAGTTTTACTGCCGCTAATGCTCCAGCTAGGGTTGAATTTGTATCACCATAAACCACAATTAAGTCAGGTAATTCCTGAACTAGTATTTTCTCAATGGTGGCTAACATCTGACCCGTCATTTCACCATGCCCTCCCCCATGTATACCAAGGTTGTATTTTGGCTTACTTATTTTTAGTTCGTTAAAAAAAATATCAGACATATTAGCATCAAAATGCTGTCCTGTATGTATTATCACTTCATTAATACCTCTTTTTTTTAACTCTTTGGAAACCACTGCAGATTTAACAAACTGTGGCCTAGCACCTATTATCGTAACTATTTTCATACTCTTTTTTTCATTAAATGCCAAATGGGCAAATCATTCACCCCGGTTAATTGCTCTGGTGTCACGAATTCATTCCAATCAAGTTCTGCCAAAATGTCAAACTCAACCATAATATTCTCTGGGATACTCTCTTTATTAACAGTATAATAAATCAAATAATTCATAGACCAATATTTCATATTTGTGTTGATTGCTTCTAAATCTCGCCCCCATATTTCTGGTGATCCAATATAGTTCAAATCGAAAACTGACCAAAAATGTGGGAAAATCAGAAAACCAGAGGTATTAGCATAATAATGAGCAGGTTCCATCAAATGTCTGAATCCATCGAATATTTTATGATAGTCTCCGTCTGGGTTTTCAAAACTAATATATACTCTTGACTTGCTCTCCAGTAAATTGTAGAATCTGGAAAAACCCTCTTGAAGAGGTCTAACATCAAAGGGCTTCAAAATTTTGAGTTCGCTCTTCTTGCCTAATACATGACTACCAAAAAGGTATGGGATTGGATTACCAACAGTAAGCCAAAAAAGACCTAGTATTAAAAAATTCTGTTCCTGAGCCATAAAGTTCATTGAGCAAATAAGCATAAGCATGTCTATTGATTGCTTATCAGCAAAACGTGCTATAAATTCATTCAATATCAAAAAAATCAAGGCTCCAATTAGAAAATATGGCGCTCCTTCACCTAACGCAAAAACGAGCAGTACAAATGCTGCATAAGTCACCGTTTTGTATATAGTGCCCATGCTCAATGTTCGATCGGATTTTCTAGAGTATTTAATTTGCCTCGAATTAATCAAACCAATGCTAGCGGCCACTGACCAGACACGTATTTTGAGAAGCCCATTTCTGTAAAGCGGATAAACCCTGAAAATTAAGAGGATGAGGGATGGTATAAAAACCCAAACTAATTGAGGAGTGACATTATTTTCTAAGACTGCGAAGACCACGAAATAAAATGAGCCAATCACATAAACGGTCAAACTTGTTGCAAAAAAAATGGTAATTAAAACACAAATTAATGCTTGATTATTTAATTCTAAAGCCCATAGAAAGAGAGGAAAGAACCCCCAACCAACTATGTTATAATTCTGAAGGAGAATTTGACTGTAAAAGTTCGATCCCACACACAAAACACAAGAAATCAAAACAATCCACCAAAATGAGGTACTACCAATAAAAACAAAATTTAAAAGTACAATAGTCAACCAAGACAAACAAATTGTAATAACCGATGATTGCCAAAAAGGGATTAAGCTAAATTTTGATATATGAAACCAGCTACCTATCAGATAGGGTTCTTGTGAAATATTATTGATTTTCGCATTTCTACCATGGGAGTACAAATTATGAGCCATCGTATCATACCAATAATTATTAAGAGCCTTTTCCGCGTCAAACATTCTGAAATATCTGAAGTCCGTAACAACTGCCTTGAAAATATGTACAAAAGACAAAACAAATTTTACAGGATTTTTTAAAATACTAATAAACGGATAAATTAAGAATGAATTTATTGAAAACTTAGACCAACGATTACCCATTATTTTCGATATGATTTTATCACCTTTTTTGCCTCGAATAACAAATACGCAACTTCCCCTCGGTTAAAATAATATTGCTGCAAGAAGAAAAAGGCAACAAGCGATGCAATCGCACTTGACTTTATTACTATTAAGAAATCACTACTGTGAATTAAGTTAATTACAACAACTAAAGAAAGTACATACAGAGCAGAGAAAAGTGTAGACTTCCAGCTTAACCCAATATTAAAATACTTTTCACTGAAAGGTATAGTCAGGACAATCCACAAAATTGCACTTAAAGCAGTAGCCATAGCGGTTCCTTCAATTCCAAAATGGGGTATAAAAATGAGATTTAAAATAATATTGACCGCACTACAAATAGCCATGATAATACTACTTATGTAAGTTTTTTTACTTTTCCAGAGCCCTACTGATATTATATTAAACGCACTGCCATATACAGTATAAAAGGCCAACGGAGCGATAATGATAAATCCTGACCGAAATTCGGGCCCCACGAAAAAGTACAACAACAACGGGGCAATTGCAGCAAGTAAAATCAAAGCCCCATGAGCCAGTAAAAAGTAGATGTTTTTTAGCCTAATAATAAATTCGCTATCCATATCCTTGATTGCTTCCAAAATATTCGGCAGTAGTGCCGTTTTAAACGTTTCCGTTGCAAAAGCAATAATCAAAACAAATTTGGCAGAGGCACTATAAATTCCTAGTGCATTTTCGTCTATCAAATCACTAATCATCCATCTATCAGATGAAGTGAATATGTATACAGCAATAACCTGAGGGATTAAAGGAAGGCCAAATTTCAAAAATGGAATAAACATCGATTTTTCAATTCTTGATGCGCCAAGATACATCCTGTGTTCATACAAGGAAGGAACAATTAAGACTAGTGGTACAATTACTTTTACTAAAATAATTGCTTCAATACCCATATCAAAAAATAAAATAAGAATAATAGACAATCCCGCATTAAGGACATTAGAAAGGAAATTAAAAATCACGAATCCTCTCGGTCTAAAAGTTAATCTGAATAGATTAAGTGATTGACTGAAAAGGACATCTAGAAAAGCAGCGATGAGTATATATCTCTGCAGATTCACGTCGCTACTTATCTCTAGAAACTGAATGAATATTAAACCAAGTATTAAGCAAAAAATACCCCATGACATATTTAAGAACAAGACCGTATTTACAACCTTAGCTTTCTCTAACCGTGTTTTGGCTTGTGTAAAAAAAAAGGAAAGAGTGGAATCCATTCCTAAATTAATAAGACCCGCAAAAAAAGATCCTATCAAGATAACTATCTCAAGTTCTCCGTATAACTCTGTACTGAACACAGATGTGTAAAAAGGCAGAGTTAAGAAGGTTATGCTCCTAGCTAAGAGTCCACCTAATCCATAAACGAATGAGTCTTGACCAAGTTGCCGAAAGCGGCTGCGGCTCATTTGTTTAGATAATTTAATCTCATTTCAGGATCACTCAGTAAGTTCAAAGCACGCTTAAGTAAAATACGACCAGAGGCATAAGCAGCTTCTTCAGATCGATAATATGATAAATCCCTAGATAAGGTATATGGTTCTGTATCCAGGGCGCGCCCCGCGTCTATTTTAGCATCTACTTGGTGTAGAGTGGCACACTGATTCCAAGCCTTATCGTCAATTGCTTTTTGAATTGTTCCCAATCCGCCATAATCGGGTAATTTTGAGGCATGGATATTTAAAAACCGAGTTTTCATTTTAAGCAGTCTGGAATTAATTATTAAACCTGCACGAAAAAGTATCACCAATTCTATTTCGTTTTTTTCAATAAATTCCATCAATTCAATTCTGTTAGATATTGAATGATAATTATTATTTAATTTGACGCTCTTCCTCTTTGCCTCTGCTAATATCATTTTAACAATTAAAGAAATTGGAAGAATTCCTTTTCTGATAAGTTTAAATACTCTGGATATTGATGATGATTTGTCCCAGATGATATTATCTGAATTACCAACTCCAGAAATTTCCAAATCCTTCACGGTTTTACGGCCTATTTTATCATGACCTATGATTAATAAGATTTTCATTATTTACTATCTATTTGAAAAATTCGATATAATACTACTTACGCAGTATGAATGAGAAAGAAAGGTTAAAATCAAAAGGAAGAAACGCGAACGGCCTTTTACGAAGTTTTATTGGCGTAAAATGTTTTAGCATAAGCTTTCTAATTTTATCTACAAAATTAGGGTGCTCCCAGCAAATAATTTTGTCGTAATTAAAGTCCATATTCTTTTTGACATACCTTCTTGAAGTTAAAAACCTACCCACGCCCCATGCAACCCCCCCTTCAGTAGGAACAGCGCCAGCTAATATTCCATCAGGTTTTAACACTCTTTTTAACTCGACGAGGTATTCCTCCAACTCACAAACGTGCTCCAATTGATGAAAAGTTAAAATAATATCAATAGAATTATCTTCAAAAGGGAGTTCTATTGATCCCGGCTGAATTAACACTTCTTGAATAGAATTATATCCCTTTTTCCCTAATAATTCAGATGATGCCGTCAAAAATTGTCGGTCAATATCTACCAAAATGTATTGATCTGGATATTCAGCATTATAATCGATGTGTTCAATCAATCCCGGACCTAATTCAACCAGGACTTTCCCTTTATAACATAGACTCTTGACAATTTTAAAACCAAAGTGATTCACCTTTTTACCAATGCTACCTTTCTGATTGTCTTCGTAAAACTTAAGGTAGTTTTTAGACCAATCTAAGTATTCTGGGTCCTTGTAGTCACACTTTGTTCCGAATTGTTTACGATCACCAAATAAAATCTTTTTTATACTGTAGGGTAAAATCTTGCGTATCATATTATTGCTTTATAGATTGGAAAATTGATTGTTCTAGTGTGATAATATTCAGATACTGGAAACTCTGAATTTTTGTAGGGCAGATATGCTTTCATGTTAGGGACAACATATTCTATGAGTATACCCAATTGAATTCCTTTACTTTTAAATTCTTCCACTATTTCATCCCTATTATCTACAATTGCAACTAGATGACTGTAAGTACATCCCAGATGATCATCAACAGGAAATATAAACCTCTCATCTTTCTTTAGAAACTCTTGGATACTTAGAGAATTCCTCCTTCTTTCTTGAATTATGCTGTCATACTTGGCCAATTGAACTAAGCCTATGCTTGCCTCCATTGAGGTTGGCATTTCATCCCAATCCCTTGGGAAATCTATAACTCCCTCATCATAATATTTTACTAAACCACCTAAAAGTCCCTTGCGTTCAAGCCAATTAACCATGCCATATACAGTCTCGTTAAATGCTACATTAACTGCAAAAAAATACGTCAAAATCTTCATTTTTCTTACTAATCCAACAATTCTAAACTTGCTCTCACGAAAATCAAGAAGGGTCTGATGTGTTGTTGCATTACTTGTGATTACCATACCTCCAAAAACAGAGTTTATCAATTTGCTGATATTACTACCGAAAATAGCAGCATCTCCAAAGCTAGTTACTAATTCACCATTATATTTTGCTCCATATGAATGAGCAGCATCCTGAACAACAAATATTTTTTTTCTGAATTTTTTCTCTGCCTTCTTCACAATGGAATCAATTCTTCTAACATCCATTGGGTAGCCAAAAAGGTGTGTCACAACAATGCATCCGGTTCTTTCTGTAATTGCAGACTCAATTCCATCATAGCTCATATTGAAACTATTTTTTTCACAATCAACAAAAACTGGAATATTACCAGACCTCACAATAGCATGCTGGACAACGACACAAGTATAAGCTGGACATATAATTTCTGTGTTATCGAGATTCCATATCTTCAATAAACTAAATAAGCCACTTCTCCCATGAGGGAACATAATGCCATACTTACAGCCAAACTTCATAGAGAAAATCCTCTCATATTGCACAATAGCATCATTTTCAGGCCATAAAGCTGCAAAGAACTCCTTAAGAGAATACTGGGGTTTAAATCTAGGTGCAAGTCCAATTTTCATCGTACAACTTTAAGCATTGATAATTCAGAAATTACAAATATGATTTGACTCATCTTTCCTGATTAAATAATGAAACACAAATTTTCAATATTGGGGTTTGTTTATTCAGTCTAAAATGTTGTGGCAAATTATATCCTGCAGATGCCATATGGATAGATTTAAACCTGAGCATATTTTCTACTCCAAAAGTATTTTTAGGGAGATTTTGGAATTGTCTTAATTCTATATAATCTTCATGATAAATTATTTTATTTTCGATACTCCCTTGTATTGGCTTTTTACCCGTCATTAAAAGCTTAACTATCATTTTTTTAAACAACTCCCCGAAAAATACCGATCGAAAAATCGTTAAAGCCATGGCGCGTATAATAATTGTTTGGATGAAACTAGGATACGCTTCTTCAAATTTGTACAAAGGAGAAAAGAAGGAACCATTATTGTATTCGGTAACCTTGTTGAACTTTTGAGAGGTAAAGTCATATTTGGAAGTTCTCCCATAAACCCCTCCAATTTCAGCCTCACAGGTATTATTTTGAAGATTAAAAATCTTTAAGCAACAACCTTTCTTATAATTAAGAATACTAAAATATTTATCATTACTAAATAACTCTATTCCAGCCTCCTCGAATAAAACCTTATGTCCTTTTCTGTAAAATGGAATATCAGTTGTGTTGTTTTTAATGAGACTCTCTTCGGTAAATGCAGCATATGCGTATGAATTTAGCAACGGAATATAGTTATCCGAATCTACATATTGAGGCAGGAGATTAGTACCAGCTTCAATACCTTTAGCCATCTCTCGCCCAATTAAATAAGCATCATCCAAGTGATCTGAAAGACAAACAATTCCTCCAGGGTAATATACTTCAGTATTTCTAGAACCATACAACCCGCCAATTGATCCATCAGGATGAATAAAGTGCTTCAAGAAGAAAAGAGATTTCTGCAAACTTAACAATAGTTCTTGATCCTCAGTTACCATATAGGCTGCACTTAGATAATTTGTACATAGCGTCTGATAGCCTGGGTCAGGCCCCTCATACTCTTTAAACCAACCCTCTTCAGATTGATTTTCATATATTATACCAAGCAATTCCTTCCACCTTGGATTATCTTCACCAGACACCTTATTCCACATTGCTATGGCAGCAACGGCCGTAGCTAAATGATTTGAAATCACAGCATGCTTTTCATTATACTTTGAAATATAATTTATCAATGGGCATACAATATCCAAATAAGTTGCAATCTGTGATTCTGAAAATTCACTATTCAAAATGTCTATTGCCGATAAAATATCAAATGCTACCAAGGCCGTAACACAAAATGAATTCTCCCTCGGATAGGCTTCCTCAACTGATCCATTGGCATAAGTCAACTCTTTGGTTGCTTTAATTATTGAATCAATTAAATTGAGGTAAAATGCATTGTCAATTGCGATATTCAATTTTACTGAAATTGCAATTGCATGAACTCCTCCTTGAAAGGTGGCGTTAGGAAAATCTATCGTCTTCCATGCCCAAAATTTTCTATCTCCGTAACCTCGTGTTGATGATATTGAGTCAAAATTATACAGATTTAGAAGTCTCAGTTGGTTTTCTTTAAGGATATGAGTATAAATGTTCATCTCTTAATATATTTCACCAAGTGTTCATATGATTTATGCCATCCAAAATCTGAGTGAGCAGTATTAGGATGCCATGAAATAGAGTAATGAATGTTCTTATGTCCCTCTGTGCATTGTAATATTTTAATTGCAGACTCCAAACCTTCCGATTCAGTCACTTTACTATAATCAAACAAATGAGAATCCATAATTATCTGGGGGATGATATAATGATCAAAAGCTCTATCATTCTTATGATCAAACGGTCTATATCTACTGGCTATCCCTGCCCTAAAGCCCATTATGTTGTTCCAGCCAATAGTGGAGTCTTCCTTAAAAAGTTTTTCATGTATGTAAGGAGTTATTTTTTCTACATAATTAAGCCAATGCTGCCTAGTCTTATTCACAGCCAAACAAAGCGCGCTTTCTAACACTTCCTTTTCTCTAGATAAAAGATCAAAAGATCTTGCGCTGTTGAAGCTTCCGTGCAGACCTATTTCAAACCCTTCATTATTAAGAGCACGAAGTTGTTCCTGAAGTCTAAAATTTGATAGAACATCGTAAGATGGATCAATTAACCAAGACCTTGGCGACTTTTTGCGCCCTTCGTTTGCGTATACGTAGAACACTGAGCTTACTTCATTATTTCTCTCAAATGAACTCCAATAATCAAACATCCAATAATCAGAGCTTTTTAAAAAAAACCCGACCGTTGCGGTCAACTCATTAATAAATTTATTCGTGCCAATAGCATTGAACGTTCTAATTGCCTTGAAAGCAGATTGTTTCAATCTCAGTTGTGGAGTTTTAAAAAGATAATCCAAATCATGAGAGAATTCAACCTTAGCCTTCTGACTAAAATTTAGGTCTATTCTTTTTCCAGATTTAAGTAACCAACTTTCTAAATCTTTGAAAATTAAATTTACAAAGGGTTTATCATATCTATGAGCCGACTCATCGGTTACCCTGTTGCTATAACTAACTATATTTTTACCCGTCTCTTCTATTGTATACTCTGCTAATCTTGAGATCATATAGAAACCAAGCCATACGGGGTCGTACTTTGTAAAAATCCCGTTTTCAATATTCTCATAATCACATAAAGAAACATTACTTCCCCAATTACACGGAAGAAACCTACCTACTTTATCAACATTTTGCTTCGTGTAAAACACGACATGTTCATCATTGACTAAGTTATCTTTAAGAGAATCAGAAAACTCAAAAACATCAATTTCAAACGGAAATTCTTGGATTCTTTTGAATTCCTGAAACAAGTAATTGACTTTAGAAACAATTCTACTGTCAGTATAAACACGGACCATCCTGTTCGGAGTATTAATTATCAATAAATGTTCTATGCCAAACTTCTAGGTTCAAAAGTCCCCACATATCCCTACTAAAGTTATTTTCTCCCATAATCATCTTTTCAACTTTTTTAGGGTCTAGATATCCCCTATTCCGCGATTTTTGAGACAAGAGAATGTCAAGTGCGTACTCTTTTAACGGACCGCCAATCCATTCATGAAGAGGAGTAGGGAACCCCATTTTATCCTTTCTTTGGATTACTTCTTTATTTATAATATCTTTTACTGAGTTTAGTAACATGTATTTTGTCCTTCCTCCTGAAAACTTATAGGATGGAGGCATTTTTGCTGCAAGTTCAACAATTCTCTTATCTAGTAAGGGAACTCTAGATTCTATTGAGACAGCCATACTTACTCTGTCTTCAATTTGGAGTAGTGTTGGTAGAAGTGTTTTCAAGTCATAATGCGTCATTTTGTTGAAATATGATTTGGTGTCAGGGCTATTGAATATTTGTAAATACTTATCAAACAAGACATCTTGATTGTGGCTACTTAAAAACTCTGAGCTATAAACCTCATCCAATCTTAAAGATCTGTTGATAAGCCTGAAATACCTTGACTCCATTGAATCGAACATTCCCTCAGAAAACTGAGACCTCATCATTGGAACATACTTTTTAAGAATAGGTAGATTCCCAATAATACTGCTTAAAGTTACCAAATGCTGACCTTCTTCTTGAGTTTCAAAAATCGCACCCTTTAGGCATTGCTCAAGATAAGCCACCGCATATCTTGCATATCCACCAAAAATTTCATCACCACCTTGCCCCCCAAGAACTACCTTGACATGCTCAGAAGCTAGTTTTGACACCATATACTGAGGAAAAAGGCCAGGGCCACCGCCTGGTTCATCCATATGATATACAAGCATTTCAAAGGTATCTGCAAAATCATGATGTGTCGGGAAAATCTCATGATGTATACTGTTTATGCTTTTATTGACACATTTGGCAAAATAAGTTTCATCATAATCAGCAGACTCTTTAAAACCTCCGGTGAAAGTATGTATCCTTGAAGTGTAGCTTTTTGATGCTAAGGTAGCTACTATACTAGAATCAAGACCGCCACTCAAATAGGCACCGATAGGCACATCTGATCTGATCTGAATCGAAAGTGCGTTTTCAAGTAATACCAAAAGCTCTCTCTGATATTCCTCTTCATTTTTAGAAGCATCAATATTAAAGTCAAATGACCAGTACTCTTTCTTTTCTTTAATCACCCCGTTTTTTACGACCATGTATGTAGCTGGAGGCAGTTTAAAGATATTCTTAAACATGGTATGCTTTTTCAGAGTCATCTGAAAAGTAATATACTCATTCATTGAGAAGGGATCCGGTTCAGCTTGAATTCCTGGAAATTTCAATATCGCCTTTATCTCTGAGGCAAAAACAAAAGATTCATTATCTTGATAATAATAGAAAGGTTTTATACCAAAATGATCTCGTGCAATAAAAAGTGTATCTTCATTCTTGTCATAAATTACGAATGCAAACATACCATTGAGTAATTTCAAACATTCCTTTCCATGTTCTATAAAGAGATTTAGTAAAACTTCCGTATCCGAATATGTATTAAAAGAGTAACCGCTAGCTGTTAATTGCTGGCGTAATTCAAGATAATTATATATCTCACCATTGAAAATTATAATATGTCTACCATCAATAGAAAACATTGGCTGGGCTCCATTTTTGATATCGATTATTGAAAGTCTCTGATGGCCTAGCGCCAATTTTTTATTAAAATAAGTTCCAGATGCGTCCGGGCCTCTATGTTTAATTGACTCCATCATTGGTCCAAGAACCTGATTTTTATCTATACTTTTCTTCGTATGAAAACCTACAATACCACACATACTATTTTTTAATTAGCCTCGCAAAAATCATAAAGCCAAAATACTTATCCATAAACCTATGCAAGGATTTCGATAGTTTAAAGGGGAGGGCTCTTGCTGGAAAAAAATGCAAATAAAATTCTTCTACCACAAAATAATCATTAAGAAGAACTCTAAATTCCTTTTTAGAATAGGATTTGCCTATAGGATTATCACTGCCATCATATAATCTAACAATTTCATCTATGGATGATTCGGCAAATATCTTTTCTCGCCCTCTTCCTTTTAATTTCGCTCCAATAGAAGCCAATACTTTACTTATTGGCCTTATGATGAACCAAGATCTTAAAAAGAAGTTTTTATAGTACACAGAAATACTCGCTGAACCACCCGGTTTTAATACCCTATTTATTTCCTTAACAGCGTCCTGAGTATTAGGAGTATGGTGAATTACTCCTTGGCAATTTACATGCTCAAATGAAGCATCTTTAAATGTCAATTGTTCGGCATTCTCTTGAAAAAGATTTGATTGTAAGTTATAAATTTTACATCGGCGTTCGGTCAATTTCAACGCAGCCGAAGTCAAATCAGCGGATATAATTTGTTTAAATCCTTTTAATCCTAATTCAACTGTCCAAAAACCTATTCCACAGCCGAGGTCAAGAATTGGAACTTGTATGTCATTAGTTTTGGGCAAAAACCTGTCATCCCATGAACCTCCAAAACATTCATCTAGGTAAACTTTTCTGTGCTCTTCGAAAAATTCTTTCGAACCAGTCTCATGATTTGATTCCCCAGTCCATAGAGGATTATTTTCCCAAAATTCTTTTACATCCGATATTTTTTTCTTTTCCATGTTATAAATACTTATCTTTTTAACCACCTATTCTGGAAATAGTTCTTCGAGGAATAGATCGTATATTTATCTGCTTTATTGCCTTTGCTCTATTCGCTTGATAAAGTTTATTCAAGCCCCTATATTGTACCTTCCACCCTCCCCATGGCCAGTGATAGAGTATAGCCATTGTGAAGTATCCCAAAGTTGTAATGCTACTTACCATTTTACTCTCGCTTTCTTTTAAATCATAGCGGAGAACAAATGGCACCTCCGAGAAGCGACAACCCAAAATTTTCAATTTAATAAGCGTTTCCAATGTTGCAGTAAACCCCAGTCCTTTGAGTTGTAAAAAAGCATTCCCATAAACTTCGATTGCATCTTTAAGAACATAAGCCTTATATCCTCTAAAACCACAAGAGTAATCCTTTACACCTTTCACATTGAACATTACTTTCATAAATAAATTAGCCAGTTTACTTAAGCTTTTTCTGTAACTATTCAATCCCAATTGATCTCCCCCTGGCTGGAATCTAGATGTATTAACAACATCATACCCTTCTTCTAACTTCGCAATAATATCGAAGATGTACTTCGGATCATGTGTATCATCTCCTTCAACCCGCACAATATAGTCAGATTCTTCGGCCATTTCAGTAGCAGCCTCGAACCCATCGCGTTCTGTCTCCCCAAGCCCTCGATTTATGCTATGATTAATAATTGTGATATTAATCTTATTAAGATAAGATTCTAGGATCTCTCTTGTTTTATCAATACTTCCATCGTTCACTGCTATTAAATGGAATTGCTTATTTCTTTTTTCAAACTCAAAAATAATTTTGGGCAGTAGTTTTGGTAAGGAAACTTCTTCATTATATGCCGGAAGAATAAGGAAAATCATTGTTTATACTATTAATTTTTGATTAAAAATACTTTTTTAGTTACTACTATGATGAATTTTCTACTTAGGATTAGTTTAATCATATCAATTATATCAATTATATTTATAAAATAACTTGATTATTTTACAAATATAATTGATATGCTCCTCACGCAATTCAGGATACATTGGAAGTGATAAAATAGAATATTGATTCTCGTTAGCTTTAGAAAAGGTTTGTGGCTTATAACCCAAATACTGATAAGCCTCCATATTATGTAATGCTACTGGGTAATGTATAGCCGTTTCTATACCATTAATCTCTAAATATTCCTTTAGCTTATCTCTTTCACTCACCTTGATGACAAATAAGTGATAAGTGTGATATACACCTTCTCTAACTTTAGGTAATTCTACTTCAGAAGTATCTTTCAAGTTTTTATAATAATGAATTGCATTACATCTACGTTTATCATTCCAGTCAAGAATATAGTCTAGCTTTACATTCAATATGGCTGCTTGAATCCCGTCCATACGACTATTAATTCCCTCTATCTTGTGCTCATGCTTATTAATTGCTCCATGTTTGGAGTAAAGCCTAAACTTCAAGGCTAGCTCATCATTATTAGTTATTATACACCCAGCATCTCCATAGGCTCCCAGATTCTTACCAGGATAGAAACTAAATGAACCCGCAATTCCCATTGTTCCAGCCTTCACTCCTTTAAAGGCCGAAAAATGAGACTGGGCACAATCCTCAATTATTAAGAGATTATATTTATTAGAAATTCGAATAATTTCTTCCATGTTTGCAACTTGCCCATGAATATGCACAGGTATTATCGCCTTTGTCTTAGGAGTAATAGCCTCTTCGATTTTAGAAGCATCAATTGTAAAATACTCATCTACATCCACAAAAACAGGTTTTGCACCCGTTTGAGAAATTGTTTCGGAACTAGAGATCCAACTGTAAGCTGCAGTAATGACTTCATCACCAGCAGAAATTCCTAACATCTTCATGATTATGTAAAGAGACTCAGTACCGTTGGCAGTAGATATACAATGTTTAACACCATACATCTTGGCAAACTTCTCTTCAAATTCTTTCACATGATTGCCCCCAATGAAGGCAGTCTCAAAAATTACGTTCTCAATAGCAGTATCAATTTCTTGTTTCAAAGAATGATATTGGATAGCAAGGTCGACAAATGGAATTTTCATATTTTTCTTAAAAATTTTGCAGGATTACCAACATATACCCCAGGTTCTGTGATATTTTTTGTTACAACAGTCCCTGCACCAATCACAACATTGTCACAAATCGAAACAGGTAAAATAGTACTATTACTTCCAATAGACACGTTATTTCCAATCGTTGTAGATAACCATTTGGTTTCATCCCCCATAGCTGGCCCTCCACTTGCAAATTTATCATTTACAAACATAACGCCATGACCCACAAAACAATTATTTCCTATTAACACTAATTCACAAATAAAAGTATGCGATTGTATTTTTGTGTCATGCCCTACTTGAACATTCTTCTGAATCTCAACAAATGGCCCCAAGAAACAATTGTCACCAATTATACAACCATATAAGTTGACTGGTTTGACAATTTTGACGTTCTTCCCAAAAATGACATTTACTATATCTACAGATTTCATTTGATATTCTCTAGTGAGTTATAAATTTTGTCAATGATCTCAACTGTCTTGAGTCCTTCAAAAGAATTAGTAGAGATGCTCTTTCCGTGTTCAAGAACATCTATTAAGTTCTTGTATACTTCTCCATGATTCGACATTGACCCTTGATAATTTCCGTAATTATTGGGCTTATTTCCCATTGGTAAATCCTTAATCTCAAAACCATCAATACATTGATATTCTAATTCATTAAGATATTGACCCCCAATCTTGACACTACCTTTTTCACCGAAAATAGTCAGGGATCCTTCCATATTTTTAGCATAACTATTTACCGTATAATTAATTGTTCCTATTGCACCGTTATAAAACTCCAAAGCGACGACTCCCGCGTCCTCAAACTCAATTATATCCTCGTGGGCATAGTTACCTTTAAAACCATTTACAGTTTTCACATCACCGACCATCCAATAGAGTAGATCAATAAAATGACTAAATTGAGTATATAACGTGCCCCCATCAAGATGCTTTGTGCCTTTCCATGAATTGGAATAGTATTCTTCATTTCTATTCCAAAAACAACTTAACTGGACACTGAATATTTTGCCTAGCCTACCTTGGTCTATGAGTTCCTTAACCGCTGCAACTGGCGGATTGAACCTATTTTGCTTAATTGCGAACAATCTTTTATTATTCTTTTCAGCAGCTTTAATCATTTCACCACAATCATTAACATTTATAGCCATTGGTTTTTCACAAAGCACATGATGACCTGATTCCAAGCACTGAATAGAGTGTTGCGCGTGTAAGCCGTTTGGAGAGCAAATTGAAATAACATCAATAACTAAATCTTGACTCAAAAGTTTTTCAATATTCGTAAAATAAAGACATCCATACTTATCGGCTAAATCTTGGGCCTTTTCTTTATTTATATCACATACGGCAACAAGTTCTCCGTAATTATTAATATGTTCCGCATGGCGCTGTGCAATTCTTCCACAGCCAACAATGGCAAATTTTATCTTTAACATTTGTTAATATTTTAATTAAGCTTAGAATGATTATCTGTTTATCACTAATGAAATGTGATGTTTTGATTATTAACCCAAATTTCGCGTTAGCTCTTTGAAGTCAAGGTTTTAATTAGAACTAATGTTCTTTAGTATATCCATATTCAGCGACACTGTATATTTGCTCAATTATATCAACCACCTTCATCCCTTCTAATGCATTCGTGGTAATACTTTCTTTCCCATTAATTACATTTAAAATATTTTCATAAATATAATGATGATTAGCTGCAGAGCCTTTATACGGGCCGTAATCATTAGGCGGATTACTTACGGTTAATATAGGCATTTCATAGTCTTTGACGTGGCAATAATCTACTTCATTCATGTATTGGCCACCAACTTTAACGGAGCCATTTTCAGCAACAATAGTAATAGAACTTTCTAAGTTTTTGTCCCAAACTGCGGTCGAGTAATTTAAACTTCCCATTCCTCCAGCTACAAAATCAAAAGATACAACACCAGAGTCTTCAAAATCAGTAGTTTTTTGATGGATAAAATCGTTCAATTTAGCATTGATATTAGTAACATCTCCGAAATACCAATACATTAAATCTATAAAATGTGAAAATTGTGTAAATAAAGTACCACCATCTAGTGTTTTGGTTCCATGCCATGAGCTTGCCTTAAGTGTTTTTCCATCTGGTTTATAGTAACGATCATCACGGTTCCAATAGCAATTGATTTGAACCATAAAAATTTTGCCTAAAATTCCTTGATTTAAAATTTCCTTTAGCCAAACAGAAGGCGGAGAATACCTGTTTTGCATCACGCAAAAAACTTGTTTGTGTTTTTGTAAAGCTTTGAAAATTATTTGTTCGCAACCAGCTTTGGTCAATGCCATTGGTTTTTCAACTACTACATGCCAATTATTTTCTAAAACTTTCAATGCTTGTTCTTGATGATATCCATTTGGCGAAGCAATTGCAACTGCATCAATAGTAATGCCGGATTGAATCATTGCGTCAAAGGAATTGAAAAAACGAGCTCTTGTAAAATTTTCCAACCCTAACTCTTCCTTGGGTATAATATCGCATAATGCAACTAATTCAAAATTTTCATTAGCTAATATCATACTCGCATGTCGTTTACCAATATGACCACATCCTACTACTGCAAATTTAATTTTATTCATATACTATTTGATTTTGCTTACGGTGTTATTTTCTAATTTGTATTCTTGTAGGCTTTCTTTGCAAACGGCTACTCCTTTTTCATCAAAAATTAATCGATGTCCGTACTCTCCAACCCAACCCAACTGTCGTGCTGGATTTCCAACTACTAAGGCAAATGCTTTTACTGTTTTGGTTACGACAGCACCAGCACCAATAAATGCATATTCTCCTATATCATGCCCACAAACAATGGTTGCATTAGCACCAATAGTAGCACCTTTGCCTACATGGGTTTTAGCATATTGATCTCTTCTATTAATTGCGCTTCTTGGATTTATTACATTCGTAAATACCATAGAGGGGCCTAAGAAAACATCCTCATCACATATTACTCCTGTATAAATTGATACATTATTTTGAACTTTTACATTTTTTCCCAACACAACTTCGGGTGAAATCACTACATTTTGACCAATATTACATGTTTCGCCAATTGTACAGTTCGACATAATGTGGCTAAAGTGCCATATTTTTGTGCCTTCTCCAATAATACAGCCATCATCTACTATTGCTGTTTCATGTGCGTAAAAATCTTTCATATATTAATTGAAAAAGGATTTAATAGTATTGCAAATAAAATTCATATGCTCAACATTCATTTCAGTATGAATAGGCAAGGACAGTACTTCATCACATAATTCCTCAGATGCCAATAAATTAAAATCCTTTGCTACAAATTGCTGAAAAGCTTCTTGCTTATATAAAGGAAGTGGATAATAAATCATACTTGGAATTCCCTTTCCTGAAAGATACTGTTGCAATTCATTTCGTCTCCCATTCTTAACTTTTAAAGTATATTGATGAAATACATGCGTGCTGTTGATTTGTCTTGCTGGAACTTGTAAATCGGCTAAAGCTGAAAAAGCTGTGTCATAAAATAATGCCATAGCATTTCGAGCTTGACTATAGGTATCCAAATGCTTTAATTTAATGTTTAAAATAGTAGCTTGAATCGTATCTAAGCGAGAATTGCATCCTAAAACTTTGTGATGGTATTTTTTTTCTTGCCCATGATTGGCTATCATTCTCATTTTATTTGCCAATTCATCATCATTGGTCATTAATGATCCACCATCACCATAACATCCTAAGTTTTTTGAAGGAAAAAAAGAAGTGCTTCCAATATGACCAATAGTACCTGTTTTTGCTTTTGAACCATCCGTAAAAGTGTAATCTGCTCCAATAGCTTGGGCATTGTCTTCTATTACATAAAGGTTGTATTTTTGCGCCAATATCATAATTGGCTCTATATCACACGATTGACCATACAAATGCACAGGTACAATTGCTTTGGTCTTTGATGAGATTGCTTTTTCTATATTAGATGCTGTAAGATTAAACGTATTTGGATCTACATCAACCATAACGGGAGTAAGTCCTAACAATCCTATTACTTCTGCCGTGGCAACGTAGGTAAAAGCAGGGCAAATCACTTCATCGCCAGGTTTTAAATCTAAAGCCATCATAGCAATTTGTAATGAATCTGTTCCATTAGCACATGGAATAACATGTTTTACTCCAAGGTATTGCTGTAAATTGACTTGAAATTCTTTAACTGCAGGACCGTTAATGAAAGAGGTACTTGCTATACACGAAATAACAGCTTGATCGATTTCAGACTTTATTTTGTGATATTGACCTTTAAGGTCTACCATTTCTATTTGCATCATACTAAAGTCTTCCATCAATTAATGATCGATTTAAAAATGCTTTCGTATCAAATATTACAGATGAATTTGATGATTTTAAATCATCAAATTCGAGTTCTAAAAATTCTTTATGGGATACTGCTAAAATGATACCACTATAGGTTTTATTGATTTTATCAATTAATGTTATACCATATTCCATTTCAACGTCATGTTTATTGGCATGAGGGTCAAATACATCAACATTAATATTGAACTGTTGTAATTCCTTTACGATATCTATGACTTTTGAATTACGAATATCTGGGCAATCCTCCTTAAATGTAATTCCTAAAACCAATACATTAGATTTTGATATCAGATGGTTTTTAGCAATCAAAAGTTTTACTAATTTATTGGCTACAAAAATACCTATATTATCATTTACCCTTCTTCCAGATAAAATCACTTGTGGATGATATCCCAAGCTTTCTGCTTTATGTGCCAAGTAATAAGGATCTACACCAATGCAATGTCCTCCTACAAGTCCTGGCTTATACTTTAAAAAATTCCATTTGGTACCTGCCGCATCCAAAACATCATTGGTATCAATTCCCATGCGATCAAAAATCAGAGACAATTCATTAACAAATGAAATATTCACATCCCGTTGTGCATTTTCTATTGCTTTAGATGCCTCGGCAACTTTAATACTAGGTGCTTTGTGTGTTCCTGCAGTGATAATGGATTTATATAGTTGATCAACTACTTCAGCAATGTCTGGTGTTGACCCCGATGTCACTTTCTTGATTTTGGTCAAGGTATTCACCTTGTCGCCAGGGTTAATCCGTTCTGGAGAATAACCACAATGAAAATCCTGATTGAACTTGAACCCAGAGTGTTTCTCCAATACCGGCACACAATCTTCTTCTGTACAACCAGGATAAACCGTAGATTCATAAATTACAATATCACCTCTTTTAATAATTTTACCTAACATCTCTGAAGCTTTAAGCAAAGGTGTTAAGTTGGGAGCTTTAAATTGATCAATTGGTGTTGGGACAGTTACAATAAAAACATTGTAATTTTTTAAGTCCTCCACATTCGCAGAAAAATTCAAACCCAAACCTGCATTTGATTTGGCCAAATCCATTGTGTTTTTCATACCAATTAGGTCTGCTTCATTGGTGCGGTCAGATAGTAGATTAAGCTCTGCAATTCTAGATTGATTGATATCAAAACCTATTACTTTATATTTTTTACCGAATTCAATTGCGAGTGGCAAACCCACGTATCCTAAGCCAATTATTGCAATTCGTTTGTCGTCTAAATTCATATATAAATATTATTGATTAAGTGCGCACCAAACTGCGCACCAACTACCTCGTTTTTGATCCATTTCTCGAGATTTCCTAAAAACTCAGAATTCGATTTATTGCTGATAATCAATGACTTAAGTGTTTTGCGGTGGTTAACAAATGGTCCTCGCTGCTCTGGACCACACTAATCAGGATTTCAGTTTTTGGGTCTTCCACCAGCGACTCAATAACAAATAAACCACCGAGAGAAAGAATGTCAAAAAGGAACCGCCAATCGCCGATATAATTTTACTTGT
>Ga0114971_10000377_pt1 | contig 28675 bp, 25 predicted proteins | sample M_140625_MF_Meta_FD_87320 | JGI IMG/M metagenome (GOLD analysis project Ga0114971, IMG submission 87320) | Freshwater microbial communities from Lake Montjoie, Canada to study carbon cycling - M_140625_MF_MetaG | ecosystem: Environmental > Aquatic > Freshwater > Lake | place: Lake Montjoie... | reverse complement strand
TTGTCTGGCATAGGAGATGGCACCTACTTGAAAAGCATTGGCATCTCTGCATCGATTGATTTGCCTGGTGTTGGGGAAAATTTACAGGATCATTTGCAAATCAGAACGACCTACAAAGTCAGCCATACACCGACATTGAATACGCTCTCGCAAAGCTGGTGGGGCAAGGGGAAAATGGCCCTTGAGTATTTGCTCTACCAAACCGGCCCGATGAGCATGGCACCGTCTCAACTGGGTGTGTTTACCAAAAGCGACCCCTCTTTGACTTGGCCAGATTTGCAGTACCATGTACAGCCCTTGAGCTTGGACGCCTTTGGTGAACCGCTTCACAGCTTTGATGCCATCACTGCGAGTGTTTGCAACCTCAACCCCAGCTCCCGCGGTCATGTTCGCGCGCAGAGTGCAGACTTTCAACAAGCCCCCTTGATCTCGCCCAATTATCTGAGCACCCAAGAAGATTTGGACAAAGCGGCCAAGTCCATCCTTTTGACACGCCGCATCATCTCACAAGCCGCTTTGAAACCCTTTGCCCCGCAAGAGATCCAACCTGGTGCTCAGTACCAAAGCATGGAGGAACTCAGCCAAATGGCAGGCAACATCGCCACCACCATCTTTCACCCAGTCGGGACCACCCAGATGGGTCGCTTAGGTGCACATTTGGCGGTTTTAGATTCAGAGCTGCGGGTACAAAACGGTCAAGGCGGGATCGTTGCCGGTTTGCGGGTGGTGGACGCGAGCGCCATGCCCACCATCACCAGTGGCAACACCAACGCGCCAACGCTCATGATGGCAGAAAAAGCCGCCAAATGGATCGCTCAGTCTGATGGAAATTGATTTCCACCAGTCGGCTTCTTTTTTTCAATGGCCTCCCCTTGTTTCACCAACTCTTCTCAATTAGATAACAAGATCCCTGGGTAAGCCCCTAGCAAAGAACCCGTTCAAAGCGGATACATTTTGTCTTGAACAAGAGATGATCTTGCTTAGAGGGTTGAGGAGACTTGACATGCCAAGCCCCGTTACAAGAGGGCCATTTAAACAAAGCACTGCTGAAATCCAAGCAGTGCTTTTTTTATGGTGCGATTTTTAAGTCACAATCTGCACATGGATATTGTTTTTGTATTGAGTTGCGCGGCCTTGGCGGGCTATGTGGATGCAATTGTAGGGGGCGGAGGCTTGATCCTCGTGCCAGCCCTCTTCTCCACCTACCCCATGGCCCAAGCGTCTACGCTTTTGGGCAACAACAAGTCCGTCTCTCTTTGGGGCACTTTGTTTGCCAGTTGGAACTTCAGCCGTCACATCGATTTACCTTGGGGGAAACTTTTCATTGCCGCTTGTTGTGCAGCGTCTTTCTCTTTCCTGGGCGCATGGTCCTTGAATTGGGTGTCCTCTGATTATCTAAAGAAAGCCCTCCCCTTTGTTCTAAGTGCTGTGCTCCTTTATACCTTGCTCAGTCAACAATTGGGCAATGCTCACAACCCCAGATTCAAGGGCCCTGTAGAACTTCTCGCCTTGATGTTTGTTGCAAGTGTCATCGGTTTTTACGATGGTTTTTTTGGACCAGGCACAGGAAGCTTTTTTATCTTCATCTTTGTGCGGCTTTTGCGCTACGACTTCCTTCACGCATCAGGTGCTGCCAAAGTGCTCAACAGTGCCAGCAATGCTGCAGCCTTGAGTCTTTTTGTATTTGAAGGGAAAATTTGGTGGGCCATCACCATTCCCATGGCCCTCTTTAACATCTTGGGCAGTTTGGTGGGCACCAAGATGGCCGTTCAACATGGATCAGGATTTGTCCGCTGGATTTTTATCTTTGTCGTGACTTGTTTGATCCTCAAAACAGCCTCCGATGCTTACTTCGCAAATTAGCAAATCTTTTGCCCTCTCCCTTAAGGGCTGACCACTGCGTTAAATGGCAAGGACTCAGACGTACTTTTTTCAGTGGCATTGAACCACTGAACGTTTGCGACGGGCCTGGGTTTTCCAATGGGCTTGGTGGCTTGTCCAATTTGAACAGCTGCAATGTCCTCTTCTGAGGGGTACTGTCCTAGCAAAAGAAAGTCAAATACCCGCCTGGCAATTGGAGCCGCATTTTGTGCCCCAAAACCCGAGTTCTCCACCACCATGGCCAAGACCACTTTGGGGTCCTCTGCTGGCGCGTAAGCCATGAACAAGGCGTGGTCGCGCATTCTTTCATCGAGCTTGGAGGCGTTGTACTTTTCATTTTGACGAACCGAGAAGACTTGCGCCGTTCCTGTTTTCCCGCCACTGGTATAGCCCGCGCCCACAAAACTTGAAGCCGATGTGCCCTCTAAATTCACACCGACCAATGCTTGTCGAATGATGGCTGTATTTTCTGGCTTCAAACTGATTTCTTCAATCGCTGTCACGACCACGGCCTTGCCCACCTTGGTTTCTGGATTGATGATTTCTTTGACCAAATGTGGCCTGGTTTTCTTACCATCATTCAAAAGTGTGGACGCCGCTTGAGCAATTTGAAGAACCGTAAAGGTGTTATAACCCTGTCCAATTCCCAATGAAATGGTTTCACCTGAATACCATCTTTGTTGCTCTGGTTTTTTATAAGTTGCGCTCTTCCATTGCGTGGAGGGCAAAATACCTTTTGCCTCCCCCAAGACATCAATGCCTGTGTACTGACCAAACCCCAAAGGCTTCATCTGCTCGTAAATGGTGTCCACGCCCAGATCATGGGCCAATATGTAGTAATACGTGTCGCATGACTCAACAATTGAGCGGTACATGTCTACCGTGCCATGACCGCCTTCTTTGTCGTCCCTGAAACGATGATTGCCAAACATGTAAAATCCAGGATCGAAAATGCTTTGAGTGGGTGTTCTTTTACCCACTTGCAACGCCGCCAAAGCCATAAAGGGCTTGTACACAGACCCGGGTGGGTAGGTCCCCCTTAAGGCACGGTTAAGTAAGGGCTTATCGATCGAGTCATTCAAGGCCTGCCAGTTTTCGCTGTCAATGCCTTCTACAAATAAATTGGGATCAAACGTGGGCTTACTGACAAAGGCCAATATTTCTCCGGTCTTGGGATCTATGGCCACCAAGGCGCCACGCCGATTTCCATAGAGATCTTCAACCAACTTTTGAAGCTTGATATCCACCGTGAGTCTGACCGTGTTGCCTGGTTTAGAGGGAAGGCTGGACAAACGTCGCACTGCGCGCCCACCCGCAGAAGTCTCCATTTCATGAAAGCCGGTCAATCCATGCAATTCTTTTTCATAGCTTTGCTCAACACCCAGTTTACCAATGTAGTCGGTTCCTCTATAGTTGGCTTCGTCATCTGTCTCTTCTATTTTTTCTTTTTCTGACTGATTGATGCGGCCAATGTACCCAATGAGATGACTGCCCAGAGCTTGATAGGGATAATTTCTAAAAAGTCGGGCCTTGATCTCCACACCTGGAAATCTAAAGCGCTGTGCAGCAAAGCGCGCCACCTCTTGGTCCGTTAAGCGCGTTCGGATGGGAACCGATTCAAAGCTTTTGGACTCATCGGAGAGTTTTTTAAATCGCCTCTTGTCTCTTGGATAAATATGGATCACTTCAGACAATTCATCGATCACCGAATCTAAAGTGGTATTTAATTTCGCTGGCGTGATCTCCAAGGTGTAGGCCGAGTAATTGGTTGCAACAATCACCCCATTGCGATCCATGATCACGCCACGCGTAGGCACCACAGGGGCAATGACTTTGCGGTTGCTCTCGGCTTGCTCAAACAAATCTTGATAGCGCCAAATTTGTAGATACAAAAGCCTTAAGCCCAAAAGAGAAAAAGCAACAAATACAAAAATACTCGCCGCTAGCACGCGGCCCCTAAATCGCCTCAAATCCTGTTCAATGTTTCCACCCAAACTCATAAGGGTCGATTCTCATCTGGGTCGGGTGCTCGCCTTTGTGGCGCCAACAAAATAACACTGACGATGGGCCATAAACAAGCCTCAATCATTGGCGCAAAAAACATGGACCAACCCACCAAACTGCCCGACAAAGACATGCGCAGCACCATGGAGATGGCATGAGAAATCGCAAACAGGGGCAAGACCTGCAAGGCCTGTGAGGGCACAGAAAACCACAACAATCTTCGATGAATCAAAGTTGCCAAAAAACCCTGAACCGTATAGGCCAAAGCATGTTGCCCTAAAAAAGAGACTTGGTGCACATCACACGCCAAGCCCAAAATAAACGCCCATCCAATGCCAACGCGTTGAGGTTGGTGGACCGACCAAAAAAGCAAAACAAGCGCCAAAAAATCGGGCATCCAAGCAGCGTTTCCAAGTAGCCCTACGTTTTCCAACATGTTCATCAGCAAAGCCATGAACAAACTCATGACGATGAACAAGGGCTTGGCTGGCAACAACAATTGCTGCCCACGAGGCATGATCATCACCGACCCCCACTTCTTGAAGGTGTTTTGACCACTTCCATTTCTGGTCTTGCAGGCAAGTCCTTGCCCACCGGCTCCAAAACCATCAAGTGTCTAACGCCCTGTGCGCGGCCCAAGGGCTCGCACAGAATTCGAGCAAACATCGAGTCTGCACTTCTCTCAATTTTGATCACCTTGGCCACAGGCACGCCAGGCGGATACACGCCGTCAACTCCGCTGGTGCTTAAGATGTCGTTTTCTTGAATATCTGCATTGGCCGCCATGTACCTCAACTCCAATAGCGGCGCACCACCAGACTCCCCAAAGGCAACACCTCTGGCGCCTGTTCGGTTGTTCAAAACCGGTATGGAGTGATTTTTATCAATGATCAATGTGGCTTCACTGATCAATGGATACACTCGTGTGACTTGACCCACCACGCCCGCTTCATCCATGACGGGGGAGCTCACGTGAATGCCACTGATTGAACCTTTGTCAAGGATCACTTTACGCGTAAATGGATCGGCTGCGTCATAAATGACTTGTGCCACTTGTCCTGTGGTTTGAACGCGATCTTTAAGCTCTAAAAGGGACCTCAACTGTTTGTTCTCAAGCTGCAGTTGATCGACTTGTGAAGCTTGTAGAGATTGATCCAAGAGCTGCTTTTTAAACACGGCCGCCTCCTCTTGCGCATCCCCTTTGTCTTGAAGGAAGACTTCCACACGCGCAGAAAGGAAGCCCGGTTGTTGTGCCATCCATTGAATGGGTGCCAAGGCCAAAGAAAATAAAGATCTCAAGGGCTGGGTGATTTGCCAACGCACATCACAAAACATGATCAAAACAGACAGGCAACTAAAAAAAATCAGCTTATGAAGGGGTGTTGCACCTTGTTTGAAAAACGGTGGGGGTGTTCTATCTAGCGTCCCGAGTGGCATGGTGATTTAGATCAACTCAATAAATGGTCGTGAATAAAGTGCTCACACAGAAGTCTAATTAAAAGATCACCAAAAGGACTGTGTCCGCTCTGTTCATTTGCCTCATGGGCACGAAGCCTCAATTGTAAATGCTCTAGATCCATTTGAAACCGAACATCCCAATGGAGAAAGACACCCTTGTTGATGGGTCCTTACTCGCTGGTAAAGATCGCTCCCAAACGCTCCATTCGCTCAAGCGCCAGACCACAACCTCGAACGACACACGTCAAGGGGTCCTCGGCCACCAAAACGGGCAGCCCCGTCTCCTCGGCCAACAAACGGTCCAAGTCTCTGAGCAAAGCACCGCCGCCGGTCAACATCAAACCACGCTCGGCAATGTCAGCGCCAAGTTCAGGCGGCGTTTGTTCAAGCGCATTTTTGACCGCAGACACGATGTTGTTCAACGGATCGGTCAAGGCCTCCAAAATCTCATTGGACGAAATCGTAAAAGACCGGGGCACGCCCTCGGATAAATTGCGTCCTTTGACCTCCATCTCCTTGACCTCAGAGCCGGGAAAAGCAGAACCAATGTTCTTTTTAATCATCTCCGCTGTCGGGTCCCCGATCAACATGCCGTAGTTACGGCGAATGTAATTGATGATGGCTTCATCAAATTTGTCCCCCCCCACACGCACACTGCCCTTGTAAACCATGCCGCCCAAAGAGATCACGCCCACTTCCGTCGTTCCGCCCCCAATGTCAACCACCATAGAGCCACTCGCGTCGCTCACGGGCAAGCCCGCACCGATGGCCGCGGCCATGGGCTCTTCAATCAAGTAAACCTCTGAAGCACCCGCACCCAAAGCGGACTCGCGGATGGCACGGCGCTCAACTTGTGTCGAACCACAAGGCACACAAATGATGATTCTGGGACTGGGCTTGAGCATGGAGCGTGGGTGGACCATCTTGATGAATTGCTTGAGCATTTGCTCCGTGACCGTAAAGTCAGCAATCACACCATCTTTCATGGGGCGAATGGCTTCAATGTTCCCGGGCACTTTGCCCAACATGGCCTTGGCCTCACGACCCACCGCTTGGATGGTTTTTTTCCCCTGTGGTCCTCCTTCATGACGAATCGCCACCACAGAGGGTTCATCCAATAAAATGCCCTTGTCTCTCACGTAAATAAGCGTATTGGCTGTACCCAAATCTATGGCTAAATCGGTCGAAAAATAACGACGAAATGATCCAAACATGTAGTAATCCTCTTAAGAATGAAGGTGTTTTGTTTGATTTTCCCTGCATCCAAATTTACCGGTTTCAAAAAAAGCTGCGTTTTTCACAAAAACTCCCGCCTTTTTTAACTGAAATTTAACATCTCAAAATTTCTTGAGCTTTGGGGCGTGATAATACACGAAGGCCAGAGCCAGAACGAATTTCGAGTGTTTTAATTTTTCTTTTTGAATTGTTTTTTATGCCATTGACCTCCCAAGAGATCCAAAAAATCGCATCCCTTGCAAAACTTGACCTGGTCCACAGCCAAGAAGAACACATGCTGCAACAAATCAACGCATTGTTTGAAATTGTTGAACAAATTAAATCCGTGGACACTCTAGGCGTTACGCCCCTTTCACACCCCTTGGAGACGGTCCAAGACGTGTCTTTGCGCCTGCGGCAAGACCTGGTGAGTGAGCCCAATCAACGCGAATTGAATCAAAAAAGCGCTCCCAAGGTTGAAAAAGGCCTCTTTTTAGTCCCCAAAGTAATTGAGTCCTGATATGTCTGAACTTCATGACTTAAGCCTTAAAGCGCTGTCACTGGCCATACAGAACAAAGTGGTGAGTGCTCGCGAAGCGAGCGAACATTTTCTAACTCGCGCCAAAGCACACGCCACACTCAAGCACGCCTTGAACCCCCTGCAATGCGAAGAAAATCAAACGTCGCAATCCAACTCTTGCGGTGCTTTTGTGAGTTTCAATGAGGAATTTACGCTCCATTTGGCCAATCAGTCTGACCAAAGAATCGCCAAAGGCCAGGCCCGCCCACTAGAGGGCGTCCCCATTGCACACAAAGACATCTTTGTGACGCAAAATTTCCCTACGACCGCTGGCTCGAAAATGCTTGAGGCCTATTGTTCGCCCTTTGACGCCACCGTGGTCACCCAATTGCAGCAAGCGGGGATGGTGAACTTGGGCAAACTCAATTGCGATGAATTTGCCATGGGCTCGTCCAATGAAAATTCAGCTTGGGGACCGGTCAAGAACCCTTGGGACAACACCCGCGTTGCGGGAGGCTCCTCGGGGGGGAGTGCTGCGGCAGTGGCTTTGCGACTGTGTCCAGCCGCCACAGGAACAGACACCGGTGGCTCGATCCGACAGCCTGCCTCCTTTTGCGGCATCACGGGCATCAAACCCAGCTACGGTCGCGCCTCCCGCTACGGCATGATTGCCTACGCTTCAAGCTTGGATCAAGCCGGCCCCATGGCCCAAAGTGCTGAGGACTGCGCACTCTTACTGAGTGCCATGTGTGGGCCTGATCTGGATCGCGATTCGACCTCACTGGATGTGCCAAAGGAAGATTTTTCACGGCACTTGAACGAGTCCATTGAAGGCCTGCGCATTGGCATTCCCAAAGAGTTCTTCTCTGATGGACTGCATCCCGATGTGCGATCCTGCATTGACTTGGCCCTAAACGAGTTTAAAACTTTGGGGGTGAAATTGGTTCCAATTGAGCTGCCCAAAACTGAACTGTCTATCCCTGTTTACTACATCCTGGCCCCCGCAGAAGCCTCTAGCAACCTTAGCCGATTTGATGGCGTCAAATTTGGGTTTCGCGCCAAAGACTACAAAGACTTGGATGACCTTTACCGAAAGACAAGAACCCAAGGTTTTGGCGAAGAGGTCAAAAAGCGCATCATGATTGGAACCTACGTCTTGTCGCACGGGTACTACGATGCTTATTACTTACAAGCGCAAAAAATCAGACGCATGATTTCCAACGATTTTCAAGAGGCCTTTAAAACCTGCGATGTGATTGCCGGCCCCGTCACCCCACAAGTGGCGTGGAAGATTGGCGAACAAATCAATGACCCCGTGGCCAACTACTTGGCCGACATCTTCACCTTGCCAGCCTCTCTTGCCGGTCTCCCCGCGATGAGCATGCCCTGTGGCTTTGGCGCATCAAGCATGCCCGTTGGGCTGCAAATGATTGGCAACTACCTTCAAGAGAGTAAGCTCTTGAACGTGGCCCATCAGTTTCAATTGTCCACCGATTGGCACACAAAAACCTTAAGGGGTGCAAAATGAGCACTCCATTGATTCATGGCTACGAAGTGGTCATTGGTTTTGAAACCCACACACAACTCACCACCCAAAGCAAAATATTTTCCAGAGCATCGACCTCCTTTGGCGCGCAAGCCAATACCCAGGCTTGTCCAGTGGACTTGGCATTGCCCGGCACCTTGCCAGTGATGAACCGCCAGGCGGTCGAGCGTGCCATTGAGTTTGGCTTGGCCGTTGGTGGCCATGTGTCTGCCTTGAGTGTGTTTGCTAGGAAAAACTATTTTTACCCTGATTTGCCCAAGGGCTATCAAATCAGTCAATTTGAAACTCCTGTGGTTCAAGGCGGTGAGGTTGAGTTCTTTTTAGGCGAAGAAAAGAAGGTCGTGCGCTTGGTCAGAGCCCACTTGGAAGAAGACGCGGGCAAATCCTTGCACGAGGACTTTGTGGACCAGTCAGGCATTGACTTGAACCGTGCGGGAACGCCTCTTTTAGAGATCGTGACAGAGCCCGATATGCGCTCCAGCGCAGAAGCGGTTGCTTATGCCAAAGAGCTCCATAAAATTGTCACTTGGATTGGCATTTGCGACGGCAACATGCAAGAGGGCAGTTTTCGCTGTGATGCCAATGTCTCTATCCGTCGAGCAGGTGCGCCGCTTGGCACCAGACGAGAGATCAAGAATTTAAACAGCTTTAAATTCATGCAGCAAGCCATCGATTTTGAAATTCTTTGGCAAATTGAGCAACTTGAAGAGGGCCGACCCATCATTCAGTCCACTGTTTTGTTCAACCCCGATACGGGGGAGACCAAAGCGATGAGGACCAAAGAGGACTCGGCAGACTATCGATATTTCCCTGATCCCGATTTGCCGGCCTTGAAAATCGAACAATCCTGGGTCGATGAGGTGCGCTCAAAAATGGCGGAGTTGCCCCGGGCCATGGCCGCGCGATTTGTCAAAGACTACGGTATTCCCGAATACGATGCCATCACACTTACCCAAACCCAAGCCATGTCGAATTATTTTGAGCTCGTGGCCAAAGAAAGCGGTCAAGCCAAAATGGCCAGCAACTGGGTCATGGGCGAGCTCTCCAGGCGACTCAATGCAGCTCACCTTGGATTTGAAGCGTGCCCGCTGAACGCCCTGACTTTGGCGGCCCTTTTGAGCCGGATTTCTGACGCAACGCTTTCCAACAATGCGGCCAAAACAGTCCTAGAGGCCTTGTGGGCCCAACCCCTTGAGGGTCTTACTCCCCTGTCACTCGTTGACCGTGTGATTGATCAAAAGGGGCTCAAACAAATCAATGACACCAAAGCTTTGGAGCAAATCGTTGACACTGTGCTGTCTGCCAATGCAGATCAAATTGAGCAAATTAAAGCCGGCAAAGACAAGGCCTTCAATGCCTTGGTCGGGCAAGTGATGAAAGCCACTGAGGGCAAGGCCAATCCAAAGGATGTAAGCGAGCTTATGCGCTCAAAGATTGCCGCCCTTTAAGCCGTACCCTTACCCTTACCCTTACCCTTACCCGTACCCATCCCCTCATCCCTGTCGGGCTGTGCTGAGGCTTAAAGGTCCGTAACACCGTACCTTGATCGGTACGCTTGCACATGGCTCAGGTGCGCTTTGAGGCTTGGGTCTTCGCTTGCCTCCAAATAACTCAACAAATCCTCTAAAGAGGCAACAGCGCATACTTTCAGGCCCAAGTTCTCTCTTGCATATTGAACCGCACTGTAGGGCACATCACAAATGCCTTTCAGTGTCTTTTCTGTGGCCCTCTCTTGTCGGTCCAAAGCGATCACCACAGCGTGTGCCGTGGCACCATGTTGACGAATCAATTCAATCGACTCTCTGACCGCTGTGCCTGCACTCATGACATCGTCCACAATCAAAACGCGCCCTTTAAGAGGCGCGCCCACCAAAGTGCCGCCCTCGCCATGGTCTTTGATCTCTTTGCGGTTGTATGCAAAGGGCACACTCTTGCCCCGCCTGGCCAACTCCATGGCCAAAGTCGCCCCCAAAGGGATGCCTTTGTAGGCCGGCCCAAAAATCATGTCAAACTCAATGCCACTGCCAAGCAAACTTTGGGCATAAAAAGTCGCCAACTTCGACATCTTCAAGCCGTTGTCAAACAATCCCGCATTGAAGAAGTAGGGCGAGACTCGACCGGCTTTGGTGGTGAATTGACCAAAGCCTAAAACACCACTCTCAATGGCAAAGGCGACAAATTCATGCGATAAATTCTTATCCGTGGCAATGAACTCACTCATGTTTAAATCTCAAAAAAAGAAAAAAATTGCGCTGGGCAAGGACAATACAGTTTGATTCTCCTTGCATTCTAATTCCTCAAAGACCCAAGGCACGTGCGTGCGCCCTTAAAGATCCGCCGAGTTAAATGCCCCTATGGATTAAACTTAACCTCTTTGTTTCAACACCCCCTAGGAGCTTGAACCCCATGAAAATTGTGAGCGCCAACTTAAACGGTATCCGATCCGCTGCCAACAAAGGGTTTTTTTCTTGGGCCTCCGCACAACATATCGACGCCTTGGGCGTTCAAGAGGTGAAGGCTCAAGCCGCGGACCTGACTCTTGATCTGACCCAAGTCCAAGACAGCGTCTCCTCCAATCTTCTCACGGGCGACTTTCACTTTGCTCAGAAAAAAGGCTACTCAGGCGTGGGCTTGTACACCCACGTGCAGCCAAGCGACGTGCTCGTGGGCATTGGGAACGAAGAGTTTGACTTTGAGGGCCGCTGGATTGAAAAGCGGTTTGACAAACCAGGGCGCAAGCTGAGCCTCATCAGCAGTTACTTCCCCTCTGGCTCCAGTTCTGATGAACGCCAAAGTGCTAAATTTCGCTTCCTGGATTTGATGACCGAGCGCCTTAAAGAACTGGCTGGCGAGCGTGAATTTGTTTTGATGGGCGACATCAACATTGCCCACCAAAATTTAGATCTGAAGAACTGGAAGTCCAACCTTCAAAACTCTGGCTTTACACCTGAGGAGAGGCAGTGGATGACGAACACTTTGTCTGCCACACCCTTGGTCGACGTGTACCGACAACTCTACCCCTTGGCCAGTGAGACGTGCTACACCTGGTGGAGTCAAAGGGGACAAGCCTATGCAAAAAATGTGGGTTGGCGCATCGACTACCAACTGGCAACACCTGGTTTGGCAAAAGGCGCTTTAAAGGCCAGTGTCTTTAAAGAAGAAAAGTTCTCCGACCACGCCCCCTTGTTGATTGACTACGATTGGTCAATTTAATTCACCTGTATACAATGACTCTTTTTTTTGAATTGTCTAGCCATGCTGCATTATGAAACCATTCCCGTCACGCCCTTTGAGCAAAACTGCTCGCTGATTTGGTGCGATGAGACTAACACATGTGCACTCGTTGATCCTGGAGGCGACCTAGGGCATCTGCTCGAGCGCATCCAATCCCTGGGTTTGAAGTTGGAGCAAATTTGGGTCACCCACGCGCACATCGATCATGCAGGTGCAGTGGGCACCTTGGCGGCTCAATTGAGCGTGCCCATCATTGGGCCACACATCGAGGATCAGTTTTGGATCGATGCCTTGCCCGAGCAAGGTGCGCGCTATGGCTTTGAACATGCCACCACGTTCAAGCCCACACGCTGGCTCAATGACATGGATCAGGTGAATTTAGGCACCCATCAATTGCTCGTGAGGCATTGTCCCGGACACACCCCCGGGCATGTTATTTTTTATTCCAAAGAACTCCAGCGTGCCTTTGTTGGTGATGTGCTCTTTGCAGGCAGCATCGGGCGCACCGACTTCCCCAAAGGAGATCACCCCACTTTGATCAGGAGCATCACCCAACGCTTGTGGCCTCTGGGCAATGAAACGGTGTTTATTCCTGGCCATGGTCCAGAGAGCAGTTTTGGGCACGAGCGGGAAACCAACCCCTATGTGGGGGGCACTTAAAGGGGCCTCAAAACGGTCTTAATTTTTAGGCTCGATATTGTATTTTTCAAGCCGCTCCAGGTGCTGTGCTTTTTCAAACAAAGGCATCACCTTGTTCAAATTGGCCTCAATGTCTTTGACCCGGTTGTTGCTGCTTGGATGGGTGCTCAACCACGGGGGGGGTGTTTGCGCATTTTGTGCGCTCATTTTCTTCCACAAGCTGATACCGGCCCTTGGATCAAAACCCGCTCTTGCGGCCAATTCCATGCCGACCAAATCGGCATCGGTTTCATCCTCCCTTGAAAATTTCAAGCTGAGCAACCCCGCCCCTTGTTTGGCCACATAGTCGGTGATTCTTGGGTCGAGGCCAAAAATGCCTGCAATCACTGCACCACCTAGGCGTGTCACCCCTTCCGTGGCCATGCCTTTGCCCATTCTTTGCCTGGCATGCTCTCTGAGTGCGTGTGCAATTTCATGGCCCATCACCATGGCCAACTCATCTTCGCTCAGACCCAACTTGTAAACCAAACCCGTGTACACCGCAATTTTTCCCCCTGGCATACAAAACGCATTGACTTGAGGGGACTCAATTAAATTGACCTCCCAAGACCACTGCTTGGCACGGTCGTTCCACATCGAGGACTGCTCGATTAGTTTTTTGGCAATTTCTCTAAGCCGAATGACTTGGGGCTGCTCTGAAGACTTCAGCACACCCTTGCCGTAAGCGTCTTGTATCAATTGGCGGTATTCGCGAGCAGCCGTGGCTTCAACCTCTGCCGCTGGCACCAACTTGGCAAAGGCCGACGTGTCGCCCACCTCCACGCCGTCTCTTGCTTGAAGAGGGGATTGGGCCAAGAGGAGACAAGCCAAGGCCATGCGCAAAGCAGCACGAATGTCTCGCCTCTTTAACGTGCTGACCCAGTGAGATTGAATTTTGAGGATGAAAGGCATGAGCTTGAACCGAAAAAAATGAAATGAACATTTTTGTACTCCACCACCTGGAGTACTCCCCTAGTTTAGAGGACAATGGGACGGAAATGAATAGCAATGACCCCACCACAGGGCCTTCAGGAGAGACTGCCCCTTTAGCGCCCCGCACACAAAGCCGCTCATGGCGCGAAAGCCTTGCCTGGTACCTGAGTCCCTCAAGCCTCAGAATGGTGGCCCTGGGCTTTTCAGCAGGCTTGCCCCTTTTGTTGGTCCTTGGAACCTTGAGTTTTCGTCTGCGAGAGGCGGGCATTGAGCGCACGACGATTGGCTTCTTAAGTTGGGTGGGGTTGGCCTACGCTTTTAAATGGGCCTGGGCCCCCTTGGTGGATCAAGTTCGCCTGCCTTGGTTGACGGCTTGGTTGGGCCGGCGGCGGGCATGGCTTCTTTTGTCGCAACTTTTCATCATCTGCGGCTTGATCGGAATGGCTTACTGTGAGCCCCAAACACATCTTGACTATTTGGTCATGTGGGCGGTTTGGGTGGCCTTTGGGTCTGCGACACAAGACATCGCGCTTGACGCCTACAGAATTGAATCCGACAGCCTGCACCATCAAGCCGCATTGGCGTCCATGTACCAAACCGGATACCGCCTTGGCATGATTTGGGCGGGCGCAGGTGCCCTTTGGATCGCAGCGCGAGCGGAAAGCACCGCTCTCTTGGGTCAATACCAAAATGAGGCTTGGTGCGTCTCTTATTTGGCCATGGGGGCTTCGATGACGGTGGGTTTGTTGTGCGTCTTGTGGTCCAAAGAACGCCAGGACGTGGCCCCAACTTCAGCCCGAACAGCCCAAGAATGGATACAAGACGTTTTGGTCACGCCCTTTGCCGAGTTTTTTGCACGCTTTGGTTGGCATGCTTGGGTGATCTTAAGCCTCATTGGTCTTTACCGCATCAGTGACATCGTCATGGGGATCATTGCCAACCCCTTTTACATCGACATGGGTTACACCAAAGATGAAATCGCCATGGTGACCAAAGTGTTTGGCGTCCTCATGACCTTGCTTGGCGCTTTCTTGGGCGGACTCTTGAGCTCGAGGTGGGGAAACATGAAAGTGCTGATGTGGGGTGCCATCCTCAGTGCGGCAAGCAACCTCCTCTTTGCCTGGTTGGCTGGCTTGGGGCACGCCTTTTGGGCCTTGGTGTGGGTCATCAGCGTGGACAATTTATCGGGGGGCATCGCCTCTGCCGCCTTCATCGCTTACCTCTCCGGCCTCACCAAAGTGCAATACTCTGCCACTCAATATGCACTGCTAAGCTCCATCATGCTCTTGGCGCCCAAGTGGCTGGCTGGGTTTTCAGGCCTCTTTGTGGATCAATTTGGCTACCAATTGTTCTTTTGCAGCACAGCGCTCATTGGCCTACCCGTTTTGCTGCTGATTTTTTGGGTTCATCGAATTGAACCTGCTTGATTGATGGACCATTCTGCAAAGCCCAGTGGTTTACTTATCTTTACCAAGTCTTTAACACAACTCCAAGTCTTGGGCGCATGCTATGACCATGGAACAAGTACTTATCATCGAAGACGATCAACGGCTGGCGCAAATGGTGTGCGACTACCTGAAACAATTTGGCTACAGCTTAGAGCACGCACCCAATGGCGCCTCAGGTCTGCGTCAAATAGAGAGCCATGAAAATCTCAAGTTGGTCATTTTGGATTTGATGCTCCCCGACATGGATGGCTTAGAGGTCTGTCGTCAAATTCGCCAACTGCCCAGCCCCACTTGCAACTTGTCCATTCTGATGTTGACCGCCAAAGGAGACCCCATGGACCGCGTCGTTGGTCTGGAACTTGGGGCCGATGATTATTTGGCCAAGCCCTTTGAGCCCCGTGAGTTATTGGCTCGCATTCGAGCCATCCTTAGGCGTCAATCTGCCGCCCATGAGCACAAACAAAATGGCAAAGAACTTTTGCCAACCCTTCAATTTGGACGACTTGAAATAGATCGTGACGCCAGAACAGTTAACGTGGCGGGACAAGTCTGTGACTTGACATCCTATCAATTTGATTTGCTACTGGTTTTGGCAGAACGCGCTGGCAGGGTCCTGAGCCGCGATCAAATCATGTCAGTTGTCAGAGGACGAGAGCTTGAGGCCTTTGACCGATCCATTGATGTGCACATGGGCCGAATCAGAGCAGCCATTGAAGATGACCTCAAAGCGCCCAAACGCATCCTCACGGTCAGAGGCGTGGGCTACGTTTTTGCCAAGCAACAAGATTAAAGCTAAGATCGATCAGATGGCCCAATTGGCACATCGTTTCAGGAGATTTTTCCAATGATTTTTCGCGCGCTCATGCGTCGACTTTATGCGCGCATTTGGTTGGCCGTGGTGTTGAGCATTGCCTCTTTGAGCTTGATTTCAACTTGGCTGATGAAAATCTATCTCGAGCCGCCTTTAAAAGAAGTGGTGGTGCGCTCCGAGCAAGGCATTGTTTTAGGTCAAGGCTTGGTGCGCCTTCGCCCCTCAAAGGCCAGCACTCCCAATGAATCCAACCAACCCGATGAACCTCTTAAATTGAGCAATCCAAGGCTTGCACAACAGCAAGATGTTTTTGCCCAACGTGTCCCCGAACCCGATGAGGAGTTTCAAAAACCTCTCTACCGTGACATCAATCAATCCCTTGCCCAAGGTCAATTTGGACCCGGCCCCGAATTTTTGGTTCAACTGAGTGACGGACAAGTGATGCACATTCACTTGCCAAGCCCCGTCGTGAAGGCCTCTTTTTTCCCACGGTTTGGGTTTGTCTGGTCCATGGTCATTGTGGCCATCGCGGTGGCTTTGGCCACCTACCCGATCGTTCGAAGATTGACCAGGAGACTGGAGTCTTTGAGAGCGGGCGTGGAGCAGTGGGGAACGGGCGAGCTGTCCACGCGCGTCAATGCTGAAGGGAACGATGAAATCGGTTTCTTGGCACAACGCTTTAACCATGCGGCAGGCCACATCGAAGCCTTGGTGGTTGCGCACAAGTCCTTGCTGGCCAATGCCTCTCACGAGCTGAGAACGCCCTTGACACGCATTCGCATGAGTCTTGAGCTGATGGACTCCAAACAAAACCCCGAAATGGTCGATGAGGTCAAGAAAAGCATTTCCGAACTTGACCAATTGATCGATGAGATCTTGCTGGCGTCTCGTCTGGAGGCCAAAAATGTTGATGTCGGTCGCTTTGAAGAACTTGATTTGACCGGTTTGGCAAGCGAGGAATGTTCCAGAGCAAAGGTCTCGCTTGAATTGGGGCCCAACCCCCATAGCATAGAAATCACTTGCATTCCTCGACTGCTGCGCCGCTTGCTGCGCAATCTCATTGACAACGCCATTCGCCACAGTGGTCAACTCAGAGGCGTTGAAGTTCGCCTTGACGTCTTGCAGGCCGCTCAAGTCATGATCAGCGTCTCTGACCTCGGACCTGGTGTGCCATTGGCGCAAAGAGACCAAATTTTCAAACCCTTTTTCCGCCTTCAAGGCAAAGACGAGTCCGACAAAGGGGTTGGCCTGGGACTGGCTTTGGTGCAATCGATTGCCCAACGCCACAATGGCAGTGTTCAACATGTCCCCAGAAGCGGGGGGGGCAGTGTGTTTGAAGTGAAACTGCCCATGAGACGAGCTGAAACGCTCAGTGCAAGTTAACGTCTTACAGGGCCCAATTCACGCTTTGAGCGCTTGCCAGCCCTGCATGTGATGGCGCACCCGTTGTGCACTGATGTCGGACAAACATCGCTTGTGACCCAAAGGACACACGCGCTCATAACAAGGCGCACAGGCCAAGGGGGGCTGGTATGAAGCGTCCCATTTGAGCCAAATCATCTGTGCTTGACTCGACAAGGCAGGCGTGTGCTCTGGGGAAGATGAGCCAAACAAGGCCACTTGGGGCACGCCTAGGGCTGCAGCCACATGCATCAGCCCAGAGTCATTGGAGACCAGTCCAGTGGAGCACGCGATCAAAGACATCGCTTGCTTTAAATTCGTTTGACCGCACAAGTTTTGGACATTGGATGCGCCCAAGGCCGCAACCCCTTGCACGATCTCCTCTCCCAACGCCTGATCTGATGGAGCGCCCAAGAGCACCACCCTTTGATCGATGCTTGCTATCAGCTCACAAAATTTCTCTTTGGGCCAGCGTTTGGCGTCCCCATACTCCGCTCCAGGGGCAAGCGCCACATAGTTTTGCAAGGTCAGGTCAAACAGATCCAGACTTGCTTGACACGTTTGAGCGTCGATCTTTAAAGTGGGTTGGGGTGCGTGCATGGGCGCACTCAAGCCTTCAGGCTCAGTGCCTTGCGCCAATGCCAAATAAAACATCACCATGCTGCCTCGAACGTGCTTACCGGGATTGGGCAAACGGCGATTCAATAACCCCCACCTCATCTCACCGCTGTAGCCCACTCGCAAAGGAATATCGGCCAAATAGGGCAACAGCGCACTCTTTAATGTATTGGGACACACATAGGCTTGGTCAAATTGGCCTTTGATGCTCTTTGCCCAGTCGCGCCTTTTGGTAAATTCAAGCAAGCCGCGGGAGAAAGGCAAGACCAGCATGGACTGGCATTCAGCCATGGCCTCATACACGGGCGCCACCCAAGGAAGTGCAGCCACAGTGATCTCATGGCCTTGGCGCTTCAAGGCCGACAAAAGGGGCTGGGTCATGACGGCATCCCCAATCCACTGAGGGGCAATGATCAGCGTGCGGATCTCACTCAAAGTCTTGACTCGCTAAAGCGCATCCCAGGCCTTGGGGCTATGCTTGTTCAGGGGAGATGGCGTGAACTTCTTGCGACAAGGTGTATTGAGTTGAACAATAGGGACATTTGGCATGACCGAGTCTGGCAACGTCTAAAAAAACTTTTGGATGCGCATTCCAAACGGACATGTGCGCCAAGGGGCTGGGACAAAATATACCGCCATGGCCATTTAAGTCACTTTCTTGAACCACGATGGATGAAGTCATGTTGTTTCTGTGCCTTGCAGTATGGGGTGAATGAGCGAATTTAAGAGATGTGCTCGTGCGTTAAACCAGCGTGAGCCAATGTGCGTATTTTGGATTTTTACCCCCCACGATATCAAAGAATGCGCTTTGAACTTTTTCTGTAATTTCGCCTCTGTATCCACGACCAATTTGGATGCGATCGAGTTCGCGAATGGGCGTGACCTCCGCGGCCGTGCCCGTAAAGAACGCCTCATCGCTGATATAGATCTCGTCTCGCGTGATGCGCTTTTGCACCACTTTGAGACCCAAGTCTTCTGCAATGTGCAGCACCGTGTTTCTGGTGATCCCATTCAAGGCACCGGCAGAGAGGTCTGGTGTGTAAATCACCCCGTCTTTGATGACAAAAATATTCTCTCCCGCACCCTCAGACACAAAACCACTGGGATCCAAAAGCAAGGCTTCGTCATACCCATCCTCCGTGGCCTCCATGTTGGCCAAAATCGAATTGGTGTAATTGCTCACGGCCTTGGCCTGGGTCATGGTGATGTTGACATGGTGGCGCGTAAAGCTAGATGTTTTGACGCGAATGCCCTTGGCCAAACCTTCTTCCCCTAAATAGGCGCCCCAAGACCACGCCGCCACCATCAAATGGATGGTGTTGCCTTTGGGAGAGACGCCCAACTTTTGGGAGCCAATCCAAGACAAGGGCCTAAGATAGCAACTCTCTAAATGGTTTTCTTTGACAACGGTCCTTTGTGCTTCATTGACCACCTCTTGGGTAAAGGGGATTTGCATGCGCAAAATTTTGGCACTGTTGAACAAGCGCTGCGTGTGTTCTTGCAAACGAAAAATGGCCGTCCCTTTGTCGGTCTTGTAGGCCCTCACACCCTCAAATGCACCACAGCCGTAATGCAGCGTGTGCGTGAGCACATGAATCTTGGCATCTCTCCAATCAACCAAACGCCCGTCCATCCAAATTTTTCCATCGCGATCATCCATTGACTGGGGTATTGCACTCATCTGTGTCCTCTAAACTGTAATGATTAATTGGTGATTTTTAGGGTGGTCTTTTCTTTACGGCGATTCTAAGGTCTTATGGCTGATTTCTTCGTTGTGTTGGGGCCGACGCAACTCCCACACCGTCAAGCGTCCACCCACAAACTCACATCGCACCGAACTGTCGGAGCCATCCGTCCAAGTGTAAATTTCTGGGTCCACGGGAGGATTGGTGATCTCTCCTTGTTTTTGACCCAAACTTTTTGTAAGGGCAATGACTTTCAGTAAGGGCATGCCCTTTTTAATTTTCACATGCATCATCACCGCACTGTCCACATACCCCAGAGGTCGTTTAGCGGCACGGTTGAAAATGTGAATCAAGCGCGTGTAGTGAAGCAAGAACCAACTGACCATGGCCGTGACCGCCAAGCCCAGGCCAAGCCATTCCATGCTGTCGTAAGCCCAAATGAGCAACACAATGGCCAGTGCAGGAATCAACATATTGTTTAAGCGCATCAATCAACCGACTTCAAGCCGTCTAAAAAAACAAAGATCGCTTATTCTAGAGCCTAGGCGTCAAGGTTCGACGGTCTTTGCTTGCAAATCCCACCACAAAGCCCCTGATTGGGCGCCCCCAAAGGCCTTGCGCCGCCTTAGAAATGCTCTCTCAACCAATTGACCGCTTGCTCCACACGCTCAATCTCAACAATGCGCATGCCCTCAATGGCCGCTTTGGGTGCGTTGGCCTTGGGGATCAACGCCAAAGTAAATCCCAATTTGGCCGCTTCTCTCAAACGCTCTTGTCCCCTTGGGGCAGGTCGCACCTCGCCGGCCAGGCCAATTTCGCCAAAAGTGATGAACCCTTGGGGAAGCGCTCTGCCTTTTAAGCTGCTGTGAATGGCCAAGAGCGCCGCCAAATCAGCGGCGGGCTCACTGATTCTGACACCCCCAACGGCATTGACAAACACATCTTGGTCCATGCAAGACACGCCCGCATGGCGATGAAGAACGGCCAGCAACATGGCCAATCGGTCCCGCTCCAAACCCACAGAAAGTCTTCTGGGGTTGGGGCCCCCAGAGTCAACCAAGGCTTGAATTTCAACGAGCAGGGGCCGTGTTCCCTCCAAGGTGACCAAGACACAACTGCCCGCCACGGGTTCGGGATGCTGCGAGAGAAAAATGGCACTGGGGTTGCTCACCCCTTTTAAGCCTTTTTCGGTCATCGCAAACACCCCAATTTCATTGACTGCACCGAAACGGTTTTTAATGGCTCTCACCAGCCTGAAGCTGGAATGGGTATCGCCTTCAAAGTAGAGCACCGTATCAACCATGTGCTCAAGCACCCGAGGACCCGCCAATGCGCCTTCTTTGGTCACATGCCCCACCAAAATAATCGTGATGTCGCGCGCTTTGGCCAATCGGGTCAAGTGCGCAGCGCATTCGCGCACCTGGGCCACTGAACCCGGCGCGCTGGTGAGCTGATCTGAATACACCGTCTGAATCGAGTCAATCACAGCCACCTTGGGTTTGAGCGCGTCCAAGCTCGAGAGAATTCGCTCGAGCTGCGTCTCGGCCATGATCTGAACTTGGCTTTCTTTGAGTCCCAAGCGCCGCGCTCTCAAAGCCACCTGGGAGGAGGACTCCTCACCGCTGACATACAAGGCCTGGGTGCCCCCCCTTTGAAGCCGATCCACCGCTTGGAGAAGCAAGGTTGATTTTCCAATGCCAGGGTCTCCTCCAATCAACACCACGCCACCTTGAACCAAGCCCCCTCCTAGGACACGGTCCAACTCCTCCAAGCCGGTGGACGTGCGGTCTACATCTGTGGCCTTGATATCAGACAAGGTACTCACAGGGGACGCGGGCGCCAACGCACTCATACTTTGGTATCTATTTTTTGAACCCGAGGCACTCTCTGCAACGGTCTCAACGAGGGTGTTCCAAGACTCGCAATGCGGGCATTTGCCGAGCCATTTGGGACTGGTGCCACCGCATTCGGAGCAAGAAAAGAGCGTTTTATCTTTGGCCATGCGCCAATCGTAACCCCAAGTCAAGCCCTAAATACCCCAAAACTTCTTTGACGCTGAAAAAAGATAGCCCCTGATCAAAATCAAAGTTTGAATATTTCAAGGATTGCGACGAACCAAAGATAAAATGTTTTATTCGGCTTTGAACGCCCTTATTTTTTTCTCTCCCCTCAGCTTGGCTGATCTCTTTTTAATCTAGAACCCTATGACCCCTTCTCAAAGCAAGATGGCCAATGCGATTCGTGCACTTGCCATGGATGCCGTGCAACAGGCAAACTCCGGACACCCAGGCGCTCCTTTGGGCATGGCAGACATGGCCGTGGCACTTTGGGGCCATCATTTGAAACACAATCCCCAAAACCCCCATTGGCTCAATCGCGACCGCTTTGTTTTATCCAATGGGCACGCCTCAATGCTCTTGTACGCCTTGTTGCACTTGACTGGATATGACTTGTCAATGGATGATCTGAAAGGCTTTCGTCAACTTCACTCCAAAACACCAGGGCATCCTGAGGTGGGCCTCACCCCTGGTGTTGAAACCACCACGGGCCCCTTGGGTCAGGGTCTAAGCAATGCGGTGGGGATGGCCTTGGCTGAAAAGTTACTCGCCCATGAGTTCAACCGTCCAGGCTTTAAAGTCATTGATCACCACACCTTCACCTTTTTAGGCGATGGCTGTTTAATGGAAGGCATCAGTCACGAGGTGTGCTCTCTTGCGGGCGCTTGGAAATTGAACAAACTCATTGCACTTTATGACGACAATGGCATCTCCATTGATGGCGCGGTCAAACCCTGGTTCGTTGACAACACCCCAGAGCGATTCAAAGCCTACGGTTGGCATGTGGTTGGGCCAATAGACGGGCACGACGCCAATGCGGTCGCAGAGGCCATCTCTCTTGCCAAGGCTCATCTTGAAAGCCCCACGCTCATCATCTGCAAAACCACCATCGGCCAAGGCAGCCCCAACCGCGCCAACACCTCCAAAGCACATGGCGAGCCCTTTGGTGAGCAAGAGATTGAATTGACTCGACAAGCGCTTGGTTGGCCTCATCCCCCCTTTGAAATCCCAGGGGATATCTACAAAGACTGGGATGCCAAACAAAAGGGTGCCGAACTTGAGTCCGCTTGGCACACGCTTTTTGAAGACTATCAAAAAAGCTACCGTGAACTTGCAACCCAACTGACTCGGCGAATGAAAGCCGGGCTGCCCGTGTCTTTTGAAGGGCAAATCAAAGGGCTGATCGATCAATTCGAAAAAGAAGCCCCAAGTGTGGCCAGTCGAAAAGCCTCACAAATGGTCCTTGAAAAACTGACCGCCTCTTTGGGTGAGTTATTGGGTGGCAGTGCAGATCTCACCGGATCTAACCTCACTCAAACCAGCTCAACAGGCGCTTTTAGAATCACGCCCAGTGGGCTCATCGCGTCAGTGGGCGAAGAGCAACGCCCCAACCACATCAACTTCGGGGTGCGTGAGTTTGGCATGGCAGGGATCATGAATGGCTTGGCCTTGCATGGGGGCTATATCCCTTATGGGGGCACCTTCTTGACCTTTAGCGACTACAGTCGCAACGCCATACGAATGGCCGCACTCATGAAGTTGCGCGTGATCCACGTCTTTACTCACGACTCGATCGGCTTGGGTGAAGATGGCCCGACCCATCAGTCCATCGAACATGCATCCTGTCTTCGCCTCATTCCGCAATTGAATGTTTGGCGCCCTTGCGACACCACAGAAACCGCGGTGGCTTGGGGTCACGCCATTCGAACCCAGGACAGACCTTCGGCATTGCTTTTGTCACGGCAAAATTTAAACCACGCGCCCAAACGCGATGCAAGCCAAATCATCAAAGGGGGCTATGTGGTCTCAGACGCTCAAGATGCTGGCCTGGATCGGCCCGCTCAAGCGGTGATCATTGCCACGGGCTCCGAAGTTTCTTTGGCGCTCAAAGCACAAGCCCTTCTTGCCAAAGAAGGCGTTGCCACCCGCGTGGTCTCCATGCCCTGCACGCAAGTCTTTGATGCGCAAGCGGATGAATACCGTCAGGACGTTTTGCCCAAGCACACCCCATTGATTGCGGTCGAAATGGGTGCGCGTGACTTTTGGTGGAAATACAAAGTCTGTGCGGTGGTCGGCATCGATCAATTTGGCGAGAGCGCGCCGGCTGCGGACTTGTTCAAGCATTTTGGCTTCACGCCTGAGCACGTTGCCCAAACGGTCAAAGCGGCCATCAAAGATTCAAACCCTTAAAAACCATCCTTACAGGAAAAAATATCATGAGCATCAAAATAGGCATCAACGGATTTGGTCGCATCGGACGCATGGTCTTTAGAGCCGCCATCGAGAACTTCAAAGACATCCAAATTGTCGGCATCAATGATCTGCTCGAGCCTGATTACTTGGCTTACATGCTCAAATACGATAGCGTACACGGGCGCTTTAAGGGTGACATCGAAGTCCAGGGCCACACGCTGATCGTCAATGGGCAATCCATTCGTTTGACGGCCTTAAGGGAGCCTAGCGAACTTGACTGGGGCAGCATTGGAGCAGACACGGTCGTTGAAGCCACGGGCCTCTTCTTGAGCCATGATGTCGCATCCAAGCACCTCAGTGCGGGTGCTAAAAAAGTCATCCTGTCAGCCCCCTCCAAAGACGACACCCCCATGTTTGTGTACGGCGTGAATCACGAAACCTATGCGGGTCAAGCCATCATCTCCAATGCTTCTTGTACGACCAATTGCTTGGCTCCAATTGCCAAAGTCTTGCATCAAAAATGGGGCATCAAACGTGGCTTGATGACCACCGTGCATGCCACCACAGCCACCCAAAAGACCGTTGATGGTCCCTCCAACAAAGACTGGCGTGGTGGGCGTGGCATCTTAGAAAACATCATCCCAAGCTCAACCGGTGCCGCCAAAGCCGTGGGCGTGGTGATCCCTGAGCTCAATAAGAAACTGACCGGCATGTCCTTGCGCGTGCCCACCTCAGACGTGTCTGTGGTAGACCTCACCGTTGAGTTGCTTAAACCGGCCACCTATGCAGAAATTTGTGCGGAGATGAAGTCTCAAAGTCAAGGCGCTTTAAAAGGCATTCTTGGTTACACCGAAGACAAAGTGGTGGCAAGCGACTTTCGGGGAGAACCCTGCACCAGTGTCTTTGATGCCGAAGCCGGCATCGCTTTGGATGACACCTTTATCAAAGTCATTTCTTGGTATGACAATGAATGGGGCTACTCCAACAAAGTGCTCGAAATGGTCAAAGTGATTGCCGCTCACCCATGAAGCCGCGCTTGAATGAACCCCTTTTGCAAGCCGCACAGGTCTGCACAGGTCTGGCCATGCATCATTGCGTTTGGGTTCACCTTGTGCCGCCCCCCGAAGCTGAATGCTTCAAAAGGACCAGATGAATGACCTTGCCCATGCACACGCAGCCTTGCAAGACCAAATCTTGCAAGCCAAGGCCCGCTCTCAACTTTTAAGCATTCGCGGCTTGGGCAGCAAAGATTTTTACCGCCCCTTGCCCGCGCATTTAAGCACCCTGCACTTGCACACCCGTGCGCTTGACGGCGTCATCAATTACGAGCCCACAGAGTTGTTTGTCCAAGTGGCCGCTGGCACATCTTTGCGCCAGGTTGAGGCCTTGCTAGATGCTCAGGGTCAATGCCTGCCTTTTGAGCCGCCAAGGATGAGGGTTCCAGGGCAAGACGCGCTTGACAAGGGGGATGCCACCATTGGCGGCATGGTCGCCTGTGGCTTGAGTGGCCCAGCGCGCGCCAGCGTGGGTGGCCTCAAAGACTTTATCCTTGGCGCCAATTTGATCAATGGCAAGGGTGAGCATTTGGTCTTTGGTGGACAGGTGATGAAAAATGTCGCTGGGTATGATGTCTCTCGCGTGCTGGCAGGCTCTATGGGCACCCTAGGCCTCATCACCGAGGTCACCTTGAAAGTGCTGCCCAAGACCCTGGGCGAATGCAGTTTAAAAACACGTCTGCCCTTGCGGCAAGCTTTGGCTTTCATCCAAGGCCTTGGACAACGCCCATTGCCACTCAATGCAAGCTCCTTCTTGGCTGAAAGCGCTTTGAGCAATGCCTCTGATGTGGTGGAGTGTGTGCTCAGACTCAAAGGTGCCAAAGCCGCCGCGCAATCCTCCCTTGCCAGCATTCAATCTGAGCTGCTCGCCATGGGCCAACATCCAGAGGTGCTGAGTGAGCCTCAAGCGCAAGCACACTGGGAGAGTCTTCGCGACCAAACGCATCCATTTTTGACGACACCCCCACACCAAGACTCTTCCTTATGGCGAATCTCCTTGCCCCTTAAGGCCTTGAAGCAAGGCCCCCCCACCTTTGCGCGCAACGCTTTGAGCGAATGGTTTGGGGCCTTGCATTGGGTGTGGGCCGACGAGAAAGAGGCGCGCGTGATGCAACAGGAGGTCTTGAGCCTGGGCGGCACGCTAAGCCTTTGGCGTGCGGCCAAAGGTCATGAAGACGACGACCCCCCTCTTAAAAGCTTGAGCACGGGCGTTGAGGGCCATGTCATGCAACTGCAAAACAATCTTCAACGCGCTTTCGATCCGGGTGGTGTTTTTAACACCACCCGCACTCAACCCTGATCCCCAATCACGAGATGCTTTAATGAGGATGCCATGCAAACCCAACTCGCCCCCCAATTTCAACTCACGGCTCAAGGTCAATTGGGCGAGTCCATACTTAGAAAATGCGTGCATTGCGGTTTTTGTACCGCCACTTGCCCGACTTATCAATTGCTGGGCGATGAGCTAGATGGACCCAGAGGAAGAATTTATTTGATCAAAGAGGTCCTTGAAGGGGCCACGCCCACCCAAAAAACCCAACAGCATCTTGATCGCTGCTTGACCTGTCGCAACTGTGAAAGCACTTGCCCAAGTGGCGTCGATTATGCGCACTTGCTTGACGTGGGTCGAGAGATTGTTGAAAAAGCGGTTCCCCGCTCCATGGGGGCTCAGCTCACGCGTTGGCTCCTTAAAAGGGGCTTGACCTCCAGTCTTTTTAAGCCGGCCTACAAAGTGGCACAAACACTGCGTCCACTTTTACCCAAGTTGGTGAGATCGAAAATCACCCCGCAAAAAGATCCGGGCGTGTGGCCAAGCACCAAGCATCTCAAACAAGCGCTGCTCTTAGAGGGTTGCGTTCAAGACGCAATGATGCCCAACGTGAACTCAGCCACGGCGCGTGTTTTGAATGCCCTCTCGGTTCAAACCATCATTGCGCCCAAGGCACAATGCTGTGGCGCGCTTGCACATCACTTGAACGACGTGACCCTCGCGCACGCACACATTAAAGCCAATATCGATGCGTGGTGGCCTTGGATTGAACAGGGTGTCGCCTATATCGTGATGAATGCCTCTGGGTGTGGGGTCATGGTGAAAGATTACGGTCATCTTTTAAGGCACGACCCTTTGTACGCAGACAAAGCGCAGAGGATCAGCGCACTCACGCTAGACATCGGTGAAGTGCTTGCTTTGGAAGTTCAAGCGTTACAAAACCTTCTCCATCCCCAGGTACTTAAAAGTTTGGGACAAGCCGTGTTTCATCCACCTTGCACCCTTCAACACGGTCAAAAAATCAAAGGCCGCGTAGAGGACACGCTCAGTGCACTTGGCTTTGCGCTGAGCTTGCCACCCAAGGAGGCCCATCTGTGTTGTGGCTCCGCTGGCACCTACTCTGTCTTAGAGCCCACCTTGTCCAATGCGCTTAAAGAAAGAAAACTGCAAAACCTCTTGGACTCGCAGCCCGCCGTGATCTTAAGTGCAAATGTAGGCTGCATCTCACACCTTCAAAGTGCAAGCACAGTCCCCGTTGAACATTGGATTGAGTGGCTTGATGCAGCCATGACGAAATCGCAGGCCCTGGGCGCTTGAATCCCACAGCCCTTTAGGGCTGCGCTTTTAGTGCAAGCTCGATCTCTGAAGATAAAGACGAGGGGGCGTCTTGAGGGGCAAAGCGTTTTAAAACCTGTCCGTTTTTACCAACCAAGAATTTGGTGAAATTCCACTTGATCGCCTGTGTGTTCAAGAGACCTGGGGCTTGAGCCTTCAACCACTTAAAGAGCGGGGGTGCCTCCTCGCCATTGACTTCGATTTTTTGCATGAGCAAGAACTCAACTCCATACTGGGTGGCGCAAAATTGAGCAATCTCCTCTTCACTTTTGGGATCTTGACCGCCAAATTGGTTGCATGGAAAACCCATCACCACCAAGCCCCGAGGCGAATAGCTTGTATGAAGCTCTTGCAAGCCCTTGAGTTGGGGCGTAAAACCACACGCACTGGCAGTGTTGACCAGCAACAACACTTGGTCCTTGAAACGACTGAAATCAAGCTCATCGCCTTTGATGTCTTTTGCACTGAATTCAAAGATGCTTTGCATGCCCATTCAATTCCTTCTTTATCCTTCTTTAGTTTTTCAACTCGGCTTGCCTGACTTCATCGAGCAGTCTTTTCATCTCTGCTGGGTGTTTTAACAAATTGCTTTCATGCCATTTTTTAATCCCCCACATGACCGAGGCCACCAAAATGGCAAAACCCGTCAATGCTTCATAAGCGTCTAGCCCCACTCCCGTCAAAAAAGCATAACCACCACCCAAAATCAAAATACAGGTCTGCTCATTGAAGTTTTGAACGGCAATGGAGCGTCCCCCACCCATCAAAATGTGCCCTCGGTGTTGCAACAAGGCATTCATCGGGACCACCAAAAATCCGCCCAAACCGCCCAGCAAAACCAAAAAAGGTGCCGCCACCCACGCATCTCGAATGAAGTTCATTCCCAAGACCATCAAACCCATGGCGATACCAAAAGGAATCACATTGGTTGCTTGGTCCAGTCGCATCTTGACAGACGCCAAGACCGCCCCAACAGCTGTTCCTATTGCAACCACACCCACCAAGGAGGAGGCCTGGGTGGTTGAGTAGTGCAAGGCGGCAGCGCTCCAGGCAAGAACGATATACCTCAAATTGCCCGAAACGCCCCAAAACAGTGTCGTCGTCGATAAAGAAATTTGACCCAGCTTGTCAAGCCAAAGTTTTTTATTGCATTCTAAAAAGTCAGGGGCCAAAGACCACAAGTTTCCCGCTAGCGATCTCTCAGGGTTACTTGGCAACGGCCGCAACTCAACACCCGTCACTGGAATTCGCGTATTGAACCACGCTGCCAATGCATAAATCAAGATCAACACCGAAATAGCGGCTTCCGCACGCGTATCGATGCCCGTGTCTA
>Ga0114971_10000376_pt1 | contig 28750 bp, 24 predicted proteins | sample M_140625_MF_Meta_FD_87320 | JGI IMG/M metagenome (GOLD analysis project Ga0114971, IMG submission 87320) | Freshwater microbial communities from Lake Montjoie, Canada to study carbon cycling - M_140625_MF_MetaG | ecosystem: Environmental > Aquatic > Freshwater > Lake | place: Lake Montjoie... | reverse complement strand
GCCCGCCAGTTTGCTGTAAGCGATAACTTCTACATGGAGCCTGAGGCATCCGGGGATGGACACCGCTGGCTGGTAGGCGTCTACCCAAGCATCTGGACAACACGTGTTTATTATGCCGGCTGGGGCTTCTCACTGAGCGAATCGGCACGTGCTCGAATGACATCCTTTGGCTCCAACGGCTCGCAGATTCCCGAGGACTACCTCGAGAACGGCTCGCTCTGGGAGCATCTCGGACGTGGAAACATCACCTTCCGCAATTACGGCGAGGGCTATGAGCTTCCGCACAACGATGAAGGTGCTCCTGACTCGAAGACCGGTGCCAACATGCTGGTGAACTTCCCGATGCCGAAGATTCTCTTCGACAACACCTGTTTTGAGTTCCCTGCGTACAACAACAGCATCCCGGACATCGCCCGTGCAGACTGGTTTATGGATGATGTCACAAAGTACCGCAAGACCCATAAGGGTACGCTTCCACGCTTCCTGAACATCGCGATCTGTAATGACCACGGTGCGGGAGCCAATGCGAGCCGTGGGTATCCATATACATCAAGCTATATGGCGGACAATGACCTAGCACTCGGACGCATTATGGAGTTCCTCTCCAAGCAGCCTGAGTGGAAGAAAATGGTCGTGTTCGTAACGCAGGATGATTCGGGTGGAGATGGCGACCACATCGACCGCCAGCGCTCCTTTGTGCTCGGCCTCGGACCGTGGATCAAGCCTGGCTATGTCAGTCATGACCACACCAGCATCATGAGCATCCACAAGACCATCTACCGGATCTTTGGACTTGGACCAAACAACCTCTTTGATGCGGTGACAACCGACCTCAGCGACATGTTTACGGACAAGCCAAACTTTGCTCCGTATAAGCATGTTGCGAGTGATCCAAGAGTGTTTAAGCCTGAAGACACCATGGACCCGGATGACCCCGAGTTCAAGAAGCGGCGTGGTGAGCGTCCTGCGATGCGCATGGATGACCCGAAGTGGATTGAAAAAATGCGTGAGGAAAGTGCAAAACCTCAGCGCCAACAGCAGGACGAGGACTAGTCATATGGTTACGCCTCACAATCGCAATGTTAAGAAAATGTTGAGAGGTTGTGAGGCGGGACCGTTTATGGTTAGCGCACTACTTATCTCGGCACTCCTGACAGGGTGTTCGAACAAAACCACATCGGCTCTGCAGGCAAGTCAGAACATCTTTGATGATGTGACGCAGCCCGCGGGGCTTTCTTATGTCTGGGAGCAGCCAAAGGGGAAGTCACCTCTTACCATTCTTGAAACGATTGGCAATGGAGCGGCTTTTCTTGACTTTGACCAGGATGGCAACCTTGATATTCTGCTCGTCGGTGACAAGACTGCGCTCTACACCGGGGATGGACGTGGCGCATTCAAAGACATCAGTGACACGGTTGGCCTCACCGCCATCACAGGGAAGCACCTTGGTTGTGGCGTGGCCGACATTGATAACGATGGCTACCCAGACATCTATCTATCGGGGTACAAAACTGGGCACCTCCTTCGAAATGAAGGTGGACTACGGCTTACAAATGCATCTGCGCAATCTGGTATTCCCGTGCAACCTTTCGGCACGGCGGTTACGTTCGCTGACATTAACTCCGATGGCTTGCCTGATCTCTATGTAGGTAACTACATTAAGTTTGATGACACCAGCATCCAGGCTTGTCAGCGCGGTGGGGCACTGACGAGCTGCCCTCCCGGCGCCTACGATGGCATTAGCGGACATCTCTACAAGAATCTGGGGAATGGTCGTTTCACTGATGTCACATTCAAATGGAAGGTAACACTTCCGCAAGGCAAGACGCTGGGTGCAGCCTTTGCACCGCTTGCCGGAAGCCCCGGGCGGCAAGCACTAGGCATCGCAAATGATGAAGTTCCCGGTGAGCTTTTCCGCCACTTGGGCAGCACCTTCAAGTCCACCGGACAGCAAGCTGGAATCGCGTATTCGGGCGTTGGCGTTCCACATGCCGGGATGGGGCTTGACTGGGGGGATGTCAACAACGATGGCCACCTCGACCTCGCGATGATGACATTTTCGACTGAGACAAAGCCGATTTACGTCTCAGATGCCAATGGCTTTTTTACAGACTTCGCGGCCCAGCTGGGTGTCGCGGCTGAGCTCAACCCCGATGTTGCATTTGGTGTGAAGTGGCTGGACATCGACAACGATGGCTGGTTGGATATGCTCGTCACAAATGGACACACGGCAGACAACATCGCTAAAACGGGTAGTGGTGAGGTTTATCGCCAACCGATGGCCCTGCTGCGAAATGCTGAGGGAACCAGGCTGACACGAATCCGAGGCGCTGCCCTCGACAAACCGATTGTCGGCCGCGGGCTGGCATCCGGAGATTATGACAACGATGGGGGTATCGATGCCCTGGCGGTCGACAGCGCGGGAGCACCGGTACTTCTTCATAACGTTGCGAAAAACAGAGGCCATTGGCTTGGCCTGAAGCTGATCGGACACAAGAGCGGCCGGGATGCCTACGGCGCGCTTGTGGTACTCAAATCCGGCGAGAAAGCCCTCACACGACACCACCACGCAGATGGCAGCTATTTGTCATCCAGTGACCCACGCGTTCACTTCGGGCTGGGTACAGCAACGAATGTCACCGAGCTGACAATCCACTGGCCAAGTGGCACCAAGCAAAATATTAAAGTGGATGCTGTTGACCGCTACATCACCGTGGAGGAAGCCAAGTGAACCGCGCTGTAATCGGGGGTATTGTTGCCGCGTGTCTCATCGGTGGAGTTGGAATCAATCAGTGGAACACAACAAAGCATCGGACTTGGGTACTGAACGCATCCCAGTCGGCCTTGGATCAATTTGTCCCTTCGCATCCGGATGACATTCCTGCCAAGATACGCCTTGCCCAAATGCATGTTGCGAACAAAGATGCCCGCGGTATTGAAATGCTCAAAGCTGCTGCGGATGCACCTTCGGAAGACGAAGCCATTTGGTTTGCGTACGTGGATGCGCTTGTTGATCCCAGTGAGGCGATGGCGCAGCTCGACAAGTATTTCCAAGTCCTTCCTGATTCTACAAAGCTTCGGACGGCAAAAGCCCGGCGCATGGCAGAGCTTGGCGATCCAAATGGTGCGCTTAGCCTCACGGATGAGCTGATTAAGGTGTCCGGCAAAAATGCGGATATTCTCCGCGTGCGTGCGGATGCCTTCATGCTGCTCCGCCGCGTGAATGAGGCATCGGATACGCTTCAGGCCGCGATTAAGCTTGATGACCGTGCGGAACTCCGCCTGCTCCTTGCGATGACCCTTGTTCCGCAGCAGCGCTACCGTGAGCTGCGGGATGTTTGTCTTCCGATTGTTGCAAAAGGGGATGCGGGCATTGCTGAAGGGCACTCTGTACGCGCTCGTTTATACCTTGCGGGGGCGGCGCTAAACCTAGCGACACCTGTAGATGACATCCAGAAGACTGCAACTGACCTCGAGGGCATCGCACAAAAAACCAACTTCCTTGAGCCTCAGGAGCAGTTCCTTCCATATTACTTTTTGGGCGAGTGCTATCTGCGAGCTGGAAAAGTCGCACCTGCCGTCCGTGTGCTCAATCAGGCCGTGAACATGGCTCCGCAATTCCCTGCGGCGCTGTATTCTCTTGCCCGCGCAGTACAGGGATCCAAGGATTCAAGTGCCGCACCACTGTTATTCAAACGCCATGCGCAGTTGACATCGCTCCTCAGTGAAATGGACAGCCTCAGCACCCGCCTCCAAGAAAAGCCCTCAGATGCCGTTCTTGCTAAACGGTTGACGGATGTGCAGGACAGCTTGAATAACTTTCTCAAACAGCCGCTGCCTAAGCTTGCTGGAAACTAGCTGACATAGAGCATCGGGCTACGAATCAAACCGTTTCCATGTGCCTTCTGAGATGACATCGATGTGTCCATTTTCGATGCGAATAGCGGTTTCATCATCGATGGCGTAGCACGGCATCCCCATGCCATCTGCCCAGCGCTCAGCGTTTACAAGCGTGTTAGCCGGTAAGTCTGGGTGATCCAGATGTGGGAAAATCGCAAAGTCGACGAGCCCAAGGGTGGTGTCGTTTCGAGGCGCATCGGGGCCCAGCGCCGGGTCGGTCCAGCCAACGAAGTCATCGCCGATACGCGGCGCCATCACCATACCTCCCGCACTCATTCCAACCCAAACTGTGTCCTGTAACTCTGGAAGCAAATCCACCATCCCAGATGCGTACATCCAGTGGCTTAAGTAACCGGCATCCCCGCCAGCGACCAAAAGCACATCGGCCTCACGGACCTTTGGCATCCACAAATCCTTGGGCAAACTTGGCAGCGCCGTCAGCTCAAGGGCACCAACCGACTTCCAGCCAAGCTCGACCATAGGAGTACGGGACTCATTCCCGCTGATAAAATCCCAGACTTTTGTCCCGGGACCAACCCAAGGATGACCGTACATCGCGGTTGGAATGCAAAGCGCATTGGCTTCGTGAATGGGTTTGCCAATGAGGTTTACGAGCGCTGCCTTGATGCTGTCATTCTTGATGCCAGCAGATGTCAGTAGGAGTCTCATAGGACGCTAGCCCTTGACGGCACCCGCGGTGATGCCCTTAGTTAGGTGTCGCTGGAGGAGTAAGTAAACGACCAGCGTTGGGACCATGGTGATCACAAGCCCCGCGAACATCAAGCCAAAGTCGCTCTTGTATTGCGCCTGCATCGAGATGCTGGCAAGGCCTAGCGGTAGCGTCTTCAGTTTGTTATCCGCGAGGAACACTATGCCGAAGAGGTATTCATTCCAGAGCCCTAGGAAGTTGAAGATGGCCACCGTGATGAGCCCGGGCTTCGCCAAAGGAAGCATCACGGTGAAGAATGTCCGCGCTTCGCTCGCACCATCTATCATCGCCGCTTCGCGAACCCCGCCGGGCAGTGTCCCAAAGAACGATGTCAGCGTGAAAATCGTGAATGGAAGACTCGCTGCGATGTAAATAAGGATAATGCCTTCGTGAGAATTGTGGAGCGATACCGTGAGGTTTCCAAGCTGCAGCGCTCGGGCTATTGGCGCAAAGCTGCGCGTAAGGACATCCGACCAGTCTGCATATTGAAAGAACAACGGGATGAGAATGAGCTGCATCGGGATTAGCAAGCCCGCCACAAATGCGTTGTAAATCGCATTCCGGCCGCGGAACTCAAAGCGCGAAAGACAATACGCCGCCATGCTGCCAAGCAGCAAAATCAGCACCAGACTAATGCTCACAACTTTCAGTGAGTTCCAAAAGTAGGTACTAAATCCGGAGCCAATCCAAGCTTTGCTGTAGTTTTCGGCGATGACGGCAAACGTCTTCGCACCGGGGTGCGCCAGCGCATCCGGGATACCAAATGGGCTCCGCGTCACTTCCTTAGTACTCTTGAGACTTGTCGCAAGCACCCAGAACATCGGGAGGACAACACCAAGCATCCACAGACCAAGGACACCTGTGCGCACCAGCGTGCCAAGCTTTTCGAGGAGTGATCCGCGCATCCTAGTACTCCAGCCTCTCGCGCTTGAGGAGACGCATGCTGATACGGGTGATGATGAGCACGAGCACGAAGAGAAGGACGGCTATCGCAGTTCCGTAGCCCACGTTGTACTCTTCAAAGACCTTTGCATACATCAAGGATGACATCGTATGCGTGGCGGGACTTGGCCGGCCGTTTTCCATCACCCAGACGGCATCGAAGAATTTCAAGCCACCGACAATCAGGAAGATGATGCCGGTTGTCAGGACATCCCACATTAATGGCAAGGTGATTCGGATGAACTGCAGCGTCGGGGATGCACCATCGAGGTGGGCGGCTTCGTAGTAATCGACCGGGATGTTTTCCATCGCGGCGAGGAAGAGCACGAGGTAAAAGCCTGTCGCACTCCAAACCATCATCGGGACAATGGACTGAAGCAATCTCGCGGACTCGAGGAACGGGACCTTTTCCATGTGGAGGGCTTGCCGGATGTTATTGATCGGGCCCATTTCGGTCGTGGAGTAGAGCAGGACCCAGAGCAGCGCTACGGCGACGCTTGCGATGACATTTGGGAAGAAAAACGTCACGCGGAAGAGTGTGGAGCCAGCGACTTTGAGGTGAATCATCCAGGCGAAGAAAAGCGCCAGCGTCAGGATGATGCTCCCCGGGACCACCGTGAGGTAGATATTGTGGCTAATCGCGGTTACGAAGTCGCTGCCGCTTTTGAAGAGGTTGACGAAGTTGTCGATGCCAATCCAGACCGGCGTTGACAGGCCATCCCAGCGGGTGAAGCTGTACATCAGGGCGTTGATGGCTGGCCAGACGACGAAGAGGCCATAGAGCAACGCGGATGGCAATATTCCGATCCACAAAAACCGCTTGGTGTCCCGGCTGAGGTGTTTTGGACTCATAGCGCTGGTACTCCGCGTGCAGGTGGTTTGTAAATGTTCGAGTTGTTGCGGACTGCTTCTGCTCCTGCTTCAAGGCGATCGGCAAACTGCTGCCCGGTGATTGCGCCACGCAGCAAATCGGCCTGCGCCTGCTGGACCAGCGTTCTGTGCCACTCGATGTAAAGAGTATTGAGGCGGTCACTGTACATCCGGGTTGAGCCCTCGATGGCATCCACAGCGCTCTGCAATGCGCTCGAAATCTTAATGCCGACCTGACAATCAATAACGGGTGTGAGGGAATCGTTACGCTTTACGTAGTCGCGTGCTGGCTCGATGCTGAGTAGAAACTTCAGGAAATCAGCTGCGATTTCAGGGTGTTTGGCATCTCTGAAAATGAAGAACGATTCGCCACCACCTGAGTAAATCGCCTTTGGATCGCCTGTGCCGCCAGTGACCATTGGGACGGCAAAGCACGCCATCTCAAAGTCATCCGGCAGCGCCTTTTCCATTTCCTTCTTAAGCCAAAGGCCGCAAAAGACCATCCCGGCGCGGCCATTCGCCCATTCCATTTGGGATTCGGTATGCGTCATCGCAAGCGCTCCCTTTTGGAAATACTTGACCGCCAGCTCCTGCATCAGGTCAGCGGCCTTAACAAACGATGGATCCAGAAACGCACCTTTGGTGAAGTCTTCGATGGCGTACCACTTTTCAAAGGGCACGAGGCGTTGGTAGCAGCTCAGAATGGTCGACCAGGCGTACTGTGGATATTTGCCTTGGAAGGCGAGTGGGGCGATGCCCGCTGCCAGCATCTTTTCACAAAGGGCAGTCAGCTCATCCCACGTCGAAGGGGCATCCCAGCCATGCTCACGGAAGAGCTTTTTAGAGTACCAGCAGGCCCAGACCCCGAGGTTGCTCGGAAGCGCGTACGTCTTGTTCTCATAAACGTAATCGGCAAGCACGCCGGCCCGCAGCGTTTCCTTCCACGTTTTTCCTTTTGCGCCGTAGGCAGGGGATGCCAGTGCATCGTCCATCGGGTAGAGGCGGCCGGCGGTAATCAGCTTCCAGACAGGGAGGGTGCAGCTAGCGAGGTCAGGTGGGTTGCCGCGTAGAACCCGGGGCTTAATCTTTTCATCGACACGCGGGTCGCCCCAGAGGTTAATCTTGACCCCTGGATGCAATTGTTCGTACTGCCGCGCCATGTCCTTGTGCCACTCAATGCCAAAGCCACCTTCGAACAACGCGACTTCAATGGTCTTGGTCTCATCCGATGTGATTGGTTCAAAATGGCAGCCTGCGGCCATGAGGGATGCACTTGCGGCACATCCGGATGCCTGTGTAAGGAAAGTTCTGCGGTCCACGCTTGCATCTTACAAGCAAGCGACGATGTTGCTAACATTCCCATAGTTTGATGAGGCCAAGGTGTGCGAAACCAAAACAGCGCCCATATCTCCACGGATCCAAACCGGGAGACTGAGCGCTGCAGGGCTGACTGTCTGCTGGAGACTAGTTGTACTTGGTGAGGTCTGGGCGATTTGCAAGACCATGCGCAAGGATGGCTTCAACTTCGGCCCGCTCGGCACCGGTCAGCATCAGGCGTGGAGCACGAACGTACTCCGTTCCAAGACCTGTTGCCGCAATCGCCATCTTGATCTTCTGCACAAAGTGGATGCCAAGATCCAACCGCAGTAAAGGCATAAACCACTGATAGATTTCCATCGCTTCGTCGTAGCGCTTTGCCTCGATGAGGTCCCAGATTTTCTGGTTCTCTTCTGGAAAGGCGAGGCCGACACCGGCAATCCAGCCAACTGCTCCAAGGAGTGCACACTCCATGACCAACGTGTCAACACCAGCGAAGATCGCGTAGCGGTCGCCGACGGCATTGCGGATATCCACGATGCGGCTTGTGTCAGCGCTGGATTCCTTAATGGCCTGGAGGTTTGGCAGGTCAGCCAGCTCAGCGAGCATTTCAGCCGTGATGTCAACCGTGTAGCCAACCGGGTTGTTGTAAATCAGGATTGGGAGCGAAGTCGATGTTGCGATCGAGCGGTAGTGGGCCAGCGTCTCGCGGCGGTCGGCCTTGTAGACCATCGCCGGGAGGACCATCACGCCACTTGCTCCGACATCTTCACACTTCTTGATATATTCGATTCCAGCACGGGTGGACATTTCGGCAACGCCGCTTAGGACTGGGACACGGCCATTTGCGACCTTTACTGCATGCGCAACAACAGCGACTTTTTCTTCGGTGCTAAGACACTGGTTTTCACCGAGCGAACCGCACATCACGAGGCCTGTGATGCCACTTTGAATCAAACGCTCTAGGTGTACGCCTGTCGCATCGAGATTAAGCGACTGGTCTTCATTCAGCTGGGTGGTGGACGCAGGGAAGACGCCGCGCCATACGATGGGAGTAGACATTCCTCTATTAACCTTGCTCGCCGCGGGTTCGTCAATGAACATGTCTACGAAAGGCATGTGCAATTTAACGATTCCGCGGTCGAAGCAGCGGGATATCTCACCGAATTAGTTCCTGTAGATGTCTTCTTCTTCCAAGTCCTTAGGGTCAATCCAAGGCTCGCCATCGTCTTCACGGCTCAGGATGGTTAGCACTTCCACGTGTGCGGTTTGTGCGAACATGTCGTAAGGAGTGATGCTCTTGACTGTCCAGCCGACCGACAGCAGGGCGCGCAGGTCACGGACCATTGCTGGAACATGGCAGCTCAAGAGAACTAGCGTGCGTGCTCCGTGGCCGTGCAGCTTGCGGGCGACGGTGTCAAGACCTGCACGCGGCGGGTCGGCGACAATCAACTCGGCATGCGGGGCGCCATTTCGAACGTAGTGCTCGACGGAGTCATCGTGAACCTTAATGTTAAGTGAGCGGCGCTTTGATTCAGCCTTCGCCGAGCCTGCCAGTAGCGGGTTGGATTCAACTGCAATCACCGGGATGTTACGCTGGGCCATCGCGAATGCAAAGTTCCCGGCACCGGCATAGAGGTCGGCTGCACGCTGAGGTTTGCTGTCCGCGGCAATATCAGTGACGGCCTGAATGAGGGCTTCGTTGATCACACGATTCGCCTGTTGGAAACCTCCAGCAACTGCCCATTGCTCTGCGCCATCGATGGTCCGGTGGACGTGGCTACGTCCATAAACAGCCTTTACCGCGCCTCCGATGCGTAGCTGTCCACCATCAAAGTCACGGGCAAGCTGCGCGACAATCCTGTCAACGGCAACCTTCTTAGGGCTTCCCTTAATGTCAAGGACGCCAAAGACGCCATTGTCACCCTCTTCGATGAAGAGCTGGGCATCGTGGTCGAGGGGGATTCCGCGAATCACGATGCCTTTTGCGATACGTTTCTCAATTCCGGGTGTCGTAACTGGGCAGGCGGTCGGAGGCATCAAGCGGTGTGTCCGTCGCTCAAAGTAGCCGGCACGCGCACCCGTGACCTGGAGCGTTACACGCTGGCGATAGCCGAACTCAGGGCCTTCGACAACGGGTTCAACCAGCGAAACGAGCTCGGGGAGGCCGCCTGTTGCAAGGCTGTCTTGAACCATGGTTTGCTTTGCGATGAGCTGTGCGGTGTGCGAGAGGTGCATCGTGTGACAACCACCGCAGGTGCCATAGTGCGGGCACAATGGTTCAACACGATCCGAGGATGGATTCGGGATGCTAATGGCTTCGGCTTCGAGGTGCTTAGACCACATCCGCTGCACCTGTACGAGAGGCGTTTCTCCCGCGGCGGTGTAGGGCACAAAAGCCGTCATCCCGATGTGCGGAGAGCCTTCAGGACCAGTGACATTTCCCACGAATGCGCCATTGGATGACAGGTTGCGGATTGAGACTTCGAGGGGCGTCTCCGGGATTGGCTTTTCGTTCGTTCGGGGTGTCATCGTGCTTTCCTTGGTGGCATCTGGTGCCGGACCGCGCCGGTGAAATCTTGTGGATGCCCGTAGATACTACCGGATTGTGTGCAATCGTGGCGGTTGGTCAGGTTTGGATGCGGATGGTGTACATTAACCTACATATATGGCTATCCGCTCGATTCCCCTTTTTCCTCTTAATTTGGTGATGCTGCCAAAGATGATTTTGCCTCTGCATTTATTCGAAGAGCGTTATACGGAGATGCTGGAATATTGCGTCGACCGGGAAAGTCCATTTGGCATTGTGATGTTGCACGGCGTCGATGTGACAACTGGTGAGCCGATGTATCACTCCGTTGGTTGTACGGCTGAGTTTGTGCGTGTCGATCCGACAAAGGATGGCAGGTACAACGTCCACGTTGCCGGCGAAGAGCGTTTTAAGGTGCTGGATACCCACGATGGGATGTCGTTTCGGATGGCATTGGTCGAGACATTCGATGATGAACCATGCGACATCGAGCTCCTCCGGCCTTGGGTTGACAAGGCTGGCGCGTTACTAACGCGGTTTCTTGAAAAGCACCTGAGCAAGTCTGGTGATGAGCTGGGGGATGTCGAACTCCCGGATGACCCTGTGGTGTTGTCGTTTGCGTGTGTTTGTGTGGTCCCTGTTCCAATAAATAAGCGGCAGGAAATGCTGGAGCTTACGGACACGCTGGAGCGTTTGCAGATTGTTTGTGGATGGTTATCGGATGCGATTGAGCGTATCGATGACCCGGCGCCTGTAACCGCTGCGCAGCTGCGTCCAATAGAGTTGGTTCGTTTCAATCGCTACCACTGCAACAATTAGAAGACAGACAACGTTATCTGATGAGTGATTCCACAAACCTAGCAATCAGTGTTTCTGGAGGACCGCTCTGAAGAGTAATCCAAGCAGACGATTTAGCCTTATGTGTTGCATGTGGCATCGCGACGCCATACTTAGCCCACGCCAGCATTTCAGCATCGTTGTCGCTGTCCCCAGCGGAAACCGTTTCATTTGCGCTAAAGCCGAGGAAATCTGCGGCTGCTATTACACCGGTTCCCTTGTGCGTCGCGAATGGCAAAATTTCCAGATATTCCGCGCCGCTGACACAGATGTGTGCTTTTCCGACGAGCAAGCGGCGAAGCTCTGTTTCCCAGTAAGCGATGGTCTCGCCATCATCGACCCACAGGATCTTGCGTGGACCCGCTGCACAGAGGTCATCGATATTTTCGACGATGCCAAGGGGTGCCCCGCAGCGTTCACCAACGATGTCAGCCCAGTATGACTGATGTTCAACGACTGCGCGGCCATCCGTATGGTCGACAACCTGTGTGATCCCGATCTGTCTGCCAAGGGCCAAGACATCCAATGCAGTGGCAGGGTCCACGATAGCTTCCTGAATGATGTTCCCGGTTACAAAGTCTTTGACCAGAGCTCCGTTACCACTGACGATTGGCCCAGTGAGCTCCAGGCGGCGATACCAGCTGGAAATATTGTCGTGGTTACGTCCGCTTGCGAGGAGGACGTGGATTCCGTTGTCTTGAAGCTGGCGAAGGGCAGCGATGTTATCTGGGTGCATGTCATGGTCTGGGCCGAGAAGGGTGCCATCCATGTCAAAGGCTGCGAAACGGATCGTCGAGATATCGGGAAGCACGAGGGAATCATTCACGGCGTATTCTACGGTAGAGGGTGCTGGTGAAATCCATCACAGGCGTGACCAAAGGTAAAGGATTCCTTGGGGTGATCCTCGAACATAAGCGTGTGTCCGTGAGATTGTCATTGGCACATAAAATATAAACATTGGTAGACAATTCGCCGACCATAAATTTGACAGTGTTAGAACCTGCGTGTTACTCTCACAATGCTCGGTGTATCGCTGTTGATATTTTGCTGATATTTGTATAGCAATGAACGGGATGATTCTCGTTCGGAGTTGAATGCATAGGGAATCAAAATGTCATTTCAAGGATACATAAGCAACATTCAGGCAAAGACGGGCAAGAGCCCTGAGGACTTCAAGGAACTCGGTAAAGCAAAAGGCTTTCTCGAAAATGGCGTTCTCAAAGATAGTGTGAAGGCTGGCGTAGTTGTCGCTTGGTTGAAAGAAGAATTTCAGCTCGGCCACGGACATGCCATGGCTGCTGTGGCTCTGTTTAAGGGCAAAACGGAATAGCCGTTCATGCTGCTAGCGATGTTGAATAGTTTGAATAAGGATATGCGCACTATGAAGACTCAAATGATTACAGCCGCAGCACTTGCAATGCTGGGTGTTGTCGGAGCTGCTCCTGCGGTGGCACAGCAGGCACCGATTGTCCGTGGTACTGCTGCTGACCTCCGTGTTCTCCGTCCGATCGCTGGTGAGATTGTTGCTCCAAGTGTTTTCCCACTTGAGGTTTCGTTCACTGCAAAGACCCAATCCAAGATCAAGGCTGCTGAGCTTTCCGTGGATGGTGTTCGCTGGGTTCGCCGCGACTTTGAAAGCCCATTTGCAAAGTTTGTCCTTAGCTTTGAAATCGATGGCCGCTCACTGACCGCTGGCTTGCACTCCGTGGTTGTTACACTGATTGCTGAAGATGGCAGCACCAGTGAAGTAACCGTTCCAATCAATGTGGATGGCGTGCGTACTGCACCAGCTAACACATTCACGAACCGAACCGCTGCAGCCGGCCCTGACCTTGCATTCCGTGCACTGCCTAAGAAACTCATGGGCGCTGTTGAAATCGGCGTAAATATCAAGGATGAACAGCTTCATCCTTACGTTTCCTTCTTTGTAGACAAGCAGTTCAAGACTCTCAAGAACTACCCGCCATACTCCTTCATTTGGGACACAACCACCGTTGGAAATGGTTACCACCTTGTTGAGGCAACCGCTTACATCGAGTCTGCAAATGCCACATCCACGCAAAAAATGCAAGTCTACGTCGACAACCCAGGTGGTTTCACCACCCGTGTCGCGCCGACCCCGATGCCAAAGCCTGTTGTCTTAGAGCCATCCGCTTCAAAGACAGTCACGACTTCCATTCCTGGTACAGTCATCCCAGCTGCTGCAGTTGCCCGCCTCACGGCGATCACAACCACGGTCGTTGAGCCGATGCCATCTCTGGCTGGTGGAATCCGCGTTGCAAGCCGCTCGCTTACCCCGATGCCTGCTGCGTTCGTTGTCCCTGCCGGTGCTGTTATAACGGCTGCACCAGAAGCGCTTGGAACTCCTGCACTCGCAGGAATAGCATCCAAGGCTGTTTCGATGATTACCCCAATCGCGCGCCCAGTTGCCGTTGCACCAGTTTCGGCTGTTGCACCGCGCATCACGGTAAAGCCTTTTGCTGGTGAAGTTGTCAAGCGCACAATGAGCCCTGTGGTGCGTGCTGCAGCACCTGCTATAAACATGCCTAAGCTGGGTGTCGCTGCGCTGGCTAAGCTTCCTGAGCTTTCCAAAAAGACACTGCAGATTGCATTCGATGGCACACAAATCGCCTTTGATGTTGCACCTCGCATCGAGAATGGTTTGCCACTCGCACCATTCCGCCAGATCTTCGAGCACACCGGTGGACAGGTTTCCTGGGCACATAGTGCTAAGACGGTGCGTGCTGTAAATGCTGACCGCGAAGTTTCCTTCAAGGTTGGCGGTACGACAGCCAAAGTCAATGGCGAGAATGTCAACATCGGTCGCAAGGTAAACGTTGAATCCGGCCGTGCGATTGTTCCACTATCCTTTGTTGGCCAGGCCCTCGATGTTGATGTCAACTTTGACCCAGCAACCGGTCGTCTGGAAATCAAGAGCCAGAAGTAAAGCTTGGGCAAGCTGCCCAATGTGAAATCGAAACCCCGGCAGAATCTGCCGGGGTTTTTGTTTAACGATCTGTGCTGATATTCGCTTCGATGAAAACAAAACAGCCCGCCAGAGCTTGACGGGCTTTTTTGCATTGCAAGAGCGTTCTTACTCTTTTGTGGTGCTCGGTGTTGTCGCAGGAGCCGGCGTTGCCGCTGCAACTGGAACGCTCTCGGTCGTCGTCGTAACAGGAGCTGGTGCGGCGGCTGGCGCGCCACCCTTGGAGTCATTTACGTAGAAGCCACTGCCCTTAAAGGAAATGCCAACGGGGTAAATAATCTTCTTAACAGGCGCATCACAGCGCTCGCATACCTTGATAGGCTCCTCGGTGATGCGCTGCTCGCGCTCAAACTCGTGTGAACAAGCAGTACAGCGGTAGCCGTAAGTCGGCATGTAAATTCCTCCGAAACATAAGTCGTAGGCAAAAGTCTACCATTTTGATGCTTCTGCCTTTGATGCGTATCCCGTAGACTGAACTCCATGGAAAGCAACCTTCCGACGACCGAGCTGATTAATGACCTCAGTAATAACCTCGACCGGCTATCAACATTTGAGATGCTTGCGATCATCAACCAGGAGGATGCCAAAGCCGTCGCGGCCGTGCAGTCTGTCCTTCCAAATGTCGCAGCCGCGGTTGACCGTATAGCCGATGCCTTGCGCTCAGGAGGCCGCCTTGTGTATGTCGGTGCCGGGACAAGTGGCCGCCTTGGTGTCTTGGATGCCAGTGAGTGCCTCCCAACCTTTGGCGTTCCACCCACAATGGTCTTCGGGATAATCGCCGGGGGGGAGAGTGCACTCACCCGTGCCATCGAAGGTGCCGAAGACAATGCATCCGCAGGTGAGCAGGCCATACGGGACGCTGATATTCAGTCCGTTGATGTCGTTGTTGGCATCAGTGCAAGCGGGGGAGCACTGTTCGTACGAGCAGCGCTCGCGGAAGCAAAACGCCGCGGAGCGACGACGGTTGGGATTGCGAACAGTCAAAATGCGCCGCTCTGCGCCGATGCAGATATACCCATTGAGGCCGCTGTGGGCCCCGAAGTGCTGCAGGGAAGTACACGGATGAAGAGCGGGACCGCACAAAAACTCATCCTCAATATGCTAAGCACAGGGGCGATGGTTCGCATCGGGAAGACGTACGGCAACCGGATGGTCGATGTGCAGTGCTCTAACGCAAAGCTAGTCAAGCGGGCCCAGCGTTTGGTTGCAGATATCGGTCAGGTCTCGGATACGGCGGCTGTCCAGACATTCCTTGATGCGGCAGGTGGAAGCGTCAAGACTGCCATCGTAATGGCGCGACGCGGTGTCGACAAAACCGCCGCCGAGGGGCTGCTACGTGAATCGGATGGCTTTCTAGCGAAGGTTATCGATCTCGAAGTCTAGGCGCCATTCACACTAGGCGCTCGGTGGAACTTCGCTATGGGCATCGACGCCGAGGGTGGCAAGCATTCTGGTGAACTCTGGATTCGCGAGAAGTGCCTCTACTTCGAGGATGGTCCATGGCGCGTAGGCTCCCGGGACATGGCGGCAAAGGTAAACAAATTCGCCCCACGTAGTCCACGCACACGCATCCACTTCCTGTGGGTTCGGTGTTGCATCCTGATCGATGATTGCGACGAAGACGGGGCAGAATTCATTTTCGACGATGCCATCGAGCTCCGCACGGTACCGGAACCCCGGGGCCATGCAAGCCATTTTCGCGGCTGTCGTAATGCCGAGCTCATGGCGCATCCGCCGGTAGACGGCACATTCATTGGACTCATTCAGACCGGGGTGGCCGCAGACTGAGTTCGCCCACATACCTGGCCACGTGATTTTGTGGAGAGCGCGGCGCTGTGTTAAGAGCTTGCCATCGCGACGGAAGCAAAAACAACTGAAGGCACGGTGCAGGGGAGTCGCATCCGTATGGATGGTTGCCTTTGGGGCGGTGCCTAAAACGTTGTTGGCATCATCCACGAGGACGACGATTTCCTGTGCTTTCTGATTGTGCAACATGTCTTCAGTAGACCATATTTGGTGGATCCTGGTTCCCAATGATTTTGTTGCCTGTTGAGGGTGACTGCTGTGTTTTTTGAAGTTGCGAAATTTCCAGAACGTTAACGTGTGAATGTTGCGAAAACCAGTGTGTGCGGTGGATTCGTCAGGACGTTTTCGATGTTAGGAAAATCCTTCTAGACCAAGAGATGGGGTCGAAAAGTCTTTTCCCTGCAGCTGATTGTGCGACACGTTTTTGCCGTTGAGTAATGCTCAAAACGTTACGAAGTGAGCATATTTAAATCGTCGGTGTATTGATGAGCGTAACTGTGTGTTTTGTAAGTTGCGAAAATCCCGGAAGTTTAAGAAATCAGCATCTTGAAGTCCATTGCGTGCAGCGGTAACATTTACATGCTGGCAGTCGGATGGCGTGAGTGCCAATCTGGCTGCGGAAGAGACTTTTGGAAAAGGAAGATCAGAAACATGCTTAAGCCTTTAGGTGACCGTATTGTTGTGAAGCCACTCGATGCTGAAGAAAAGACCAGCGGTGGTATCGTTCTCCCGGATAGCGCCAAGGAGCGCCCACAGACCGGTGAAGTAATCGCAGTTGGACCAGGTAAGACCCTCGACAATGGCAGCATTGCCCTCATGGAAGTGAATGTTGGCGACAAGGTCGTTTATTCCAAGTACGGCGGAACCGAGATCAAGGTTGATGGACACGATGTCCTAATCATGCGCCAGGATGACATTCTTGGAGTTGTGGAAGGTTAATCATGGCAGCTAAAGAATTACAGTTCAATGAAACCGCACGTCGCTCCCTCGAGCGTGGCGTTAACATCCTCGCTGATGCCGTCAAGGTCACCCTTGGCCCTAAGGGACGCAATGTTGTCCTCGAGAAAAAGTTCGGTAGCCCATCCATCGTCAATGATGGTGTGACAATCGCCAAGGAAATCGAAGTCGAAGACAAGTTCGAGAACATGGGTGCGCAGCTCGTTCGCGAAGTTGCATCCAAGACCAACGATGTCGCAGGTGATGGAACCACGACCGCGACCGTCCTCGCACAGGCCATCGTCCGCGAAGGTATGCGTAATGTAGCAGCGGGCTCCAACCCAACCATTATCAAGCGTGGTATCGACAAGGCTGTGGAAGCTGCCGTTGCTGAAATCCGCCGCATCGCTACTCCGGTCGAAGGCGCAGAAGCTATCACCAACGTCGCAACCATTTCGGCAAACGACCGCTCCATCGGTGAGCTCGTCGCCAAGGCCATGGAAGCTGTCGGCAAAGATGGCGTCATTACGGTTGAAGAGTCCAAGGGCACCCAGACCGAGCTCGAGCTCGTTGAAGGAATGCAGTTCGACAAGGGCTATATCTCCCCATATATGGTCACCGATGCAGAGCGTATGGAAGCTGTCCTCGAAGAGCCATACATCTTCCTCTACGAAAAGAAGATCTCCGCTGTCGCAGACCTCATCAAGGCTCTTGAAACCGTCTCCCGTGCTGGCCGCCCACTGGTGATCATTGCGGAAGATGTCGATGGCGAAGCGCTGGCAACCTTGGTTGTCAACAAAATTCGTGGCATCCTGAATGTGGTTGCTGTCAAGGCTCCTGGCTTTGGTGATCGCCGCAAGGCCATGATGGAAGACCTCGCTGTCCTCACCGGTGGCAAGTTCATCACCGAAGACCTCGGCATCAAGCTCGAGAACCTCGATGATCTGTCCTACTTCGGACGTGCAAAGCGCATCGTCATAACGAAGGAAGACACCACCATTGTTGAGGGTGCTGGTGATGCAGATGCAATCCAGGGACGTATCGCACAGATCAAAGCTCAGATTGGTAACTCCGATTCTGACTATGATCGCGAAAAGCTCCAGGAGCGCCTTGCAAAGCTCGCCGGTGGAGTTGCTGTCATCAAGGTCGGCGCTGCAACCGAAACCGAGCTCAAGGAAAAGAAGCTTCGTATCGAGGATGCGCTTTCTGCAACCCGTGCAGCTGTCGAAGAGGGCATTGTCCCTGGTGGTGGAACCACGTTGCTGAAGGCTATCGATGCCATCAATGCACTTGAGTTCGTCGGTGATGAAAAGATTGGCGCAGCGATCATCGCCCGCGCTCTCGAAGCACCACTGCGCATCATCGCTGAGAATGCTGGTCAAGAGGGCTCTGTTGTCGTCTCTAAGGTTCGCGAAGGCGGACTTGGTTACAATGCAGCAACGAATGTCTACGAAGACCTCATGGCAGCCGGTGTCGTCGATCCTGCAAAGGTCACCCGCTCCGCTGTTCAGAACGCTGCATCCATTGCAGGCCTCGTTCTGACCACCGAAGCGCTGATTGCTGAGCGTCCTGAGCGTGGTTCATCCGCGCCAGCTGGCGGTGGCGCACCAGGAATGGGCGGCTACTAAGCCGAAAGCGTGACCGTAATGCGGTCACAAACGTGAACGACCTCCCGGGTGAACTTCGCCCGGGAGGTTTTTTATGCCATTCAGCAGGATGCCGCGCTTTGTTCAGAGAACGGGTTCCTATGGAGCAACCTTTGCACATCATGATTATCGGGGCCCACCCGGATGACAACGAGCTTAACTGTGGCGGTTTGACCGCACGCCTGACAGCGAGGGGACATAAAGTCCGCTACGTTTCCATCACCAATGGCGACAAAGGCCACTTCGCCGATCAGTACATACAAGATCCGACACGTCTAGCTGCGCGTCGGCTCAAAGAAGCGCAAAATGCCGCCGCTGTTGTTGGTGCGGACTATGTCAGCCTCAATGTCCACGATGGCGAAGTCTATGTGGACAAACAGACGACGGAAGCGGTGATTCGAACCATCCGCAGCTTTGGCGAAACTGGCAAGGGTCCAGATTTAGTCATTTTCAACCGGACTGTCGATTATCACCGTGACCATCGGTATACGGCGCAGCTGGTCGTGGATGCCACCTATATGTTGACAGTCCCGATGATGTGTCCGGACACACCATTTCTGACCCAGATGCCTGTCTTTGCGCACTGGTTTGATGTCTTTACAGAGCAAGGGGCATTTATTCCAGAGATTGCTGTTCCGATTGATGATGTATTTGACCAGAAAGTGGATGCGGTTGCGTGCCACATTTCCCAGCTCTTTGAGTGGCTTCCGTATAACGTGGGGCAGCTGGACAGGGTGCCGGCCGATGATGCACGCCGGCGGGAACGACTGCATGAGCAGCTCCTTGCACGTGCTGCCGTACGTACAGCTGCTTCCAAAGATGCCCGCGTGCACGGTGATCGTTCTGCCGTTTCGGTTGAGGCGTACCGCATATGTGAATACGGGCGACGACCATCGGATGGTGAACTTCAAACGTTGTTTACGATTGATGCATCATCACCGCTGATACACTGATTTTTCTGAAAGGGTCTAAATGATGTTCGAAAAGTGGCAAAAATTGTTCAATGGGCGTGATCTCAAGGATTGGACGCCGAAGATTGTCGGGTCACCGGCAGGCGTCAATTTTGGCGATACCTTCCGCGTTGAGAACGGCATGATCTCTGTTCGTTACGACCAATACGGCGGAAAATTCAATGAGCGCTTTGGGCACTTGTTTTACAAGACCCAATTCAGCCACTACCGCATTCGTGCTGAGTACCGCTTCGTCGGCCAGCAGCTGCCGGATGGTCCTGGTTGGGCAACCCGAAACTCCGGCCTAATGCTGCATGGCCAGACCCCAGAATCGATGACTCTCACGCAAGACTTCCCATGTTCAATCGAAGTCCAGCTGCTTGGTGGTCTTAGCAACGGCAAGCGAAGCACAGCCAACCTCTGCACCCCAGGCACCAACGTGGTGATGAAGGGTAAGCTCTTCACCCCGCACTGTACCGATTCTTCATCCGATACCTTCGATGGTGACCAGTGGGTAACCTGTGAAGTGGAAGTTCTGGGATCCGAGTCCATCAAGCACTTCATCAATGGCAAGCTGGTGCTCGAGTATACACAGCCCCAGATTGATGAGCGGGATGGCATTTCAAAGTCCGCATGGACTCCAGGTACGCCAAAGCTCCTTGAGCGCGGAACAATCTCGCTACAGAGTGAAAGTCACCCAGTGGATTTTCGTAAAGTGGAGATCCTTGACCTTAGCCGCGGACGAAAGTAGCGCTGGCTAGCGCATCGGGACCGGCATCGGGCCAGCAGGTGCAGTACGAAGCATCGCTGCGATGTCGGGTTTAAACGACATCAATAGATTCAATCCGGTCGCCGCTTCAATCGCGGCGGCCGTTGTTGTATACGCCTGCCAACCACGCTCGGTGATATCTGGCCGGTTTGGTACCCGGATGACGAGCAGCTGACAGTGCGCATCAACGTCGCTTGCCGAATTAATTCCCGGTGGGCTAACTAAAACTGCTTTCCATAACGCATCCGGGATGCGAATAGAAGACTTGGGGACCGTGCGTTGATGGAGATCATCTACCATTGTGCCGGCGATAACGTGACAGGTAAAGCCTTGCTTAACAAGGCCGCGACAGTGTTGTTCAAAGTCTTGCCAAGGGCCACCTGTAACCGCAACAAAGCTGGGAACCACATTGGTCATCAGGTAGGTTGATTGCTGCGCGGTTCTGTCCGCCAAGCGGTCTTGAGGTGGGCAGAGCTGGAGTGGAATCAGTTTTGCATCGATGATTTCATCTGCCGTACCAAGCCACTGCGGTCCACCTGCCCGGTTATCTTCTGTTAGCTGACGTGGCATCAACGGACGGCCCTTGAGGTCCTGTTCGTTTAGATTCCAAGCCACCCAGTTGGCGGTGCGGTTCTGGCCAGAATACGAGATTGTAAGGCCTGGATGTTCCAGCAGGGTATGCCGATGTTCATGGTCATCCGGGGATGCGCTATCCAAATTGCCAAAAAACAGCTCCGCCTTGCTCACTGGTGTGCTCCCGGAGGCAGTAAGATCCGGGCGTTCACGCATATAGCTCATCATCCGTGGGTCTGCACGACGGGCCAGTTTGGATGCGGTTTCATCATCAATCACTGTTGACAATGGTTGGATGAACTCCGATGTTCGGGTTTCATTGACGGGAAGGGCTTCCATCGGGAGCGGCTTCTCTTCCACGGATGCTGATGGAGTCAACAAGCGGTCGCGCAAAATGGATCCCCCGATACCGAGCACAAGCGCGCCCATTCCCAACAACATCGGGAGCTGCATTTGACGCCGCTTGAGTTTCGATATAGGGGTCATCATTTAAGGCTAGTGAGTTACATCCACGCCATCCGGGGCAAGCGCATGCGCAGCCACCTTGAGTGCTGCAACGCCGGCCTCTGATGTTGCTTCCATGTAGGCGCGCAGCAGGGGTTCGGTGCCGCTTGCGCGTAGTAGGAGCCAAGAATTGTCATCGAGGAGGAACTTGACACCATCCGCGTTGTTGACGGATACAACCTTGCGCCCTGCAACTTCTGATGGTGGTGCGGTACGGAGTCTGTCCATAAGTGCGACCTTGCTGGTTTCTGGTATTCGCAAGTCGATGCGTGTTGCGATAAAGGTTCCGAGCTGCTCACGGAGCTCAGCAAGAATGGACCCGGGTGTTCGACCCGTTTTGGCAACCATTTCGGTGATGACTAGGTCGGCGACAATGCCATCTTTTTCCGGGATGTGCCCGCGAACGGAAAGTCCACCGGACTCCTCACCACCCATGATGGCATCATGCTGCTTCATCATCGCTCCAACCCACTTGAAGCCGACTGGCGTTTCAATGATCTGGACGCCCATTTGGCGTGCGATGGCATCAATGCGTCCACTTGTTGCAACAGAGCGTACGATGGCACCACTGCCCATCCGCTGTGCCCAGTGCCAAGCTGTCAGCTGCAGGACATCATTACTGGAGATGTATGTTCCGGTTTCATCAACCATCCCGAAGCGGTCCGCATCTCCATCCATCGAGAGACCGATTTGTGAGCCAGTGCTACGAACAAGCGCGCCAAGCTCACGGAGGTTGGTTGCATTAGGTTCTGGGAGGCTTCCACCAAACAATGGGTTCCGCTCGTTGTGGATGGTGTGAACCTTGACGCCAGCCTCTTCGAGCAACGTGGAGAGGTAGCCACGTCCGGCCGCGTAAAGAGGGTCAACACAGATGGTTAGGTTTGCATTGCTGATGGCATCAAAGTCGATCAGCTTTCGAACATGCGCAAAGTAGGCAGGCTGCGGGTTGATCTTGGTTGGTGCTGGACCGCCGGTTTTGACGAGGTTAGGGTTTTCCTGAAGCTCTGCAATACGGCTAACAATGGGGTCTGTGTCAGCTGGGAGCGCTGGGTGGAGGTAGTCAGGGATGAACTTGATGCCGTGGTATTCAGGAGGGTTATGCGATGCGGAAAGCATCACAGCACCGGCGAGATTCAACTCTTTGATCGTGTAGGCGACTACTGGGGTTGGAGTGTCACGATCGACAACATAAGCGGGGATGTCATTTGCTCCCAGAATGTCGGCGACAAGCGCTGCAAACTGCTCGCTTAGGAAGCGTGCATCGTAGCCGATGACAATGCCTCTGCTCCCTTTTCCTTGACCATTGACATGGTCGGCGATGGACTGGGCGACGAGAGCCACATTGTCAAATGTGAATTCGCGGGCCATTACTGCGCGCCAGCCATCGGTGCCAAAGGTTATCTTTTTTGATGCGATCATGTTTTCACCATACCACTGAGGGCAATCTTCCAGAACTGTTGTGCACTTAGCGCACACTACGGTTGATTTCGGTTGAATTATCCGCCGGATTTAGTGTAATTGAAACTCGAAAATCGAATTACTTGACGCACCAGTGGTTGATAGGGGTGACGTGGCTGCGCGTGTTTTTCTTACCAACGCCGTGCACGAATCTATACCAGTACGCTTACGTCCGTGGAACTAGGCTGACATCGACCACTTTCGGGGCATTGGGAGGCGTGTTCGCACTTGTCAGTGTAAATACGCCGCTATCGCCATCTAGGTAGCCCGCCGCCAGCACCTGCAGGCGATATGTCCCAATCGGACGCAGGAAACCGTATTTGCCGTTTGCATCCGTGGTCGTTGTTTCAACCTGAACATCATTTCGGAGCAGAACCACACTCACACCCGCGAGCTTTGTCGCAGCATTTGTGCTATCGGTAACGGTCCCCGTAATTGTATTCGCAGTTGCAGGCGGGTTTGTATTGCCATCATCGATGAGGGCAACATCTCCAATATCCAAATACCCAACACCAACATTTACGGTCTTTATCGCGCTTGCTGGTCCAAGGCTTGCCGTCAGCTCAGCGGTGCCTTCGAGGACATTTTCAAGCAGGAAGCGGCCCGCACTGTTGGTCACTGCACTGATAGAGCCGACATCCGTTGTGATGGACACAAACGCATCAGCGGCGGGCGTGCCCGTCGGAGCGAGGACCCGGCCACCGACCTGTCCGATATTGATGATCAGAACGATGTCTGAATTGGCTCCCGCCTTGACCGCCGGCTGAAAGGCAATCGTCTGTGCAGGCTTGCCAGGGACCGTTATAGTGGCTATAAATGCACCGACAAGCGCATTGTTTATTGCAAAGGACCCAACCGGATTCTGCGCATTGGCATTGTCACGCGTAAAGGTCACGGCAGACTTGCCACCGATGAGCACAGTTGCCCCTTCGACTTCGATGTCATTGTCAGCTGCATTACGCACGATTCCACTGACGATTGTCTTAGCCGTCTTTGGACCGCCGCCACCCCCACATCCGATGGCACCGATGGCAATACTGCCAAATCCCATCATCCAAAGCAGCTCGCGGCGTGTTGAAGTCTTTAATTTAGGTTCCATGAATTACCTCAACCTCGTCAAAGAATGTGTGGTCACGACTTGATTACCATCCTCATCCACCATCGTAAAGCGAAGGACATACTTTCCCGCTGGGGTTTGTCTTCCATCCGTTCCGAGACCATCCCAGACAAAGGACGTCTCCATCCCGGATGTGGCCCTGGATGCCACCAATGTCACGATTTTTTGACCCGCAGGTGTTTCAAGCATTGCTGTTATCTCAGCCATGCGCGTGGTTTGGACAACGATTCGTGTTGAGCCATTTGCTCGTCCAGAGCCTTCTATACGAATGTTTCGGACTTGCACTGGCAAAGATGCCTTTGGAGAAAGCTGTAGCGTAAAGCGCATCGGTTTCCCGGGAGCTCCCTGCACAACGACTTGACCGGTCTGGTTGATAGCGTGGCGTATTCCGGATTGCTTATCAATCAGAGTGACTCGTGAATCCTTGCCGATGCTCACCGGTGTGACACGCAGGGAAAGCGAGCCTGTGACTGCAGGGATGACATCGATGTCCCAGATACCGTTCTGGCTGCTTGCATCAGAGCGGATATCGCGTAACAGGCGGCCACGGACACGGCTTGCTTTGGGCACACTGAACGATGCAACCAGCTGCCCGCCGGCGGGTGGAGGGCCTTCTTTATCAAGTCCGGGGTTAAACGCATCCGACGCACTCGCAGCGGTTCCTGCAGTCAATGTTTCATCGGAGCCAACGACATCGGAGATCTTGATACGCAGCTCAGTTTGGAGCGGCGGAGCTGGAACACCACGGGATGTCCCTGGAAGCTGGACACTCCTGGTAGTACCGGGGCCCGGAATCAGGATTGTGACACCGGATGGTGCGTAAACGCGTACCCAGTAGCCTTGCCACTCGGAGTTGTCGAGCTGTGTGGCGACGATGTACTTACGTGTCGCGGGATCCCAGCGGTAGATGTCTTCGGCAATCAGGTTTTTGGTGACTGCCTCGGCCCATGTGATTGGGTCATTGTCCAAAAAGCCAACGCGTAGGTTTGCTGTGTCTATCAGGCCATCAAAGGGTGAACCAATCATGTTCCAGCCAAAAGGCGCTGCTACTGGAAGATCGATGTCGGTTGCTGGAATCTCTCCGGTGTAACTTATTTCATGAGTGGTTTTGTTCTCCGGGACAAGCTTCATCCAGAATGCGCGCCCAGGAACAATAGGCCCAAGGAGAGGCCTGTCAGGCACTGCCATTTCGTAGATGTTCCGCAGCGGGTCGTACTGGGTGAGCACGAAGTCCGAATATGGGAGGTTGACGATGGTGCCTGGGTCGGCATTTAGCGGGCGTGCCGGGAAGCTGACGATGCGGAGTTCGTTTGTCGGGAAGCGCTTGCTAACCGTCGTGATGCCGCCGGCAGTGTTGTCGGTTTTGATGACAACCCAGTTAATGCCATCCCCGAGGTTTCGGCTGATGGTAATGACTTCTCCCACAGACACGCCGGGCCGCGAGATACGTGTTTTGTAGAGCTCACCAAATGCAGCGCCAAGGGTGAAGCCAGCTCCCGCACGCGCGATGCTGGTTTGTCCGTTTCGCTGTTGACCACCGGGGGTGAGAAGCTGTGTGACGTTCACATCGCCTGTCGGGGCCGTGCCGGCCCAGATCACTTGCAGGTCTCCGGTGATACCACTTGGGAGGTAAGCGCGGGTTGTCATCTGCCCTATGCTGAAGTCCATCGTGATACGGCCATCGTCAAAGCCCTGGCTTGGAAAGGAGAGCGTTGTCAGAAAGCCTTCGCCATCGACGACCTGTGCTTGCTCACTGGATGACCCCAGCGATGGAATCCGCGAGCCGGTCGCATCGTGGTATTCAGCAAACGCACGGCCATCGAGCAGGGTTTCATCTCCAACCGGTGTTGTGCGGTAGTAAACCAGCGCGATGAGGGCGCTCTGCCCGGTCGCTGCTGAATTCTCACTTGGTAGGATAAACGGGTAGAGCTTGGTGCCACCCGTGATGCTGGTATCGAGGATGAACTGTCGCTGCATCCACTGTTGGAATGGCAAACCTTCGACATCAGAAACGACATTCTTAACGAGTGCCGAAAGAAAAGGGACATTCCCTTGGAGATTCCCGGTTGGGTCGGCATCCACGGCAGCGTAATAGCTCTCATTGAACTGGCGGAAGAAGTCTGGGTTTTCCATCCACACTTTTAGCCATGCGGCACCTGCCATCCCGAGCCTTGGTTGGAGCATTTTGGCGATAGTAAATTGTCCATCGATGGGGATGTTTGCCTGTGATGGAGGGAAAAACGTGTTGTTTCCAAGTGCCGGATGGTTGAGGAGGTCATATTGGGGCAGCAGGGTATAGAGGTTGTTGGCGGTCGGATCCTGGAAGCCCAGGCTTGGGTCACGCGCGATGATGCTGGCTGCGGCACGGGCAAACCCCTGTTCCCACGCATCGTAGTGGAAGGCCAGCGGCCCATGATAGGCGTGGATGAGGTTGAGGAGAAAAGCATTCGCAAGCGTATCGATGCTGCGGTAGAGCGGTAAGTAAATACGGTTTTCGCTCACATTGTAGGCACCGAATGCAAGCCGTTCGACATCCGTGGCCGTACCAGTTTCGAAAAAGCCCATGCTCTTCACGGCGACGGTGCTTGTGGTGGATGGCTTTCCATAAATGGCATCCAGCTTTGGTTTTACCACCTCGTAAAAATTTTGTAGGAAGGCTTGGAGTACGATCGGATTACCATTGGAATCCGCGAGGCTTGCGCCATTGAAGCCTTCAAAGCTGAGGGTGAGGTTTCCATTGCCAAAACCACGGGTGGTCTTTTTTGCGGGGGGTGCGACGAGGCGCCCGGATGTCCGGTTACGGACAAGTGTCGACACGGGGAGAATGGCTTTTGCTGACCCTTGCAACTTCGTTTGTGCACCAATGGCCCGTTGCTGGGCTATCCAGTAAGCACGTAGCTTACGCTCAACGGCGGGCTGCGTTGCGGCACCTTTGCCCATCGGGACATCGATAATCAGTGCTTCCTGGGGGCCACTCGACACGGTAGCAAAGCGGTCATTGATGATGTTTTTGCCACGTCCGACGCCTTGTGCATCAGAGCGCGGTGCGGCTATCGCGAATGTGAATGCGGCGATGACAACGGTGATCGCAGCACGCAGACGCTGTAGGGGAAACGGTTGGGTGAAAGTCATCATAGGTGTGCACACTCCGCTCCGGGCGGTGATTGGTAAGACACTCGCAACAAGACCAAACTTCACAGCGTGTCCGCGTTGCTATGTCAGATGTTACCCCGATGCGCATCGGGCATCCCGTCGAAGGTTGTGTTAGCCAAACTTCAGAAGCTGCTTGAGGACTTTCCCGTCATCTGCGGGGCCGATATAGCGCTGTGCCAGTCCTTGGTAACGATAGCTGAAGCGGTGCGGATTCAGGCCGGCTGCGTGCATAATGGTTGCTTGGAGGTCACGGATACCGACGGGGTCTTTGGTGATGTTGTAGCCGAGGTCATCCGTTTCGCCGAGGGAGATACCACCCTTGATACCGCCACCAGCCATGAACATCGTGAAGGCATGTGGGTGATGATCGCGGCCAATCAGCCCCTTCTTGATCTCGGTGTTGACATTGTTTTGCATCATTGGGGTACGGCCAAACTCGCCACCCCAGACGATTAGGACATCATCCAGCATCCCGCGCTGTTTGAGGTCGGTGATCAGACCTGCGATGGCCTTGTCAATCTGCTTTGCCTTGATCGGAAGGGTTTCATCGAGGGATTCACCCGGGCTTGAGCCATGGTGGTCCCAGCCCCAGTCGAACAGCTGAACAAAGCGCACGCCACGTTCGACGAGGCGGCGCGCGAGGAGGCAGTTGTTTGCAAAGGATGGGTCATCGGCTTTGTAGCTGGTCCGCGGGTCAGCCATGGTCTCAAGGTCATTACGATAGCCCGGCTTTGCGCCGTAGAGATCGAGGATGTGCTGTGGTTCCTTGCTGATGTCCATCGCATCCGGGACCGAGACTTGCATTTGGTAAGCGAGCTCGTACTGCTTGATGCGCGTGACGGTTTCGGGGTCACCTAGAGCCTTTTCCTGGAGGGTGTTCAGCTCGCGCATCGCATCTAGTGTTTGCCGTCGCAGGTCACGGTCCATCCCGGCGGGGTTTGAGAGGTAGAGGACAGGATCGCCATCCGTGCGGCATTGCACACCTTGATAGACGCTTGGGAGAAAGCCGCTGCCCCACACGGACTTGCCAGCGTCCGGGACTTTACCCGCTGAGCAGAGCACGACATAGCCCGGGAGGTTTGCGGTTTCGGTGCCAAGGCCATAGGTGACCCAGGAGCCGAGGCTGGGATAGCCGAGGCGGGGTTGCCCGGTTTGTACGTAGAGCTGCGCCGGGGCGTGATTGAACTGATCCGTATTGCAGGAGCGGATTACTGAAATGTCATCTGCGACTTTTCCGATATTTGGGAGCAATTCAGAGATGACCTGGCCGCTTTGGCCGTGTTGTTTAAAGGTAAACAGTCCGCCGAGCATGGTGGGGACGCCGCGGATGAAGGCGAAGCGCTTGCCTTTGAGGAACTCATCAGGGCACTTTTCACCATTGTGTTTTCGCAGCATGGGCTTGTCATCAAAGAGTTCAAGCTGGCTTGGTGAGCCTGCCATGTGGAGGTAGATGACGGCTTTTGCGGGGCGCTTTGTTCGTTGGACCGCCGTCGCTTCGCCCTTTGTCATCCGCTTAGGTGGCGCCGCGCATGCTGCGTTATCGAGCGCCGTGAGCGCGATGGAACCAAAGCCCATCCCAAGGCCACCGAAGAAGTGGCGCCTGGTTAAGACTTTCGTTTTTTCGAATGCGATTTGTGCAGCGATTTCTTCAGGCGACATAGTTCGAATATATGCGATTTGGGGTTTGTTCACAAAGTGTGTTTTTGGATGTTTGTGACTTAGGTGCAGTCGAACGTGCTAAACGTGG
>Ga0114971_10000375_pt1 | contig 28756 bp, 29 predicted proteins | sample M_140625_MF_Meta_FD_87320 | JGI IMG/M metagenome (GOLD analysis project Ga0114971, IMG submission 87320) | Freshwater microbial communities from Lake Montjoie, Canada to study carbon cycling - M_140625_MF_MetaG | ecosystem: Environmental > Aquatic > Freshwater > Lake | place: Lake Montjoie... | reverse complement strand
TATAATATAAGATTATAATGACGAAAATATGTTATGATAAGGATTTATTACAAGAGGTTTGTGATAGAGACAGGTGTATTATAGATTTTGATAAAATAGAAAAATATAATAGAGAAATAAAGGTAAGTTTTATATGTAATTGCGGGTGTGAGTATAATAGGACATTTCGATTGTTATATAAAATTGGTGCTTTTTGTGAAAAATGTGGCATAAATAAAAGGAGAGGAAATTGTTTAACAAAAGAAATATCCGAAAATATATGTAGTAGAGATAAATGTATAATAATTTTTGATAAATTAGAAAAATGTAATAGAGACACAAAGATTAAGTTTATATGTAATTGTGGTATTGAGTATAGTAAGACATTTAGATTGTTATATGATATTGGTGCTTTTTGTAAAATATGTACCAAAAATAAAAGAAAGGAAAAAATTAAACAAAACAGTATTGAAAAATATGGTGTAGAATGTCCTATGAAATCACAAGAAGTTAGAGATAAATCCAAACAAACTTGTATTGAAAAATATGGCGTAGAAAATGCTATGAAATCCCAAGAAGCAAAGGATAAATCCAAACAAACCTGTTTAAATAAATATGGCGTAGAATATGCACAGCAATCCCAAGAAGCAAAGGATAAATTCAAACAAACTTGCGTTGAAAGATATGGTGTAGAACATATATCGCAATATGCTGAAATTTCTGAAAAACAATCTAAAAATGCTTATAAACTCAAACAATTTAATTTTCCTTGTGGTAATACCATACAAGTTCAAGGATATGAACCAATCTTACTTAAAAGCCTTGTAGAAGAAGGATATATATATACGAAGATATAATAACTAAAAGAACAGATATACCTGTAATATGGTATAAAAAAAATAATAAGAAACATAGATACTATTGTGATGTATATATACCAAAAATAAATACAATATACGAAGTTAAAAGCACTTGGACTTATGAAAAAGATATTGAAAAAATTAATTTGACTAAACAAGCTTGTATTGATGATGGATATTTATTTGAATTATATGTATATGATGGTAAAGGTATAAGACACGAATTATAAAACCAATTAACTCTGTTCCATCAACTTATTCTTTCTATTCATATAAGCAGTATGTCGCCATTCTTTTAGTTTTTCTGGGTTATCTGTTTTCATTCTCTCCATATAGTTCTTTGCCTTCTCCTTTACCTTTTCACTATTTTTTTCATAATACCTTTTATTCCTTTCTGTATTGGTATATGATCTTAACTTCTCTTCTAATTCTATATTTTTTTTATTTAATAATTCATTTTCAATCACTAAATTATTATACATTTCAATATTAACTATATCAGTCATATTATCTTATCATTATAATATAATACAATATACCTTTAAATAATTTAATAATGACTAAACATAAAAGTGAAGATTATAAAATTATCCGCTGTTAAATATTTATTGGAGAATAAAGATACACAAGAGAATACATGTCGAATTTTTAATTGCTCTGTAAGAAGTTTATTAAGATGGACTAAAAGATATGAAGATGAAAATGAAATTAAAAGACATAACAGAGAACCAATATCATACAAAATTAAAAAAGAACATATAACTTTTATACTCAAGGAACTTAAAAATAATAAGACTATTACAATTGAGGATTTGCTTGCTAAATTAAGCAATAAGTATTCTAAATTAAACATTACAAGAAGACATATTAGTAGGATAATTAAAGAAAATTATATATCATTAAAATTATCTAAAATTAGACATGAACCTATAAAGCGGTTTGGTAAGGATATTAATATTAAAGAAAAAATAAAAGATTTTTATAATGAAATAAAAAATTATAATATTGACGACATTATTTGCATAGACGAGACAAGTATTAATTCTTTACAATTAAGACATTATTGTTATAATGAAGTAGGTAAACGATGTGTAGTTAAAACTAATTCACAAGAAGTTTTCAAAAAATATACTGGTATTTTTGCTATTTCTATAAATGGTGAATTATATAATAAGGGTGGTATAGATGGTGATAGGTTATTAGCATTTTTAGAAAGGTTTATTACAAATAAATATAAAAACAAGGTTATCATTTTAGATAATGCAAGTTCTCATAGAAACATAAGAGTTAAGGAATTAATAAATAATAATAATAAGTTGATTTATTCAGTACCATATCAACATTATACAAATAGTATAGAAATGTTTTTTAGTCTTCTAAAATCTAAATTACAAAAGAAGCAAGGGTTATATTATGAAGACTTAAATAATAATATTAAAGAGGTTATAAAAACGATACCAGAAGACTATTATAAGAGAATATTAAATGGAACATATAATAGACAAACCAAATATATTAGGAAAAATAAGGTAAGAAAATACAAAAATTATAAAGACTAATATCGGCATTTTAAATGTCCAAAGGTGTAAATAACGGAGCATTCTTCGCTTCTCTTGCTATTATTTGTTCATTGATTGTTTCTGCGGACAAATCTATATGTTTTCCCACAACCTTCACTATATCACAAAATTTCGTCAAATTTTTAAATGTAGTTTGTAGTGGAATTGCCATCTTACTTCTAAGATGTTTTTTTTTACACATATTTGTAAAATCATTTATAGAAAGTCTAAATATAGCACCTTCGTTTATCTTATCATTATTAAATTTTATTATATCTTTTAATTGACGTATAGGAGGGGATTTTGATTGACGTATAGGTATAGGAGGAGATTTTGATTGACGTATAGGTATAGGAGGAGATTTTGATTGACGTATAGGTATAGGAGGAGATTTTGATTTTCTAGCCTTTATTATTCTTTCAACTACATATTGATCTACTGGCATTTACATATATATCTATTTAATACAATATATTTATAAAATTGATAAGATATTCTTAACATAAAATAATAAAGACGCGTATCGAATCGTTTCGCTTCAGCTCGCTTCAACTTCGTTTATCTCACAGCATCTCTTCAAACCAAAAAATGACCATTACGTATTATCGTTTTCCCGATATGGCAGTTCACCATATTACAGATATGGAGTTCTCAGCCCTTTTCGATATGACCACGAACGTCCAAGGAGACCGGGTTATATATCTTAAATATTTCCTTTTCATAAAGTGTAAAAACAACATCTATATCGATGTTAAAAACGTTGGTAGTATCGTTATGCCCTTTGAAGAAATGTTGAAAAACCAGAAATTAAAGATGTATTACGACCTCTCGCTTCTGTTTGTCAAAGATAAAAATAAAATTGTTGAAAAATTTAGCGAAGACGGAAGCCCCATTTGGGACGCGGAAATCACAGACATATACAAGGGGCGTCGCAATTGGTATGTAGATTGTGCATATATCTTGAATGACGAAGTCAAAACGGACAAACAATATTGCTATTATGAGATAGACCCATATTTATTGATAGATCCTAATTTTTTATGGTTAGACGATATTACAGGTGATCGTAAGTGGGTCCATACTGCGTCAGAGATTGAGTTTTTCAACTATAATTTACAATTTAATATAGGATCTGTATTATCAGTCGTTTATAAGAAACGCGTTATTAACTATACCAATCTCGCAATTGCCTATAACGCGTCGTTAATGGAAAAAGAACTTGACGAAATTTCGGCAATTGAAGAAGACAAACGAAACCTCATTAATCTCATTGCTTTTTACGAAAAGAAGGATATGAACGGTGATCTATTCCAAGTTATCTATAATAATCTTATACACGCACCCGAGACGTTTGATCCATACTTGGCGAACTTGGAGGATAGTGAGAAAACCATCAGAACAGTAATATATACTTAGAATATGTATATAAGAATATCTCAATATATTCTTTATCACGACATAGTGTCCCCACTTCCTTTGCACTCAAATATGATGTGATTGTTATAAATAATGATATATATATTTTTTTATAATCATATATATAGGAATAGTATGGCATCTACATCTTTCTCACAAAGGAGGGATACACAAATTGAGGGTTTTACAAAGGAAATTACAAAAAAACTTCAGGAAGTTAAAAATATAAAAATAATTGATACGAATGAAAGGGATTTGATTGTAAATACGTTAGAATACTTTAAAGAAGTAAGTAAAAGCTATTCATCAAAAAGTGGAGATATATTATCTAATTTAAAAATGCAAATTGAAGTATGTAAAGAAATTTTTAAATATATTGATATGAAAAAAGAACCAAACTTGTTTAAAAAATTGTTTACATCGACAACACAAGAAGCAATACAGAACAAATATCTAATTCTAGATATAGAAATATTTAAAAATTTGGAAAAATTGAAAGAAGAAATGAAAGTATTGGAAGCATATGAAAAAGTTTTAAGTTTGGACGAAATATTAAAATTATTAAAAGATGGGATATTAACAGTTGAAATGTTTAATTATAATAGAATATTAACAGATGATGAATATAAAGAATTAAAAGGTTTATATAGAATTAAAAGGCATCGCGGCGATGAAAAATATGATATGAATTTATTATTGAAAATAGTTGAAATAATAGATAATAGATATGACTTCAATTTATTAACAAAGGTTAATAGTGTGGTGGATGATATTGATAATATAACAACTTTAAATAAGTTATATAATAAAATAACATCACGTGAATTAAATTTATTAAGGAAAAGATATACAAATAATGATAAAGATGAAGATTATTTCAAACACCTTAAATTTTTAGATAAACAAATAATGAACAAAATAAAGAATATATTAGATTTTGAAGAAAAATTTTCTTCTGAAGAACTTTCTTCTGAAGAACTTTCTTCAGGCGGTCGCAAAGTATTATCCATAAAGAAAGAAATCTGCGGGAAACTACGATGTATCTACAAGATACCCGGGTCAAGAAAAGAACACATTAAATACAAGCGAAGACTCATTACAGTCACAGAGTATAAGAAACTAATGAAAGCAAAGTCGTAAGACGATGTAAACAATTTTACAAATTTTAGAATAAATATGTTCAAGTATCCTATACCAATACTAAAAACTGATTAATTTATTTAATTTATATTAGCAGAGACAAAACAAAGAAACAACAACCAACCAACAACTTCGCAACCAACCAACTTCGCAACCAGCAACTTCGCAACCAACCAGCAACTTCGCAACCAACCAGCAACTTCGCAACCAGCAACCAACCAACAATGCTTCAATACACCTATCACCACATGAAGGACATGGAGTTTTCAGGGTTTTTTCAAGCATATACCAATAACAAAAACAATGATTTCGCCGAGAACAATTATTTCTTGTTCATCAAGTTTCGCGAATTCGTATATATCGATGTGAAAGGCATCGGGGCAATCATAATCCCCTTTGAGAGACTCTTGAAACACAAATATTTAAAAATGTATTACGAACTATCCACCCACCTCATCAAGAACACGCACCAAATAATCGAAGAAAAGAGAAGCGGATACTATACCAAGGAAATAAATTGGTTTATAGACACTGCCTATTTTGTGAAACGCGATACTCGGATGATGACAATTGAGTATGGCAAATACTCTTGCTACTATAATATTAACCCAAATGATCTGAGGGACACGTCTGTTTCGTGTGATGAGGACATTGCGACGTTTTTCAGCAAATTAAAGAAACGCAACAGATATAAGCAAAGCAGACATTTCGTGGATTATACGAACCTGATGCTTGAATATAATATTGGATTGATAGAAAGAGAGGTGGATGAGTTAATTCCCAGTCAGGAAGACGATAAAAACGTTCAAAACCTCTTTGAATTAAACTCCAAAGAGGGAATGAATGACGATATATTCCGTATATTATATGGTAATGTTGTCAGTGCGGAAGGACAGCGGAAATACGCTTCGATAATGAAAATAAAAAAATGAAAATATTTGCGTTTTGATATGTCCTTTATATATTTTATTTATTATATAAAGAATTTTTGCTTTTATATAATTTTATTATTTCTATAATTTTATTAGACATAATTTTATTAGACATTATATTAGCATCTGTATTTAATTTGCTTAGCTTCTTTGTATAATTCTTTTCTTTGTTTGTATTATATAATTTTGTATAATTCTTTTCTTTTTCATTGGTTCTGTTTGTATTATATAATTTTGTAAGTAATTTAAGTAATTCTTCTTCTTGTTTTTGCCTTTCTATAATTTCATTAGACATTGTATTGGTTGAAGTAGCAGATGAAGTAGCAGATATAGCATCTTTGCGAACATAGACTAATATACGCTTTCCTTCACTAAAATTAAAGCAAAAGCGTTTCAATTCGATACCCAAAAAATCTGGGATACAATCCCTCCTATTTAAACAGAAGTCATCATCTTTAATGGTGTTCCAATCGTATTCCATAAGTTCGCAAGGAATACGAATAGTCGTATTCATATCAGGATTCATTTTCACTCTCGTCCAGCCATTATATATATATTTCTTTCCTTTACAAGTTATTCCTGCTATCGTGTGTCCAGTTTTATTAACCTTATCTTGATTCCGATTTACCAATATAACAGAATCCAAAGTATAATTCTTGCCATTATATATTATTTTTTCACGCATAGATTTTAGTCCTCCTTTTGTTATTTCTTCTGGTATTATAGTATCGTTTTTGCGACGAACAATAATCAATATTTTTGGGTCATCTATATATTCCCCCAATAATTTATCATTCAAGTCTGAGTATAACTGATGGTAAAACGGCATATTATAGTTATAGATTCTATAATCAACGCCTAATAATTTATATAATTTACCAATATAATTTTCCGATTTGAAACCGCCAGAAGTAGTTTCGGGGTTATACGGAAATGACTTCGGGTCGTGTTCATTTAAGTATTGTAATACCTTAATGAAGGTATCATCGCTAAAATTCCTATAATCATCAATTTCTCTACTCTTGACCTTCATGTATTTTTCATGTAATATATTATTTAATAATGTAAATAACTTATCCTCTGTATTCCAATGCTTCGATGCTTCCAATAATATTTTACGACTACGTTGGCTATAAAACATAGCGACTAAGGTTGCCATAAACCAGCAAATCGGTCCCACTTGATTCGGCGTTAGGATTCGCGAACAGACTCCTTTTTTCTTTGCAACTGGGCTAACAGAGAGACTCTTCGCTTTATATATATCAGTATCTCTTCTTATCATAATATCCATAATATCTATAATATATATATATATTTTGTATCTATAATATATAATGGAATCGCCTAAGCCGCCTAAGCCACCTAAACCATTTCCTTTTAATACTTGCGAGGTTCGCGGAGAATTAGTAGATCAACCTTATTCCGCGAGTATCAATATCCTTTCGTGTATCATCTTGTTATATTTATTATCACAGGCGAAGCATATAGAGATCCAGTTTTTCATATTATCCTTATTTATATTCCAAGCTTACCACGCGTATTCACATATGTTTTGGAACGAAGACGAACATAGCTTGGAACACACGTATATTATTCACGCATCTTCATATCTCATCATAATCGCCCTAATCACCGCGTTATCGTTTATTAGTGGCAAACCTCCTTATATCCCACTAATATTCGCCGCGATTCTACTGGACTTTTATATATTTTTGAATTATATTGGCACAATATATAACGCGATTTCTGGAATAAACATTTGGGTCATCGTGCTTCTTACTGGGTTATGGAATGTTAAGTTGTCTACGGTCGTTAAGAGTCTTCTACCAATCCTGTTACTGTTATTCGCGGTCGTCATAGGACTCATCTTTAACGAGAGATATAATTGTGATGCGATGATGAACGCTTACCCGTTCCCTTACCATATCGCAATCGAGATATGCGGACTCGTCATCTCGTCGCTGTTTGCCTACATATTTCTATTGCTGGAGAAGGATAAAGTAGGGTAAGATAAATATGTTATATTTTACAATATAGATCTAAAAAATGATTAAGGATACTTAAGTTATAGTTAAAGCAACCCACAAAGAAGCAGACGAACACCAACCGAACCCCGTACAAACCACAAAGACAAGGAAGAACCACAGACGAACGCAATGAGCATTGATTCCCGGATAAACGAACATTTTGAAAAATTCTACATAAAAACAGTTCCTGTATCACCTATACAACACGCATCACCATCTCCAGCATCTCCTACATCACTTCATGTATCACCCCCCGCTTCACCACGAGAATCTCTCGCTTCACCGCCATCACCACAACATGCGCAGAGGAAGAATCACTTTAATATCACAGACAAAACAATTGATAAGATAAGCGATGAGAAGTACTTGGTGAAAATTAGTTTTCGCGAGTTGATGGCATACGCGACTCCTATAGTATTTAACAGAGACTTAGATCTATTGAGGATAGACGAATTGTATACGTCTATTGTGGATGGATATGAGATCCCCTTTACGATTGATGCGATATATGACCAGAAGACTAAGATTGATGAGAAGAGCATCAAAATTATTAACGGAAACCACAGACACGGTGCGATATGTAAGTATATTACGGAAAATGACAAGCATTTCAGTTGCGATTATAAGGTATATGTGTGGGTCTATGAGGTGGACGAGTGTGAGACTACCAATATGAAGAAGAGCATTGAGTTATATACGAAAATAAATAATCATATGCCCTTCAAAGAACCGATCATTGTAGATGTAAATGTGATGGAATTTATGAATATACTGATACGGGATGGACAATTCAAAGATAAAATATTGTCAAAGGATCAGTGCGAGATTGCCAGACAACCGCGAGTAAATAAAAAAGAGATATTCAATCTTCTAAATAATAATAAGGATATATTGGAGAGTTTCATATCAAAATACTCTGTAAATAAAAACAACCTTATTGTGACGGACGAAATTCTCACGCAATTTATAGATAATATCAAGGAAATTAATCAGCGCATATATATTAAATCGTGTAATAATCTTACAGATTTGTATAGCGATAATTTGTTGGCACAAAACATAGGGCATTATCAAAAAGCGGTTGAACTGGGGTTCTTCTTGAACCTAAAAAAATCTAAATATCCTAAGGAGGTCTGGATCAGATACCTCACAAACCCTACCGAAATCTAATTAGTTAACTTAAGATAACTTAGATAACTTCATATATGTATTATAATTCTATATTTTTTATATTCTATTCTATAAACTACTTCGGGGTATGCGATCATAAACGATATGTCAACGTCTTATATACAAAAATAAAAGGTACTTATGAACTACGAAGGATCAATTACCTCACATAACATATATTGTGTATTATATAATGTAAATATAAAAAATGATTGAGGACTCTTGTTATTATATAGCACATATTCCATTACCGATTGAACGAATAATCGATTCAGCAAACAACCCTTTTTACGGATTCGTACAACCGATGATGAATTCTACAACGACTTCGACAACCAACCATTTCTGCTTCCGTGGATTAGACAAACCTGCTGCTGTGCAACCTGTTGTTACAACCAATCAGTTCTGCTTCAAAGGATTCACTAAACCTGCTAATCAGTTTTGTTTCAATGGATTCACTAAACCTGCTGTTCAACCTCCACAGCAACTACAGCAACCACCCGCTACAACTAATCAGTTTTGTTTCAATGGATTCACTAAACCTACTGTTCAACCTCCACAGCAACTACAGCAACTACAGCAACCACCCGCTACAACTAATCAGTTTTGTTTCAATGGATTCACTAAACCTACTGTTCAACCTCCACAGCAACTACAGCAACCACCCGCTACAACTAATCAGTTTTGTTTCCAACCTATACAGCAATCTACAACCATTTTCACAAAAAACAAGTTCTGCTATCGTGGATTCACGCAACCTACACCACCTTCAACACCTACACCACCTTCATCACTTACCCCTCCTTCATCTCCAGTTCCACCTTCAACAAATCAAGTATCTCAAGTAGTACCTTCAGTATTTCAAGTACCTCAAGTATCTCAAGTAGTACCTTCAGCAATTCAAGAGATGAGTATTGATGATATGATAAATATGATAAGTGATCGATTAAAAAATATAAATTTGAATGGACCAATTCTTAATATTTCTGAAAAAATAATAGACAAGATAAATGATAATAAGTACTTGGTGAAGATATCGTTTCGCGAGTTGATGATACACGCGACACCGATAGTATTTAAGAGAGACTTGAATAAAGCGAAGATCGATGAGATATACAAGACTATTGTCGATGGATATGACATTCCTTACACAATAGACGCGATATACGACAAAAAAGCAAATATAGAAGATGGTAGCATTAAGATCATTAACGGTAACCACATATACAGTGCGATATCCAAATATATCGAGAATGACAAACATTTTAATTGCGATTACAAGGTATATGTGTGGATATATGCGGTGGACGAGTGCGAGACTACAAATGTAAAGAAAAGTATTGAATTATATTATAAAATAAATAACAATTTACCATTCAAGGAGAAAGTTCTCTTTGTAGGAAATCATCGCACTACGAACTAATCCCTTTATGATGTCATTTTCATTAGCAGTCACCATATATAATATACAAACTATTTTTGTGTCTTGACTTTTACACTTTCAAATCTTCTTTTTTTTTTCGCGATTTTATCAGCAGATGACGATGATGATTTTAATCTCCTCCTTTTTCCCATTGTATTTAAACGAAAGTTGTATAGCTCTCTTATTATCTCGTCCATTTTTTCTTCATGTTGCGCATTTAAAAACGCCTCTATATCCGTATCCTTTACACTAGAAGTAACGTTTTTTGAATCATTTCTAACATATATTAATAGTCTTTCTCCTTTGCTAAAATTAAACATATATTTACATGGTAGATCTTTAGTTTTTAATATTTTCAGATTACATGTTGTCATATTAAAACATATATTCTCATCCCTTTTAATACTCCAATCATAATCCACAAGACCACACGGAACCCCCCTATGCGCTAATATCGATGTCACTGGATTTATCGTTGTTCTTGGCAAACCATTATAAACGTATCTCTTTTTTTTACAAGTCATTCCTGTAATAAAGTGCCCATCCTGTTTCTTTGTTTTTTTCATATTAAGCAATATTACGGAATCTAAGTGATACTCAACCTCATTATAATATATTATATCATCCATCGATTTTAGATGCCCTTTTGTTATAACATTTCTTATAATATTAACGTTTACGCAACCAAAACTAATATCATCAGTGACTTTCAGTATTAATATAGGAGGAGTTTTCATATTATCTACATACATTCCTGATTCTTCTATCTTTTTTAGTTTGTCTTCGTCGATTATGGTATTTATTTTCCCATTAATAATATTATAGGATAAAAAATCATATTCTTTGTTATAAATTGAATATGCCAATGTATCACTAGGCTCAACATAATCAAAAAACTTGTAATCAACGCCTAATAATGTATATAGTTTGCCTATATAAGGCTCCGTATAAAATGGGTGTTGTTTAACCTGTCTAGGATCAAACGGAAACGCGTTCTTATTCTTCTTAAATAATAAAATTAATATATCTAAAAACGTTTTATCGACAAAATCCCTGTATTCTTCGCTTTCTCCTTTACCTTCCTTTAAGTATTTATCTTTCAATATACGCTTTAATGATTTAAATAAAGGACTGTGTTTATCCCATAGTTTAGAAGCTTCTAAAATTACTTTACGACTACGCTGACTATAAAACATCGCGACTAAGGTCGTCAAAAACCAGCAAATCGGTTCATTTATTTGTAAGGGTGTTAGGATTCGCGAGCATATATTATTTGTATTAGGTGACATATCTATATTATTAATATATTATTTATTATTTATAATGACGATGATACGAATATAACCAACATAATATGTTCTATATGTATCATAAATTTATAAAATTTGATAATTTTTATGTTTAAATGTTAAAATAGAAAGAACACAACGAAAAGCAAAGAAGAAAGAACACAACGAACAAAAGATGTCAGCGACAACTCTCGCTATTCATATTAAGGAAAATATAGCGAATATGCCTGATAGCATCAATACCAAAAAGGGAATTGAAGAATATTATAAGAATGCGATGAAGAATGCTATGAATGATAAGAAGAATGCTATTAAGAATGATAAAATTAAGAAGAAAACAAATAGTATCAAAAAAATTATCGCTAAGAAAAGTACTAAAAAAGTTACCACCGTTGTAAGTTTTGAAGAGCTACCGGTAATAGTTTCAGTGTTTACTGAAACTATTAATATTCAAAAAAAAGCACATGTAATTAGTAAGATTAATGTTGAAAAACATAAGATTCAAGATACACACAATAAAATGTCACAATTTACTAAAGATATTGAAGAAATTGCGGAATTAGTAAAAAATAAAAAAATAAATAAAAAGGGATATAAACTAATTTATAATTATGATGATGAACCATCATTTAGCACTAATATTTTAGTAACCGCACACAAGATAAATAAGAGGTTAATCTCTGACAGGAAAGAAGTATTTGATAATATCAGATAAATAAGTTGTATAATTATAGAGGATAAATGCTTTAATATATTTTTTATTTTACTGAACATTTATTTTTATCTTTCATATATAACCCCTCCTGTATAAGTTGACGTATTAATAAATTTTCCATTTTGTATTATTTCAACTTTAACTAAAGAACTAAAATTTCTATTAAAAATTGTTCTAGATGATGTCGTATCAATAAATTTAATATCTCTATTATTTAGACTAAAAAATCCTGTATCTTTCATCTTAACAATAAACAAAATAAATTCATTTTCATCAATCTCTCTATTTATTATAAATTCTATACTTTTTGATTCTAGTCCATTACTATCTGTTTTATATACTATTAGCATTTTAGTAATGTAATCTATATTTTCCAGTTGCATTTTACTCCTAATATAGTTATATAGTCGTCTATTTTTACTAATTACTCTATCATTAATTCTTAAATCATTAGGATGAGTGCAGTTTATTTTAATTTTATACTTATTCATATAATGTTTACATATATGTAAACATATATGTTTACCTCTTATATACAGAACAGATACAGAACAGATAACATATTATAAATAAATATGTTATATTTGTATCATAAATTTATAAAATTTGATAATTATTATTAGTAAAAATATTAATAACCAAAAGCGAACCAAAAGCGAACCAAATGTCGTCTTTTACTAATCAGATTATTACCGCGGCAAACAAGATTAATGGAGTTAAAATAAATAATAATTCAAGTATACAATACTTTGCATCGCGTAAATAAATAATTTATCACTCCTTATATTATAATATATATACAAGTAAGTATATGACTCCGGATAAGTTATAATAATATATAAGTTAGTATATGACAATATACGAACTTATAATTAAAATTAATTTGTTAGAGATACAGATGAAACATTTAAAAGAAGAAATATTAGAAAAGCGTCTAAAAGATTTAGAAAACAGATTAAATATTATAGAAAAAACTATATAAAGGAATTATATTTTTTCGATTTAGGTTCAACAATACCTTATAAATTCTACCATGTATCATCCTTATTCATCATCGTCATCGTCATCATCATCTTCGTCATTCTTTTTGTATCCAATACCTGTCCATCCCTTCGCTTCATAGGGTTTATTTAGTAGTTTCTCTAGATATGCTTTGAGTTGATTGCGGTCAGGACATTTTTTACCTTTCACCACGTTTGATATACTCCATAGCCGGAAGTCCGTATATAGTTTCGTAATGGTAATACGCGGTTCTTTGATTTGCTGATCAATAACGATACAGTCATTCATAAATTGCCCGATAATATCGTTATTCTGTTTATAACTCTCTGTAGCAACGCGAACTTCGCTCGGTTCCGCGATCGCCATTGGATTAATATGTTTATGACGGTCAATCAATAAACTTATAAATACCTCCTTCCATCGTTCGAATTTATCGGACAACTCAAGATCCATATAAAACTCAGTCGGTTTGTTGATATCAGGGGTTTCCGTGAATTTACTAGAGAAATTACATACTTTGATACGTCGCCAAGTGCCCCCATCATCACTTGGAATTTCGGGCAACTCATTACACGTCAAAATCATCTTAAATTGTGGCTTAAATTCATACGGCTCTTTAAATAGTGTTCGTACCAAAATTCTATCTTGTCCTGACAATTCTTTCATCAGTCCAATATTCAGTCGATCATTCTCACTCGGTTCTTGCATCACCGCAAAACGCCGTCCCTTTGTTCGTTCCAATTCACTTTGCGCCGCATTACTCGCTGCGCGTTTTTGCGTTAGCAAGGCGATAGGCAAGATACAATAATATTCTCCAATTGACTTTTGAATCAAATCCAAGAGTCGCGATTTTCCGTTGCTACCCTGTCCAGTGAATATATAGAAGCGTTCCTGTGCGATACTTCCGTCTATGATACACGCAAGAACATCCATAACGTAATTTCTTAAATTCTTATTGGTAAATATTTTGGAGAAGAAGTCGTTGATTTCTAATACTTCGGGCATTTCACTATTATACTGAACGTAATTGAGTTTTGTGCTAAGCAGAATGTAATCGTCTGGCATACCGTCACGAAACATGTGCATCTTTAAATCATATACCCCATTGTCAAACCCGATCAAATGCGAACGACTATCGAGCAACTCCTCGAACTTCTCATCAATGAAAAGCGTCCTACATTCCTTCATTATCGAATCTTTGAAGTTAGAATTCTTTAATTGCGTGGCGATTTTAAGGCATTTCTTGCTACGCTCATCATTGATTGCTTTTAGAGTAGGATCTTCAGTATATTCACTAAGCACAGAAGCTTTTTCCATATACTTACGACATATTTCAATACTAAGAATACGGCGCAAATCTAATCCTTCGCGAGCGCGAACCCAGCGATGTTTCTGTTTATCATATTTATACCAAATATCCTTGGATATCGCTTTGAACTCGTCTTTATATATCGTATGGACGACACAAGCAATGTCAAAATGCGCCCCGTCAGACGAGATACTCTGGTCTATCTTAGGGATAATACTTTTGTCTAGGACACTAACATATTTTTCCAAGTTATCCTGTTTCGCCCACCACCGGAGCGTTCCGATCCCCATGTTGTCTTTACGCATTTTGTCCCACAGATTATGACACTCACCCTCGATATACGCGCTGCTAATTTTTGAAAATTCTACCCATGTTTCAAGGAGTCGGTAATCGATATTACGCAAGACCCACCCCAAATTAATCCAGTCTGTATAATTATCGGCACGTGATGGCGATAGACAATCTACAAGTTTTTTAGCGAACGTAAGGTCATCGTCGGAAATATAACAGCGATTCAGGTTTAAAGATTTACCGAAAATATTGTTCATTACCTTGTTCTTCAACTTTTGATCAATCGCAGGTAAGATGTGCTTACTGTATTGACTTATTTCAATATCAAATTCTGCTTTTACAAAGTTTTGAATATTATTAGAAAAATTACGCATAGAAAATAGTTTAATAAAGTTTATTTCATCCGCAGCGTTCAATGTATAATCGGTTTTTACAGTTTCATTATTCGTATATTTATAAATACTAGAAACCCTGTAGGTATCGCAATCGGGTTTCCGCGAACCATACATCTGCCAGCAATTCACATTGATAATCGCCTTATCTACAATAGAATCATAGTCATTACATATCGGTAAATCCTTGAAAATATCCACAGCAACATCTAATATCTTTCTGCGAATAAAGTGGTGTACGTTATTATTCACGATCAAATGAGGAAAGACAATATGAAGTCCGTCTTTCAGTTTGTTACGGAACTCAACGGGTTTTGGTTTCTCCATAACATATGCGACATTTGCTTCCTCGTGGACATCCAAGTATTGATTGATGACTTTGAAATAGGCACTAACAATACGAAGTATGTTGTCTGCGGTATATACGCGATCATACTTCCTCTTGCTATTGGACGAGTTAGAATCTTGTGAATTATAAATACCAGACTTGTCATCGGGCATAGTGAAACGGAAATCAATATCAACGCGAAGCGAACTGGGCTCCGTGGGTTTTTCTGTAAAATATAATGGGACTGCGTTTGTCATTGCCAAACTGTATATATTCAAAAATTCGGCATATTTATCCTCAGGGACACAAATAGATATGCGTGGATGACCTATACTTGTATTTGTAAAAGGCTTACCTTTATCAACCTTATATTTGTTAATAAATGCGCGAAAATCTTCAGTAATGCCCATTCTTTTATTGTTTTAATATACTTATATATATATCAATTTTTATTTTTATACATATTTATTTTTACGAAATCGCAAATAACTTTCTACATACTATGTAGATAAATACCATAGCATAGGATGACGAACGAAAATTTAAAATATAATAGTCCTAAAAATACCAATAATCCCTACATATTTTCAAAAAAATCATTGCTTTACCTTATTGATACGTGGAATAAATATAAACCCGACAAAATAATTTACAAAAAGACGGACGCTATCGCTAAATTATCTCTTCTACTGAATGAAAAAATTAAACCCATGTGCGATGACAAGCAATACTGGTGTTGGACAGGAACCATCTCGCGATTCGCAAATGACGCAAAGACCAAAGATATTATCAAGATGATCGAGAAAGAAGAGTTACGACCCGAAATGCCCGCTGAATGGTATGCGAACGCGAAAGAATGGTTAAGTAATTATGATATTGAGGATGTAATGAAGCAGTATGACACAAGTCCCAAGTATAAATATGCGTTCTTGGGGGTATATCCGATTGATTTTTCAGAGGAAGACAAGTTCGGGCGATGCCTATATAGTCAAATATGTTCACTGGATGTTAAAAAGTATATTCGCAAGAAAATTAAATATATGGGATTAATTACGAACCTAGACAAACATAACCAGAGTGGTTCGCACTGGACATCTACTTTTATTATTATTGATCCTGCGAACAAATGCTATGGAGCGCATTATTACGACAGTAATGCGATCGCCATACCCGCGTATGTGAAGAAATTTATTATGAATATAAAAGAGAGTCTGGGTGTCATATACCCTAAATCTGATTTTAAAATTACATTTAATACTATGCGACACCAGCAAAAGAACACGGAGTGCGGTATGTTCTCTATGACACACCAAATACGGTGGTTGAATAGTCTTTTAAAATATAAGAAGTTAAATTTACCGGACCCTTACAAAGATGCTAACTTTATAAAATGTATTACAAATGAAAAAAAAATTACCGACGATAATATGATCGAAAGTCGCAAGTATTTATATCGTCCGAACCTAAAATTTCATTTTCGTAAAAAAGAAGTTACTTAAAAACTGTAAATAGATATAGTATAAGAGAATGGGGATTATTGATGAATTCAAATCAGAAAAAAATAGAAACTTGATTGTTCAAGCATCTACGAAGATGTTGCTTGAAAAATACAATCTATCTTTGAATGCGGACGTATTACAAAATATCATCCGAGCAATCATAACGACAATGAGTAAAGACGCTGTTTTAATGAACAATACGGTTAAACTAATGGAATTGAACACGATAACGCTTACGAAAATGAAAGATTATATTATAAAGAATATGAATACGACGAATCTTCCAGTATCCAACGAAGAAACCGAACCCGAACCCGAACCCGATACGAATACGAATGCCCCGCAACCGGAACATATTTATAACAGGGGCGATATTTTGACGAACGAAGAATTATTACTTCGCGTGAAAGAGTATGAGCATAGCAGGGTAATTACAAATACGATAGTTGCGACGATAGATACGGATGCGAATGCTGCGAATGCTGCGAATGCTGCGAATGCTGCGAATGCTGCGAATGCTGCGAATATGGATATTGCGATGACGAGTGCGGGTTCTAGCACGATGCCAAATGTCGCAGAAATTATGGAAAAGGTCATAACATCCCTGAACACATCTACGAATACATTTGTGAATAAAAAAATATTAATTATAAATAGTTATAGCAGAGATTGGATAAACTTTCCGAATCGCAACCAGCTCTCTTTCACTATCAATATTGACTTGCAAAGCAACGTTATTGCACCATTAAAGATATTATTTCCTAACTATGTGAAAAACCAGACATCTTATATCACAATGGTAATTACGGACAATCACAAGACGTTCAAATATAAATTCTTATATAGCAAGTCATCTGGAAAATGGGATATTTGGAAGTTAATCACAAAGGACAATAATATTAACAACAATATCAATTTGGCAAATAAGAAATGGAAGATTAATTTCCTTGATTATCTGAATAACGAACTAGAACTGGGAAGAGACGACATTAAAATAAGTCAGGTTTGCGATTATACGACGCATAAATACGATACTAAAAGTATGGATACGAGCATTGATACGATTCTAATGCCTCGTAATCATCATTCACAATTTAATTTATACGAGATAGACATCGATTATTCCAATCAATTTGAATACGATGAATATAAATTGAATATTGTATCCAAATGTGATTATATGCAAATGAAGACCGCGCGCAATATTTATGTGAATATGAAAATCTTGGAGGTAAATAATGATCTTGGAAAAATAATAATGCTAAATGAAAATTTGGTGAAAGAAGACTTCGTGAACGCGTCTCTCTTAAATTATGCAGCGCAATATTCATTGATTCTAACCTATTACCCGATACGAAACGTGATGTAATGGATTACGGATTACATTATCAATATTAACAGCGAGGAGAATATGAAGATGATCATGGTGATAATATCCATACGGTATTGCAACTTTAACTTTTCTTTTTGTGACAATAGGAGGTGAGACATTGGATTCGATTTCTCGGCGATTTCATAGATATACTTATAGACATAGGTATAATTAAATATATTATCTATACTTTTTAAACTATTGTCTTCGTCATTGATGATGATGAAGATCAACCCTATAAATAGGCAAAATAATAAGGCGTGAAAGAAGATGTTGGACGAATTAATATGTATATTGAGGTAATTTACGAGAATACGCAATTTATAGGAGTCGTAGTTAATTATTAAAACACCTGTGAGTAGTAGCAACAGATAGATAATCGAATAGACGAAGATACCCCTGTTCAGGGTGCTAACTATATTATATTCTATTAATAGTTCTATTAAAACCATTGCGAACGTACGTATAATTAATATGATACAAATGAATATCACTTTGTCCTGAAAGGTAATCTTTAAAACGTCTTGAGGGTCTAAATTATTCTCTTTAACACGCTCGTATAGTCGGTTGTCTTGTTTTAAACTATCCAGTGTAACGCCCTTTGATTTGATTTTATTCATCTCTTTTTTGTAATCCTTCCAAATGTTGTTATAAATGGAATTAAAGTCATTGTCTGTGTCGCCAAACATACCATTCTTTTTGCTGAAAGGATCTTTATCATCATCATCCTTCCCTTCTATTTCTGCGATTTTTTTTATCAATTGATCAATCGCTGTTAGAAGGACATTTAATGGTTTATATTTTTCCTCGTAATACTTGCTTGTTTTTTGTTCGCCACCACCATATATATTCTTTTGTCTGTTCCTCCCCCCGTTTTTTTTCGCAATATCAAGATCCCTTTGTAATCGCATTCTATCCTGTTCCGCTTTATCTGCCAATATCTTCTTATTCATACTATTCTTCTCCAATTGATTCTTCACTTCTCCCTCTTCATTTACGAGTATCGTTAGGATGTTGTCATCGTATTCTTTTTCCTTTTTATAATCTTTAAATGCATTTTTTAATTCCGTTATTTCCTTTGAATACTCTTGCTTATCTGAGTCAATTAAAAATTGTCTGATATCATTTAATTGCTTTAATTGTTTATCCAATTGTTCTTTCACTTTTACTAATAAATCTTTTCTAGCTTCCAATTCAACCTTCTCGTTTCCATTTTCGTATAACTGTGATTCAGAATCTACGCCCGACGAATTATTGTTAATATTGATAAGGGCGTAATAAACCTCTGTTTTAAACGTTTCTATAAATTCTTTTGCGTCTTTATCTTTTGCGTCTTTATCTTTTGCGTCTTTATCTTTTGCTGTTAGTTCAGTATAACGTTTATCTACATATTCAAAAATATCAAAGGATGCTATTTGAATATATTGAAATAAGTTTTTATATTTATCTATTACAATACTCCTTTTATAAGTTTCAATTTCTTTATTTTTCTCCTTTTTTTTTTCAACCTCTTTTATGTCTATTAAATTTAATTCCTTCTCCAAACCTGTTATCTTGTTATCTTCATCATTTGTATAAAATTCTGATTCAAACCATTTTTTATAATAAGTAATTATGCATATAAGTTTTATAATGTTTTTTTCTTTATCCTCTAAAACTGCTTTAAAAATTTCTGTATCAATATTTTTTTTATTTACCGTATCATTTGATTTAATATCCAAATTTTCATTTATAGGGTTAATAATAGCGTCATGTTTTATATCATAAAAAGTGCATTTTTTTAATAATGTTATTAATACATCTAATATTTTTATTATTTTAGTATCATCCGTATACGTTGATTTTGGTTTTGATATGTTTGTCAAAATGAAAGTAATGTTTTTACTTAGATCATTTTTAATATTTTGTATCATTTCAGGTAATGTTTCATTCTTTGTAAGTTGTTTATATATCTTATCAATTTCCTTCCTTACAGTTTTAAGTTCCTTGTAATAGTCTGATTTTTTTTGAGCATTATCTTGTATATTCATACGTCTCCTGCTTAATATTGATTATTTTTATTTTGTGTATTTAATAGTCTTTAAATTATAAAAAATAAGTTATGTGTTCTATCTTTCGCATTATATCTAAGCAGTCGCAGTCGCCAGTTTCGCAGCGGTCTTGCTCGCACTCGCTGGGAAATGGTGAGAAATTAGTTTTTGTAGGATGAAATAGTTGATCTCCTCGCTGTCACCAACGTTAAGAATCTTCTTTAGTTTATCGTCAGGGAGAATAAAACGCTTGTTCTCAGGTTTATTCAAATTATGCTCCTTCACATAGGCATTAATTAGTCGCGTGATATCCGTTCGCGACTTCTCGGTTCCATGAGGAACACCAATGAAATCGCAAAGTTCGTCAGATATCTTATTGGGTTTCGCGAAACCAGACGGTGAGTTCTTCGCGTTCTGTCGCTTCTTCTGTGCCTTCTCAATGATCTTCTGTTGCTTATCATATTCCTTGCTAAGGACTTTGAGATTGGTTTGAATATCCTTGATCGCAGCGGATAGCGAATTAACCTTGTCAATGATGTTTGAAAGTGCGTTGTCTGCTGGTGCTGTCGCATCAACAGGAACGACAACGACACCCGTTTCTGGTGCTATAGGAGTAGCAGGAACGGTAGTAACAGGTGCTACAACAGGAGTGGTAGCAAGAACAGTTGGAGTCACGACAGGCTTCTTCTTCTTCGCAAGTGTATCAGCGGAGGCAGCGGGTGCGGACGCAGAAACCGGAGGGTCAAGAACCACTGGTGAAACAGATACGGATGATTGCTTTTTTGAAGATGTTGGAGCCATAATTTATTACTTTATGATTACATATATTATCATTTGTTTATATAATTTTTTACATTAGTCGTGCAAATCATAATCATCGCTATAACCGTCGCTATAATAGTCGTTTTCGGAATAATAATCGCTATCATACATATTGTAATACTCGTCGTAATAATCGTAATTACTTTCAATATCGTCACAATCGCTTTGAAGTTCGCAACCGTTCATATTCGAAGGATTATTCGCTGTAGTTGCGACATTCGTCATCTCTTTATAGAGCGCCTTGTATCTATTTTTCATATTAATATAATGTTGTGCTACATCATCGGTATCAATATCTATTTGATCGCGCTTTTGCTCCATTCTAACTTCATGGAAGAAGCAAGGTGGGGGATCGAGTGTTTTATGAAAGGAATCTTTGATATTCTGGATATAATAGGTGTCCAAATCTTTTCGCACAGATTGATCAAACTTCTTTTCGGTGATATAAAAGTCGACAATCGCGTTCTTGCGATATGTTTTGATAACATCCGTTGTATATTTACGGGATACAAGATAGGTACAATAAGCGTCATAGTAATCCTTCAACGCGTCATCGCAATCTTGAGCTTCCCATTTCTCTCCTGTGTCATTATACAGATCCGCAAATACTGAGAAATCTGCGTAATTAATGGAAACAGGAACAGGAACAGGAACAGATGTCATCATCATTATTATACTATATGTATAAAAAAGAAAAAAAGAATACGCGATTATCAATTTTTATTTTATTTTTCTTTCTTATACAGCGTAGGTTGCGTAAGTGGAAATGAGATGATTGATATACTCGTTTATTTTATCAATCTCAACGTTCGGCGAATGCCTATATTCAATATAGAAAGCTTTTACGGAGGCATCATCGCGAAGCATCAAAGATATCCTATTATTAATTTTAAACTCTTTGATCGTATAGATTGAAATGTTGTCAATGTCATTCGTACACGGAAAGATGTATTGAGGGAACTTGTCGATTTTGGACGATAATACAAAGATGTTCGGTGATTTGATGTGCATTGAACTTGTCGTTATCTTTGAAGACACGTGTTGATTGTCATTTGACAGTTCATAGGTATATACTTTGTCCTTGTGATGATATAATTTATATTTTTCTTCCTTGTATTTCTTATACTTTTTTTCAATAAGACTCTCAATATCACTAGTTATATGAACATCTATTTCAGTGCCTGTTGTGGTATTTGATTTACAAAAGAATATTTCAACCATATTCACGTCATCGGTGATAAAGTCGCGTAGATTGATTTTCGCAGACATTCTTTGTATTTATTGGTATAGATTTATAGTTATATCAATTTTTTATTATTAGTAAAAAATGATATAAAATATTACATACATACATTGACATTGACAAGTAGAAATAATCTAATGGCGAATGAATGTGCAACCGTCGCATATACTTACTATGATTTAAATGCGGAGATTGAAAAATTCAATAAATTAAATGAGGAAAACAATAACGCGATAGAACCCGCCAACCGCTATAATAAAAATAAGATACGCGATGATTTTAAAGCGCTGTTGATCGCAAATTTAGATATTTCAGAGTTGGAAGTGAGCGATTTGGAGATTGGTATATTTAATGCGACGATTGACTATGCGAATAATGCCAAGGTTCAGTTATCTTGGAAATGCCAAATGTTTTTAGATATATACTCAAACATCGCTAGAAGTATTTATTCAAATATCAAGAATGATAGTTATATTGGTAACGACAAACTATACGATCGGATGATCCATAAAAAAGAGTTTCATCCACATATGCTCCCGTATATGCAATGTAAAGACGTATTCCCTGAGCGATGGAAGGAGATTGACGAGCGCAATCAATTACGACTGAAAGCAGCGTATGAGATTAAACTGGTCGCGATGTCTGATATGATTAAATGCTCGCGGTGTAAAAGTAAAAAGGTCAGTTATTATGAACTACAAACCCGATCGGGTGATGAAGCATCTACACTATTTATGAATTGTTTGATTTGTGGTAAGAAATGGAAACAGTAAAGGGGGATTGGGGTATTTATGCTGACGCGACATATTCAAACGACATATATTCAAATTGTTCGCTTACAATATAATATGCTAATCCTAGATATATATTCTTTTCATCATTATCTACGAGGTTCATAATGACTTCATAGCATTTTTTATTTACAATAAACTTTTCAATCGCCTTCTGTATACCGTATTCATAGATGACACTCTCCAAATATTCTTTTTCGTATAATGGCAACTCAACGTGTGCGAAAATATACCCGTTTGTGCTATTCACCAACCACTCCTTATTCTCACTACGGATATTCTTTATTTTATCATAAATGCATCTTGCGATATTGTTTGCCTTGTTGTTCGTCTTGATATTAAAGATGACTTTGTAATACATTTGATCGGTATTGTGTTATAAAACGTATTACATATTCCTTGTCATTTTTTATATAAATATTATACGATATAGATATCAATATAGAATAATGAATCACGCTAGAAAGGCGATTGTAATATTGGATATCAAGCAATTGCTGAGATACAAGGAGTTTATGTTAAAGATTACGACCAATCAGCGAACTAATGTTTGCACGTTGTGTTGCGACGATTGTAATGGATCGTGTCTGAATCGCAACTTTATAAAGCGAAATTCATATAAATATATACCTTAATATACAATGTAATACATACAATGTATTTTCAGGGCGAGAATGGGTATTTAAGTCTATTAAAGGAAACGCTGGAGAATGGTGAAATCAAGACAACACGAAATGGGGTTGTGGCGTCTATATTTGGTTGTATGATTAACTTTAAAGATGTCGCGATAGCGTTTCCTTTGATAACCACGAAAAAGATGTTCTTTCGTGGGATTGTAGAGGAACTTCTATGGTTTTTAAGAGGTTCAACAAATGCCCACGAATTAAAGCAAAAAAAAGTTCATATATGGGACGGTAACTCTACACGTGAATACTTGGATAGTATAGGACTCGATTATCCAGAGGGTGAATTGGGACCAGTATACGGTTGGCAGTGGAGAAAGTTTGGAAAGGAATACGGTATTGATGAGAAATATTTCACTGACACCAAGGGTATCGACCAGATTAAATATGTGTTAGAAGAGTTGTCAAAAGACACGAATAGCAGACGTGCTGTATTATCTGGGTGGAATCCCGTAGACCTTAAAAAGATGGCATTGCCTCCGTGTCATATATTATACATTTTTAATAAGACTTTGAAAGGGCTTTCGTGTCATCTTACATTGCGTAGTTCTGATTTATTCTTAGGATTGCCTTTTAATATTGCGAGTACCGCATTATTAACTCATATATTCGCACACGTCCTACATATACCCGCGAACGAAATCTCATTATCGATTTGTGACGCTCATATATACGAAGAGCATACGACACAAGTTACAAAGCAGATTACAAGCGATTCTTTTGATTTTCCGAAAGTCATAATAAGGAAGGAAGCACCAGATGTTGCTTTGTCGGTAGATGAAAAAATAAAGTGGATTGAGGAACTTGTGTTTGATGACTTCGAATTATCCAATTATATATCAGGTGTATCTTTACCTGCGGTTATGAAATAGGGTCGTTAATATTTTTTTTAGTAGTATATTATTTAATAAGTTAAGTTTTAAAATAATATAGTATTATAGATAATTTACATTACATTACTAATATGTCATCAAATAGTTCATCATCTTCATCGTCGTCGTCAAAGAGAAAAAATATATGTTCGCGAATTCTAACACCGAAGCAAGTAGGACCTATTTGTTGGTTTATGGCAACCTTCGTAGCGATGTTTTACAGTCAGCGCAGTCGTAAAATACTATTGGAAGCATCGAAGAATTGGGATACAGATGATGAATTATTTGATTTATTAAAGAAAATATTACATGATAAATACTTAAAGACGGCAAGTAGAGTAAGTGAAGATTACAGGAATTTTAGCGATGATACCTTTCAAAATGTATTATATCTCCTACATAATAAAAATCCTAAATCATTTCCATACGACCCTTTTAGGGTTATTAGTGGTTTTCGTTCTATGTTTTATATTGGACGGTTATATAAATTATTAAATATAGATTATAAAATTTTTGATTATTGCTATACTATTGATTCAGGTATTTATACTTATATGTTGGCATATTCAAATTTAAATGAAGAATTGGAATATTACGATTATCGAATTGATGAAAAAGGGACACTTATAACAGAAATAAATTAAAAAAAAAAGAATATTAAATATAAAGAAAATAACGTTGCGCCTACTATATTATTACTTGCGGTATATGATACAATTACAGAATATGAAAAAAATTACACAAAAAGACAACATTTACCGAGTAATATAATAAGTGTAGGGGATGAAGATATATTACAAAACGAAAAAAATGCTAAAAGATATATTGAAGGAAATACAGATAATCTAAAATCTATGCGTGATACAATATATTATAATGGCTTTGAGTATAACTTAGATTCCGCAATATTGGTAAATTGGAATACATATAAACGTATAAATGTGCACGAGATAGTCGGGATAACCTGCGAAAGAGACAAATACGTCTATAATGGATGGGTTAGATCAAGTATGGATCCGGTAATGGCAAAACAAGCGATAACACGAAAGATACCTTGTGAACTTATGAAATATGATTGGAATATTCAAAAAGATAATGACTTTTGTTTGAATATCAAAAAATGTATCCCTGAAGTATTGAAAGGGTTTTTATCCAAGGGTAGTTTATGTTTTAATTTTAGTAATGGAGAAAAAATGCTCGTATATGTTCGCGAAGAAATAGAAAATAAAATAAAGGGTTTGTTACATTCAAATAAGAGGGGTCAACAAAAAATAATATCTAAAATAACAGATATAAAATATATTGAAAGTATAATAAAGAAACTACTTTTAACATCTTATAGTATTAAAAAGTCCGAATTATTATGGTTATTAGTGAAACGAGAAGAAGAATTACAAAGAAAGAAAAGGTTTCAGGATTTACAAACGTAACAAATATCAAAGAAAATTGATTTAAGTATTTACACAATATACTATATAATACAAAAAATGAACAAGGAAGATTTCAGACAATATGGAGGTTCAACACCTGAGCTATCTGTCGCTGGTGTAAAGTGTTTTGGACGGTTGGTTGAAATTTATGATGGCGACACGGTCAAGGTTGTATTGAATGTGTTTGGTTCTTATTATAAATTTACAATGCGATTGAATAGCATAGATACGTGTGAGATTAAAAGCAAGGACAAGGTGCTACAAGAATACGGCGTAAAGGCAAGGGATCGCCTGTTTGAGATCTTGACTGATAAGAAGGTTGTTGTTAAGAACGACATCAAAACCATCTTAGACACGGACGTTTATTTGGTATGGGTAGAATGTTGCGCGAAGGATAAATATGGCAGAGTTCTTGCGAATATATATAAGAATAAGGATGACACAAAGAGCGTTTCTGATATTTTATTGGAAGAAAAACTCGCCTATAAATACGAAGGAAAAACAAAGTTGACTGACGAAGGTATTAAGGATTATTTGGGGCTCGTTACAACAGGCAATCCGTAATCCAACCATCCCGCGACAGGAACAAATTGGACTGGTGATATACCATAACCATATTTTATGGATACGACATTGTATAGGATACGGATTTGTTTTTTGATAAAAAATGATTTTCATAATATAAGAAGGATTAGATACATATATCTAATGGATACGAATAAAGCATCGCAATCTACAGGATTACATCGCAATACAATTGATAAATATTATACAAATCCGGAGACTGTCAAGTTATGTATAGAATACATTGATAAATACGTGTATATGGATAATAAAGATTTAATTATAGAACCAAGTGCCGGTAATGGTGCTTTTATAGCAGGTATAAAATCACTCACTTATAATCATTTGTTTTATGATATAGAACCAGAGAATGACGAAATAATAACACAAGACTTTTTAACACTTGACATATTCGGTCTTAATGAATTTCAAAATAAAATACATATCATCGGTAATCCACCATTTGGAAGACAGTCATCCCTCGCTATAAAGTTTATAAAGAAGGCTTGCGAGTTCGCACATAGTATATCTTTCATTTTACCTAAAAGTTTCAAAAAAAATAGTCTAATACAGAAGTTTCCACTTAACTTTCATCGCATATTTGAGATTGATTTGCCTGACAACTCTTTTCTTGTCAATGGAGAAACACACGATGTCCCGTGCATATTACAAATATGGATGAAACGATCCTATATTCGCGATACTGTAGAACAGATAGAACCTTTAAACTTTCGTTTCGTTAAAAAAACAGAGAACCCCGACATTTCATTTCGTCGTGTAGGAGTTAATGCGGGAACAATAGATACGGAGTGCGATAGCAAGAGCATACAATCACATTACTTTATTAAGTTTTCGAATGATAAAAGCATAGCGGATAATATTACACAATTGTATGGGATTACATTTGACTTTAATAATACAATCGGACCCAAGTCCATATCAAAGCAGGAACTGATACAACGCTTTAATCCGTTATTATAATTGGAAATATGAGGTTATCGTATTATGTAGGTTATTCAAATAGCACAAGGTATTATTTATAAACCCCGTTTCAAATAATTTATATGTTTTATTTTTATAACTTTTGAGGTGTATTTCATAGCAAACTACGCATAATAATTTGCTATCATTTGTATTATGTTCGTTATTAAAGATATATTTTGAACCTCTATTTGTTTGCTGACCGCCACTCCATAAATCAAGTTGGTTCATACCTATTAAAACTTTGTTATTGACCTTATCAAGAATATACCAATCAGGGATTTCACTTGTGTTATGAGATGCACATTTCGTTTCAAAGCGAACATCAAACCTATTTTTATCTAAATGTAACATAACAAGTAGTATCTTGACGAACGTATATTAATGTCCTGATACCTTGGCTAAAATTAAAGCATAATTCAGTTTTCCTTAGTTTATTAATCATGACGGGTAAAACTGTTTTCCATATATCAGGGATACACGTAGAATTATTTAAACAAAAATTAAAGTCTTTTTGAATATTCCAATCATAAGGCATCAGTTCGCAAGGGGTTCTTTGTTTAAAATCGTTTGGTATCACTTTATCAATGATTGTCCTTACCCAACCATTATATACATATTTATATCCTTCACAAGT
>Ga0114971_10000372_pt1 | contig 28820 bp, 23 predicted proteins | sample M_140625_MF_Meta_FD_87320 | JGI IMG/M metagenome (GOLD analysis project Ga0114971, IMG submission 87320) | Freshwater microbial communities from Lake Montjoie, Canada to study carbon cycling - M_140625_MF_MetaG | ecosystem: Environmental > Aquatic > Freshwater > Lake | place: Lake Montjoie... | reverse complement strand
GCCTCTCCCGGGGCAAAGGCCAGCGGCACAAATGTACCGCGCCCGCTGGTTTGGGCGTCCCGCTGGCGTTCGGCCTTCCAGGCCCGCACGAAGGCTGCCACCCGGCCGTAGGAGCCGACGTAGCCCAGCGAAACAAGATCGGTGTAGATCTGCTTCGCTGTGCGCCGCTGCTTGCGCGACTTGGCCACCTCCACCCGAAGCCACGCCGCCAGCTTCTCAGCAAACGCGTCCAGGTTGCTCGGCCGGTCGGGAACCTTGAACTTCGGCTCCACGGCGCCCGCCCGAAGGTATTTGCGGATCGTATTACGCGACAGTCCTGTCCGCCGCTCGATCTCCCGGATCGGCATCCCTTCGCGGAAATGCCAACGTCGGATAACGCTCAAAAGTGCCATGTCGATCACTCCATGATCCCCCGGTCAAAATGCCAGGGGGAAGGTCAGAACATGGGTCACTTCTCAGTGGAAACTTGTGCCCCTCCCGGGTCAACTCTCAGTGCAAATCAACAGGCACAGGCCGCAATGCTGGGCCATGGTGCTCTCCTACTGTTGCGCGTGGTTGGCATTCTTCTAGGTCGGTCTGAAGCTCTCAATGACCTCCCAAGATTCACTTCGACTCGCGAAGCCATCAACAGCACACTGCTAATCTCTAACCGAACAAGCCGGATACCGATCCTTCCACGGCAACTCCTCTTCAAGCAGCAGCGCGGCCTGAATAAGACGTTCCTCCTCCGCAAACCTGGCAACTATTTGGATTCCCGCGGGGAGCCCCTGGTCAGTCGAGTGAACCGGTACCGAGATCGCGGGATGCCCCGACGCATTGAACACCGCCATAAATGCGTCGATGCGGTTCATCGATCTGTCCCACCGTTCAGCATCGACTTCACCAGCTGGGTCGCAGTTGAGTTCACCGATACGAGGGGCTGTCGACAGACATGTAGGCGTGACGAACAAATCATAATTCTGGAAGAACTGACCAACGATTCGATTGGTGTTGTCGATAATACCGAGTGCGTTCATCAGACCATCAAGGGTGAGTTTCTTTCCGCGACGGTAATAGGCCAATATCGAGGATTGAATATTGTCGCAACTTGGTTGACGACCAAATTTTTTGGCAAGCGCATCAATCGAATGTACAATATTGCAGCACCAGACGTCGAGAATGGCCGATGAAAAGCCACTGCAATCGAATCTCGGCATGGCCTGCTCCACAGTGTGCCCATGCGCCTCGAATACCCGGATCGTCTTATGGAGCCCATGGAGCATCTCGGGGCTGACGCTATCGCCGGACCAGGGCGCTTCAGCAAAGGCGACGCGAAGACGCGCCATTGACGTCCTCATGCTGTGGGTGAAAGAGCCAGCTGTTACTTCCATGCCATATGGATCGCCTGGCTCTCGACCCTGACACACATCCAGGGCAAGCGCGCAGTCGCGGACCGATCTCGTGACTACAAAACTGACTGACAGTCCCACAAGGGGATCAGCTCTGAAGGGCATTTGTGATATACGGCCACGTGAGGGCCTCAGACCGACGAGGCCGCAATGCGCAGCTGGGCTACGGATAGAACCTCCTGCGTCAGTTGCCGTGGCAATGGGTACGGCCCGTGCAGCCACCATTGCACACGATCCACCACTCGATCCACCAGGGGTGCGATCAAGATCCCAGGGGTTTCGCGTAATCCCGGCGATCCGGCTCTCCGTCACGGTGGCCATGCCGAATTCAGGAGTGGTAGTCCTGCCGAGTACAACGGCGCCCTGCCGCTTGAGACGTCCCGGCAGGCAATCCGTGTAGGGAGCGACGAAGCCTCGCGCCAATTCGCTGCCCATCTCCAGTTTCCGTCCCGCATCGGCGAGTAGATCCTTGTTGAGGATGGGAACGCCCGCAAACACACCAGTACGCGGCACCTGCCGGCGTAGCCGATCGATAAGGTCCGGGAAGATCTCAACAACAGCGTTAAGGCGAGGATTCACCTTTTCGATTGCATCTATGGCCGATAAAGCGAGTTCTAAAGATGTGATCTCACGCCTTCGTACGAGTTCAGCCAGCCCTGTTGCGTCGTAGCCTGCATATTCGGAAGGTCTCACCGCCGCTGCGGCTTATCGCGTTTATTGGACGTCCTTCGCATAGATGTAGCGATAGTTCAGCGGCGTGTCGAAGGGATCAACAAACACGCTCGGGTCTGCACCAATCCGGTCGGAATGGAACGTGATATGCTTCTCATTGTAGACCGGAGCCCACGGAGCATCCTTCATGACATCCCGGAAGATGGATTGCCATTCTGTAATGCGCGCAGCTGCCTGATCGGGTTTTGTCATCGAATCCGCTTTTGCGGCCCGCGCGTCTATTTCCTTGTTGCAGTATTTGGCCCAGTTCCAACCACCCTCCGACGTACCAGCACAGCCTAGGATCGCGGAGTAGAAACCTGCGGGATCTGGAAAATCTGTCAACCAGCCCATCCCGCCCGACCAGATCATGGGTGCCTTGCCGGATCCACCGGCCCCGATTACTTCACCTTGGGCGAGTGAGCGTATCTCGGCCTTGATGCCGATGGCGGCGAGGTCCTGTTGGATCGCCTGCGCGATACGAGGATGCGGATCAACGTTCATGGCGTAGAGTTCCGTGTCAAATCCGTCAGGATATCCAGCATCGGCGAGTAGCTTCTTTGCCCTTTCGATGTCATTGCCATAGCCCTTGTATTCCGGATCATATCCCGGCATCGCCGGAGGCAGAACCTGGAAGGTTGGGTTGGCCCGGTTATTAATGAGGCGAACAATCCGGTCACGGTTGATGGCCATGTTGACCGCTTGGCGGACTTCAACTTTATCGAATGGTGGTTGAGTAACGTTCATGGTGATAAAGGCAGTCTGAAGCCAGTCGCCCATCGCCACCAGGTCCTTTGTGGAGGGGTCAGTGGTAACTGCTGCGAACTGCGCGGGCGGCACGCCGTCGCCAGCAACATCAATTTCCCCCTTCTTGAGACGAAGGACTGAGACGGTGGGATCCTGACCAAATTCGTATGTCAGTCGGTCAAGATACGGGACGCCGGAAAGCCAGTAATCCTTGTTGCGCTCCAGGATTACGTGTTGGCCCGGTATCCACTCGACGAACTTGAACGCGCCTGACCCGACAGGTTGTTTCCCCCAGTCGGCTCCTGCCTTCTCAACTTCCTCTCTAGGAACAACCGACGCAAAGTGAAGTGACATGGAATAGAGGAAGGTGGCATCGGCCCGGCTGAGTTTGATTTCCACAACATCATCGCTCGGCGTCGATATACCTGAAAGCTCCGTTGCCTTGCCCGCCGAAAGTTCGTCGTACCCGACAATCGCACTGAAATAACCGCTACCCGGCGACTGGGTGGCCGGATTCACAGCGCGCTCGAGGGAGTACTTGACGTCGGCCGAGGTCAGCGGACGACCATTGTGAAACTTCACACCCTTGCGAAGGTTGAACGTATAGGTTTTTCCGTCTTCGGAGATTGTATACTTTTCCGCAAGCGACGGAACGAGTTCGACTGTGCCGGGCTTGTAGTCCATCAGCCTGTCGAAGATGCTGCGAATTGCAACATAGTTCTGCAAGTCGTAGCCGACCTGGGGATCAAGAGTCGTGAAATCATTGTTGAAGGTGATGACCGCTGCTCCGCCCTGTTTGGGTTCAGCAAAAGACTGCTGGATGCCAAACTGCTGCATGCCAACAAGCATCGAAAATGCAAACAATCCCGATAGCAAAGTCTTGCGCATAGCGTTCGCCCCCAAGTAATTAAGATTGCTGGATTCTATATCAGAAAGCGCCCACCAACAAGTGCCAACGATCGAATGTGGGGCCTTGCCACACCCGGGATTTTGACCGATAGACTTGCCGCTTCTTCGATGGCTACGGATTTCAGGCAGGTTCATGGGCGACACGTGGAAGCGCTTCCGCGGCGACAAGTTGGCGATAGTGGGTCTCGTGGTCATCTTCATCTTCGCCATGGCCGCCATCTTCGCCCCCGTCATTGCGCCCTATAACCCGACTGAACAGTTCTTCGACGGGCTGACGGATGAAGGCTCGCCCCTGCCTCCGGGCTGGCGTTTCTGGTTCGGCACCGACACCAATGGCCGCGACCAGTTCTCGCGCCTGCTCTTTGGCGCCCAGACCTCGCTGCTCATCGGCATCGTGGCCAACGGCATTGCCGTCACCATCGGCACCGCGCTGGGCCTCGTCGCCGGCTATATGCGCGGCTGGACCGGGGCCTCCATCATGCGGCTGACCGACCTGATGATGGCCTTTCCGCCGCTGCTGCTGGCCATCGCGCTGGCGGCAATCCTCAAGCCGGGATTGAACATCGTCATCCTCGTCATCGCGCTGGTGAACTGGGTGCAGATCGCGCGGGTGATCTACACCGAGACGGTCTCGCTCTCGGAGCGCGAATACATCGAGGCCGCACGCGCCCTGGGCGCCGGCAATGGCCGCATCCTGCTCCGCCACCTGCTGCCCCACCTGATCCCCACGGTCATTGTCTATGCCACGCTGGGCATCGCCACCACGGTGCTGCTGGAAGCCATGCTGTCCTTCCTCGGGCGTGGCGTGCAGCCACCCACCCCCGCCTGGGGCATGATGATCTTCGAAAGCCAGTCCTATTTCCTCAACGCCCCGTGGCTGGTCTTCATCCCGGGTGCTGCGATCCTCATCCTCGCGCTGGCCTTCAACCTGGTGGGCGATGGCCTGCGTGATGCCCTCGACCCCACCCAGCGCGGGAGGGGCTGATGCTGCACTACCTCGCTAGGCGCCTCGCCGCCTCGTTGCTGATCCTGCTCGGCGTCAGCATCGTCACCTTCGGCCTCACCTTCATGATTCCGGCGGACCCGGTGGCGATGATCGCCGGGCGCAACTCAACACCCCAGATGCGCGACAACATCCGCATCCAGCTCGGCCTCGACAAGCCCATCCCGGAGCAATATGCGCGCTACCTGGGCCGCCTCGTCACCGGCAACCTTGGCATGTCCTACGCGCGAAAATCCGAGGTGGGTCCGCTCGTCGTCTCGCGCCTTCCGCCCACGTTGCTGCTCATGCTGGGCGCCATCATCGCCGAACTGCTGATCGGCATCCCGGCGGGCATCTATGCCGCCACCCGGCGCGGCCGCTTTGCCGACAAGGCGGCCATGACACTGTCCTTCGTCAGCGTGTCCACCCCGCAATTCGTGCTGGGTCTCACGCTGCTCTATCTTTTCGCCTATCTCTGGAACTGGTTCCCGCTGGGAGGCTACGGCAAGCTCTCCAACCTCATTCTGCCCGCCCTTACGCTCGGCCTCGCGGGCGGTGGCTGGTATTCGCGCATGATGCGCTCCTCGATGATCGAGGTGCTGCGCAACGACTACATCCGGACAGCGCGCGCCAAGGGCATGAGCGAGTGGCGGGTGACCATGAAGCATGGCTTCCGCAACGCCATCCTGCCGATCGTGGCGATGATCGGCCTCGATGTCGGCATCTTCATGTCGGGCGTCGTGGTGGTGGAGAATGTCTTTGGCTGGCCGGGCATCGGGCAGCTGATGTGGCAGGCAATCCAGTCGCTGGACATCCCGGTGATCATGGGGGTGACCATCGTTGCTGCCTGCTTCATCGTGCTCGGCAACCTCATCGCCGACCTCGTGTCGCCGCTGATTGACCCGCGCATCCGCTCGCGCTGAGATAACATACACAAACGAACAAACGACAACAGGGAGAAGCTCGATGAAGAAACTGCTGATTTCGGCCGTGGCTGCGCTGGCCTTGCTGGCTGCGGCCCCGCTCGCCATGGCGGACGCCCCCAAGCAGGGCGGCCAGGCAACGGTCACCTTCAACAACGACCTCACCACGCTCGACCCGCAGGTGGGCTATGACTGGCAGAACTGGTCGGTCATCAAGTCGATCTTCGACGGTCTGATGGACTACAAGCCGGGCACCACCGAACTCGTGCCCGACCTCGCCGAGAGCTACACCGTCTCGGATGACGGCCTTACCTACACCTTCAAGCTGCGTGACGGTGTCAAGTTCCACAACGGCCGGACCATGACCTCCGCCGACGTTAAGTATTCCTTCGAACGCGCGGTCAACCCCGCAACGCAGAGCCCCGGCGGCGGCTATTTCGGCATGATCGCCGGCTATGACGACGTGGTGGGCGGCAAGGCCACCACGCTGTCCGGCATCGAGACGCCCGACGACAAGACGGTGATCTTCAAGCTCACCCGCCCTGATGCCACCTTCCTGCACCTGATGGCCATCAACTTCGGCTACGTGGTGCCGAAGGAAGAAGTCGAGAAGGCGGGTGCGGACTGGGGCAAGAAGCCTGTGGGAACAGGCGCCTTCAAGTTCGTAGAATGGGTGCCCGGCCAGTCGATCAAGCTCGAGCGCAACAAGGACTACTTCCGCGCCGGCGTGCCCTATCTCGACGGCGTGACCTTCGAGTTCGGCCAGGATCCGACGGTGGCGGTGCTGCGCCTCAAGAAGGGCGAGATCGACATCGTGGGTGACGGCATTCCGCCCGCCCAGTTCGCCGAACTGATGGCCGACCCCGCCAACAAACCGCTGATCGCCGAGGGCGACCAGCTGCACACTGGCTACGTCACCATGAACGTCACCCAGCCGCCCTTTGACAATGTGAAGGTACGCCAGGCGGTGAACATGGCCATCAACAAGGACCGCATTGTCCGCCTCATCAACAACCGCGGCGTGCCGGCCAGCCAGGCGCTGCCGCCCGCCATGCCCGGCTACAACCCGGACAACAAGGGCTATGGCTATGATCCCGAGGGCGCCAAGAAGCTGCTGGCGGAAGCAGGCGTGGGCGAGATCAACACCGAGCTCTATGTCATGAACGTCGACCCGAACCCGCGTATCGCCCAGGCGATCCAGCAGGACCTCGCGGCCGTCGGCATCAAGGCGGAAATCCGCTCGCTCGCGCAGGCCGAGGTGATTGCCGCCGGCGGCGCTGGCAAGGCGCCGATGATCTGGTCGGGTGGCATGGCCTGGATCGCCGATTTCCCGGATCCGGCCAACTTCTACTATGGCATCCTCGGCTGTGCCGGCGCCGTTGAGGGCGGCTGGAACTGGTCCAGGTATTGCAACAAGGCACTCGACGAGCGTGCCACCAAGGCAGACGCGATGGTGAAGGACGACCAGAAGGACGCCCGCATCACCGAGTGGAAGGCGATCTTTGACGACGTGCTGAAGGATGCGCCCTGGGCACCGATCTTCAACGAGAAGCGCTTCACCTATCATTCCGAACGCCTGGGCGGCGACGCCACATTGTTCACCGACCCGATCCATATTCCGGTGAACTACGACTACATCTACGCCAGGGACGCTCAGTAGGCTGATCAAACCACGCATGCTCCCTTCCCCCGCGGGGAAGGGAGCATTGTCATTGAGGGCACCATGACAAAACACGTCTGCAACCACACCATCCATGACCACCAGTGCCATTTCGGCTGGAACCGCGACAATCCGCCGGTCGTCCGCATCACGCCGGGCGAGACGGTGGAGTTCCACCCTATCGATTCCTCCGGCGGCCAGCTCAACGCCAAGTCGACACTCGCCGACCTGAAGGCGCTCGACTTCGGCAAGGTCAACCCCGTTGCCGGTCCCGTCTTCGTCGAAGGCGCTCAGCCCGGCGACGCCATCAAGGTGACGCTGCTCGACTTTGCACCCTCGGGCTGGGGCTGGACGGCCAACATCCCGGGCTTCGGCCTGCTGGCAGACCAGTTCAAGGACCCTGCCTTGCACATCTGGAGATATGACGCCACAACCATGGCGCCTGCCATGTTCGGTCCCGGCGGTCGCGTGCCTCTGAAGCCTTTTTGTGGCACCATCGGCCTCGCCCCGGCTGAGACCGGCACCCATTCCATCGTGCCGCCGCGCCGCATGGGCGGCAATATGGACATCCGCGACATGGCGGCAGGCACCGAACTCTATCTCCCCGTCGAGGTGGCGGGCGGGTTGTTCAGCGTTGGCGACACCCATGCCTGCCAGGGCGACGGCGAAGTCTGCGGCACAGCGATTGAAAGCCCGTGCTCGCTGCAGGCCAGATTTGATCTCGTCAACGGTGCTAACCTCGCCTTTCCGCGCTTCACCACGCCCGGCCCTGTCTCCCGCCACCTCGACGTGAAGGGCTATGAGGTGACCACCGGCATCGGCCCCGATCTCATGGAAGGTGCCAAGGCCGCCGTCACCGGCATGATCGATCTTCTCTCGAAGCGCTACAACATGAACGCCGTCGATGCCTACATGCTGTGCTCGGTGTGTGGCGACCTGCGCATCAGCGAGATCGTCGACATGCCGAACTGGGTTGTCTCCTTCTACTTCCCGCGTGTCGTGTTTGAATGAGTGAACATGCCCTGCTCCGCGTCGATGGCCTGACAGTCGGCTTCAGCACGGAGCAGGGCCCGGTCCGCGTCGTGGAGGATGTCTCCTTCGAACTCAAGGCCGGGCACACGCTGGGCCTCGTAGGCGAGTCAGGCTGCGGCAAGAGCGTCACCGCGCAGACCATCATGCGCCTGCTGCCAAGCCCACCCTCACGCATCGACGCGGGACGCATCCTGTTCGACGGCAAGGACCTTGCCGCCGCCACGCAGCGCGAGATGCAGAAAATCCGCGGCGACCGCATCGGCATGGTGTTCCAGGAACCGATGACCAGCCTCAATCCCACACTGCGCATCGGCGAGCAGATCGCCGAACCACTGATGCTGCACCGTGGCCAGCGCCGCGCGGAGGCCGACGAGCAGGTGATCGGCGTCCTGAAACAGGTCGGCATCGGCAACGCCGAGCGCCGGTTGCTGCAATATCCGCATGAGCTTTCAGGCGGCCTGCGCCAGCGCGTGATGATCGCCATGGCCATCATCTGCAAGCCGAAGCTCTTGATCGCCGACGAGCCGACGACGGCGCTGGACGTCACCATCCAGGCACAGATCATGGAGCTCCTCAAGGCGCTGCAGAAGGAACTGGGCCTCGCCGTGCTGCTCATCACCCATGATCTCGGCATGGTGGCCGAGATGTGCGAGACCATCGCCGTGATGTATGCCGGCCGCATCGTCGAAACGGGGCGCACGGTGGATGTCTTCGCCAATCCGCACCACCCCTACACCTACGGCCTTCTCACCTCATCGCCGCGCCGCGCCCGGAAGGGCGAACGCCTGCCCTCCATTCCCGGCCTCGTGCCGCCGCCGGGAGCGCGCGGGCAGGGCTGCAGCTTCGCCGCGCGCTGCCCCAATGTACTGGAACGCTGCCGCATCGACGCGCCGCCGCTGATTGCCCTGGGCAAGGATGCCGCCGCCTGCTGGAACCCCGTGCCATGACGCCGCTGCTCGAGGCCCGGGGCCTCTCAAAGTTCTTCCCCGCGCGCGATGGCAAGGGCCTCGTCCGCGCCGTCAATGACGTGAGCCTGTCGCTGGCCGAAGGCGAGACGCTGGGCATCGTCGGCGAGTCGGGCTGCGGCAAGTCCACGCTCGCCCGCATGCTCATGCGGCTGATCGAGCCCTCCGGGGGCAAGGTGCTGTTCCATGGCGAGGACCTGCTGTCGCTCTCGCGCGCTGCCATGCGTCAGAAGCGGCGCGACATCCAGATCGTGTTCCAGGACCCCTATGCCTCGCTCGACCCGCGCATGAACATCGCGCAGATCATTGCCGAGCCGCTCGACATCCACGGCATCGGCAGCACGGCGGAGCGTGCCGCAAAGGTGAAGGACCTGATCGCGCTCGTCGGCCTCGACCCGGCCTCGGCCACGCGTTACCCGCATGAATTCTCTGGCGGCCAGCGCCAGCGCATCGGCATCGCGCGCGCCATCGCACTCGAACCTCGACTCCTGGTGCTCGATGAACCGGTCTCGGCACTCGATGTGTCGATCCAGTCGCAGATCCTCAATCTGCTCGACGATCTCAAGCTGCGGCTGCGGCTCTCATACGTCTTCATCTCGCATGACCTGTCGGTGGTGCAGCATGTGAGCGACCGCGTGGCGGTGATGTATCTCGGTCGCATCGTCGAGGAAGGCCCAGCGGACGCCGTGCTCGGCGAGCCGAAGCACCCCTACACACAGGCGCTGATCTCCGCCATTCCGGAGATCGACCCGACGCGCCGCAAGACACATGTGCTGCTGCCCGGCGATCCGCCGAACCCCGAAGACGTCCCGCCCGGCTGCGCCTTCAACCCGCGCTGCCCCATCGCGCAGGAAATTTGCCGGCGTGATGAGCCGCCCTTGCGGAGTTCTGGCGCGTCCCGCGCGCGCTGTCACTTCGTGGATGAGGCCTAGCGCGCATGCACGACGTCTTTGCCGCAGCGCGGCAGCTGATCGCGACGGGCTGAGGCGGCGCGTCGCAGCACGCGCATCCCTATCCTGCGCTCTAGTGCTCTTGGCACGCTTGCCGCTGCGCGCGGCCTGGACGATAGTCGCGCGGCAATGACCCGACTGACCCCCAAGCACCGCATCCGTTCCTCCAGCGCCGAGGAGGTGAAGTCTGCCGCGCGCGGTCCCTTCATCTCGCGCAAGCTGGAAACCTTCAATGTGCTGTCGGGCGAGGGGCTCGAGCTCATCGAGCGCAACGCCGACACCATCCTCAAGGAAACGGGAATGGAGTTTCACGGCGATCCCGAGATACTCGACATCTTCAGTGAAGCCGGCTGCAACGTGCAGGACACGCGGGTGCGCTTCGACCCGGGCTTCTGCCGCAGCACCGTGCGGGATTCGAACCCTGTGAATTCCTGGTGTTAACAAGATCAATGGGTTACAAGCAGAGAGAGTTGGCTGCCAGGCTCTCTCCCTCCGCCATAAACCTCCAATAAAACCTTGATTTATAACAGAAATTGTCGACGGTGCCACGACAGATCCTAGCGTTGCTCCTGGCGCCGTCAATTGCATCCGCGTGCCTTCTTTCAGCTGTCATGTCGGTCGATTGGTCCGTTACCTTATCCTCAGACGTCGGAGTAGGTTCGCAAACTCCCTCTGCGCCTCAAGGCTCTGCGCCTGTTGGGAATAGCGTTCTGTGGTCGACATTTGCCAATGCCCGAGCAGGGGAACCGCACACCGCACGTGGGCAGGATCGTGGATCGCGAGCGCTGTCGTCGCCTCATCCCGAAACAGGTGCGGGTTGATCGCGGTACCGAAAGCCGCCGCAGTACGCCGTTCTTACTGGCCTCGGCGGTGATGAGGATTGTCCAAATATCGCCGTTGGCGATCAGGCTCGTGCCCATTGCGGCACCTGTCTCTGAAGCGCGGCAAGCATCTTTTGGACATGCCTGACGACGAACGCCATGAGTTGCACATCGCACTGAGAAACCTGCGGTATGCCGTGGAGTTCTTCAGGAGCCTGTTTGGCAAGTCGAACGGCGTGCGTTCATACCTCAAGAGTGTTGCCGACCTTCGGGAAGATCTTGGTGCCCACAATGATGCTGCTACGGCAAAGGCCTTCATCCATTCACTGGGACTTCCGCCTGATATCGAGACCTACTTCGCGTCTGGCTATCTGCTCGGCTGGTATTGCCACGCGACGCTTGTGGCCGATTCGCATCTGGCAAAGAAGTGGAAGAACTTCAGGCGGCAGGACGCATTCTGGACTTGAACCCGGCACCAGATAGGGTGGCGCGCGAAGCGCCACCCTTTGTGCCTGTTCATTCAGCCGCTTCACGCAGCACTGTGCGAGCTTGCGCGGCGAGGGACTTGGTGGCGGCAATGCACTCGCGGGCAGCGTACCAGTAGCGCTCTTTCAACTCGATGTTGAAGACGACGCCCTGGGGAAAGCGGCATTCCGCCATCAGTTCCGTCCAGGGGATGTCGCCCCAGCCCACCGGCAGGTGCAGGTCGCCATGGCCAAAGGCCAGCCGTTCGCCTTCCGTGAACATCCAGATATCGTCCTGGCGGCCAAAGCTGTCGTGGATGTGGAGATGCTTCGCGAAGGGAGAAAGTGCTGCTACCTCGCTCAGGAAATCTGACCGCCGACCTTCGAAATCAAGCCGGAGATAGGAATGGCTGAAGTCGATCGTCGCCATCACAGCCGGATGGTCGATGGCGGCGAGTTCTTGAGCCAACCGCAGCGGTGTCGGCGTGTGCTGGCTGCCATTGTCGGTGAACAGCGTCTCGACGCACAAGGTGATGTTGCGCTCCGCAGCGAGATCGCCCGCCATCTGCAGCCATTCGCGCTGGCGCAGATAGGCTTCTTCCAACCCCTCGGCCTGCTGCATCGGCGCCACGCCGGCGTGTACTACGTAATTTGCCGCCTTGACCTCGGCAGCGACATCCAGCGAGGCGGCCAGCACCTCGAGATGGCGGGGAAGCCGCCAATCCTCGTCCATGAAGTTGATGGCGAGTGGACCGTGCACGGTGAAAGCGACAGTGCGGCCTGAGCAGGCCTGCTTCAGGGCATCCATCTGCGATTGGCGTATGCGCCCGCCAACCACGATATCCATATCGTAGGTCGGCAGTTCGATGGTGGCAACCCCGAGTTCCTCGATCATGTCGAGTTCCACCCCGAAGTCCGAGAGGTCGTTGGCGCGCTTGTGAGCGGAGATGCCAACTCCGATGTTTCCGTTCTGCAGCATTGGCGTGTTCCTGAATGTGGCGGCACCACGCCGCTGCGCGCAGCGATAGCTCCGCCCCATGTAGAACCCGCGACAGCTTTGTTACCGGTTGATGCCACCGAGTTTTTCTTTGATTGACGAAAGAATGACGCCATAATGTCATTCATTCTTCATCGAAAGGTGAGTCGGCATGCGAAGTCTGACCCTGATTGCCTGTGTTCTCATGTGCGGCAGCGCCGCGGCTGGCGACCTCGCCGAGGCGGACCTCAAGGATGCGCTGGTCGGCCAGACCCTGCAGTGGTGGGAAACCGATGGCTGGCGCTATGGCCACATGACACTGTTGCCTGACGGACGAGCGGAGATCACACTCGACGCGCCGGTCGCCACGCGCGACGAAGGCCAATGGCGGATTTCGGGGGGCCAGTTGTGCACGTCCTGGTCGAGCCTGCGCGGGCGCGACACGAAGTGCTACTCTGTATCGCGCACCGCTCCCGATCGGTTCGTGACCAGTGGTGGCAATGTCTTCGTTGTGATCGCTGCGGGGGCGTGAACCCTTCCGTCATGTGAACGTCAGGATTCGTTTACCAATCCGTCCCACAGCCGTCATCCACCGACCTCTAGCTTGTTGGTTGGGGAGCGTTCCGCTCGCCGCCAACTCGGAGGTAACACATGAACCGAATTCTCATTGCAGCTGCGTCCCTTGGCGCGCTCGCTCTCGCCGCAGCTCCCGCCCACGCGGAGCGAATCAAATTTGACTTCTGGTACGGCAACACTGGCGCCATCGCCGAAGTCGTGCAGAAGCATTGCGATCTTTTCAATCAGTCGCAGGACAAGTACGAAGCCGTGTGCACCGGGCAGGGCGGTTACGACAAGGCCGAGCAGAACACGATTGCGGCTTATCGCGCCAAGCAGCAGCCCACCATCGTCCAGATCTATGACGCGGGTACCGTGAACTTCATGCTTTCGGATGCCATCATTCCTGCCGTGCAGTTCGCCAAGGACCATGGCATGACCGTCGATTGGGACTCCTATTTTGGCGGTATCAAGAACTACTACGCCACCTCCAAGGGTGAGATGTGGTCCTTCCCCTACAACTCCTCCACTGCGATGTTCTACTGGAACAAGGACGCTTGGGCGAAGATCGGCAAGACTGAAGCCCCCAAGACATGGAACGAATATGCCGCCGACTTGAAGGCCATGAAAGCTGCCGGCGTCTCTTGCGGGTTGGCGCTCGACTATGACACCTGGACCGCCCTCGAGCAGTTCTCTGCCTCGAACGACCTGCCCATCGCCACGATGAACAACGGCTATGACGGGCTCGGTGCGGAACTCCTGTTCAACAAGACGGCCTACGTCGATCACATGAAGGACTACAAGTCCTGGCTCGATGCCGGCTTTGCCGAGTTGCACACGGAACAGACCGGCAAGGATATCGACCAGGCATTTGCCGACGGCAGCTGCGCCTCTATTTTTGAATCGATCGCCGATTTCCGCAATTTCAAGCAGACGGCGACGGGCTTCAACTGGGGTGTTGCGATGCTTCCGCTGCTCGACGGCAAGGAGCGCAAGAACACGCTGGTGGGTGGCGCCTCGCTGTGGGTGATGAAGGGCAAGACGGATCAGGAATATGAGGCGGCGACAGCCTTCCTCAACTATGTCACCGCAGCCGACACCGGCCAGAAGTACATCGTCGAGAACACTGGCTATATCCCGGTGCGCGCCGATGGCCTTGAGCTTTTGAACAAGGAAGGCTTCTACCAGAAGCCCGAGAATGCCGGCCGTGAACTCGCCATCGCTTCGCTGACCGCATCCAACGGCACGCCCGTGACCCGTGGCATTCGCCTTGGTAACTACACCTCGATCCGCAAGGCTCTCAAGTCCGAGCTCGAGGCAGCCTTCGCTGGTCAGAAGGACGTCCAGGTCGCCATCGACGATGCAGTGGCGACGGGCAATGAGATCCTGCGCCGCTACGAGCAGACCTTCCAGGGCGCGCAGCTGCCCTGATACGGGACCGGGCCGGGCGGCTTATAGGCCGCCCGGCCAAACCCCGGCGCCTTCTCCTCGAATAGTCTGGACCTCACGCTTTGCTCAGGCACGCGGCATTCACCAACATCTGGCTCGCCACCGCGCTTGTGGTGCCGCAGCTGCTGCTGGTGTTCATCTTCTTCTACTGGCCAACCGGCGAGGCGCTGTACTGGGCTTTCACGCTCGAGCAGCCTTTCGGCGGCAGCAACCAGTGGGTGGGCTGGCTGAATTTCTCCACGGTCTTCAAGGACCCAAAGTACTGGAACTCGGTTCAGGTCTCGATCATCTTCGCAGTGGCGACAACTGCAATCATCATCTCGGTGTCGCTGTTTCTCGCCCTGCTGGTTGACCGTCGCCTGCCTGGCCACCAGATCTATTCCTTTGCCTATTTCATACCATACGCCATGGCTGCGCCTGCGGCTGGGCTCGCCTTCCGCTTCATCTTCTCTCCCAATGCCGGCTTCGTCGCGGCGATCAACGACTGGTTCCCGAACATCTGGAACCCGGCGACGGACGGTCTTGACGCAATGATCCTTGTTGTCCTGTGCCAGGCATGGAAATCGATCGGCTACAGCTTCGTGTTCTTCCTCGCTGCCCTGCAGTCCATTCCCCGACCCCTCACCGAGGCTGGTGCGATGGACGGCGCCGGTGCACTGCGCCGCATGTGGGACATCCAGGTGCCGCTGGTGATGCCTACGTTGTTCTTCCTGCTCATCATCAACCTGACCGACAGTTTCGTTGACAGCTTCGGCATCATTGACATCACCACACATGGTGGTCCGGCACGTGCCACGGAGCTGATGGTCTACAAGATCTATTTCGATGGCTTCAAGGCGCAGGATTACTCGCTGGCAGCCGCTGAGTCGATCGTGCTCATGTTGCTGGTCATTGTTCTCACCTTCATCCAGTTCCGCTTCGTCGAGCGACGCGTCCATTACGCATGAGGATGATCCGATGATCGAGCGAACCCCTCTTCTCAATGCTTTGTCGCAAGTCGTCCTGCTGGTCATGCTGTTCGTGATCCTCGTGCCGTTCTGGATGGTGTTCGCAGCGGCAAGCCATGACTTCGTGACCGTCAACCGGGTGCCAATGCCGCTATGGCCTGGCGGCCATCTCTATGAAAATCTCAGCGAAGTCTGGACCAAGGGAAATTTTGGGACAGCTCTTACCAATTCCTTCATCTCCTCGGTGCTTGTGACGGTAGGAAAGGTGTTCCTTGCGTCGATCACCGCATTTTCAATCGTGTTCTTCCGCTACCGGGCGCGCATGCTGGTGTTCTGGGCAATCTTCATAACTCTGATGTTGCCACTCGAAGTGCGCATCGTGCCGACCTATGCGGTGGCGGCCAATGTATTGAGCCCGGTGCAGCAGACGTTGAACTTCCTCGGCTTCCAATTGGTGCTGCCGGAGTGGAACCTTCTCAACACGTATCCTGGTCTCGTGCTGCCACTGGTGGCCACAGCGACGGGCACCTTTCTCTACCGGCAGTTCTATCTCACCATACCCAAGGATCTCGCCGAGGCCGCGAAGATGGACGGGGCTGGCCCCCTGCGATTCTACTGGCAGATCCTGATGCCGCTGTCGCGAAGCAACATGGCGGCACTGGCAGCGATCATGTTTGTCTATGCATGGAACCAGTATCTCTGGCCGCTGCTGGTGATCACTGACCAAGCAAATTACGCCACGGCCACAATGCAGCTTCAGAAGATGGTTCCGGAAGGCTTCGGTGAGCCTCCGGTATGGAACACCGCCATGGCTGCAACACTCATTGTACTCATACCCCCTGCCGTCGTGTCGATCCTCCTGCAGAGGCTGATCGTCAGAGGCCTCATCACAACCGAGAAGTGAACAGATGTCAGCCATCAGCCTGCGCAAAGTGAAAAAGGCATATGGAAAGAACGAGGTCGTGCACGGTGTGGACTTCGAGGCAGCGACCGGTGAGTTCGTCGTCATCCTAGGTCCCTCGGGCTGCGGCAAGTCAACCCTGCTACGGATGGTGGCCGGCCTAGAAGCGGTGACGTCGGGAGAGATCGAGATCGGGGGGCGGGTTGTCAACACGCTCGAGCCACGCGAGCGCGGCTGCGCAATGGTATTTCAGAACTATGCCCTCTATCCGCACATGAGCGTGGCCGACAACATCGGCTATTCCCTCAAGGTCGCGGGCGTCCCGCGCAACACGCGTGAGACGCGGGTGAGGGCCGTGGCTGAATCTCTCGGGCTTGGTGAATTTCTGCGCCGCAAGCCCGGGCAGCTTTCGGGCGGTCAGCGCCAGCGCGTGGCCATGGGGCGCGCCATGATCCGTGAGCCCAAGGTGTTCCTCTATGACGAGCCTCTGTCGAATCTCGATGCCAAGCTGCGCGTGGCGATGCGCGTCGAGATACGTAGGCTTCACCAAAAACTAGGCACCACCACATTGTTCGTCACGCATGATCAGGTGGAGGCCATGACACTGGCCGACCGGATCGTGGTCATGAACAAGGGGGTGATCGAACAGGTGGGAACGCCTGCCGATGTGTACCATCGCCCGCAGTCTACCTATGTCGCATCCTTCATTGGAGCGCCCGGCATGAACATCCTGCCGGCCCGCAGAGGGGCGGGGTCATCTCTCCTTGTCTTTGCCGACGGGCAGACTCTGGATCTGGGCGATCGTTCGGGAGGGAGCGCATTGCCCGACGAAGTTCATGTGGGAATAAGGGCCGAGTCGATCAATCTTGCAGAAAACGGAAAGGGAGTGCGCGCCAAAGTTCACTTCACGGAGGAATTGGGATCGTCCCGGTTACTCCATGCTGAGATAGGGTCGTCCCAGGTGGTTGTTTCGAGCAAGGACGCAGGAGCAGTAGAAGCTGGCGCCGAGGTGTTGCTTGATCTTGCACCCGGAGCGCTGCACTTCTTTCATCCCGAGAGCGGTCGACGCATTTCTCATTGAGTTTTCAAAGTTTGCGCCATGTTGCGTTCAGGCAATCGGCGGTCGCTGGGCACGAAAGTCGATTGGCAACTGCAACTTGTCGTCACATGATGTTCACGGTTTCCGCTCAGCCTGACATGATGACAGACACCATCACGAATGCTCAGCGAGACCTCGATGAATACCGTCCCGACGCTCTCCGTGACCGTCTCGGCACGCTGAGACGCGAGATCGACGAATACGCAGGCATGTTGCTCGACGCGTGGCGCCCTACCTTGGGAGGCTCCCACTTCTTACCATCTGCCGAGAACCTGGCACATTATCTGGCGTTTCGGCGTGCTGAGCTGCGCGACATGCAACCTGGATTGCAAGCGCTCGGCCTGTCGACACTCGGCCGCAGCGAGGCCCATGTCATGCCCAGCCTGGATGCGGTGATTGCATCACTCGCACGCATCGCCGGCTCGACGGAAGTCCAATTTCCGGCGGCTCAGGCATTTATGGTCGGACCCGCCACATTGCTGGAGAACCAGAGTGGCATTTTTGGCAAGGATCCCGCCGGGCCGCGTACCCGCATCATGGTGACGTTGCCTAGCGAGGCGGCCCAGGATGCTCGGCTGCTCATGGCACTCATCGGCGAAGGGGCTGATTGCGTGCGCATCAACTGTGCACATGACGACGAAGACGCGTGGGCCGCGATGATCGGGCACACTCGTCAGGCTGCGAAGGCGCTTGGCCGCGACGTTCGCGTGCTGATGGACCTCGCAGGCCCCAAGATCCGCATCCGGGAGGTCGATGCAAAGAAGGACACGCGGTTGTTTCCAGGCGACCGGTTCATAATCGCGGCTTCCCTGGCGGACAAGTGCCCCCTACCGCAAGTCACGTTATCCCATCCGCAACTCGTCGATCAGCTGATGGCGGGAACTGGCCTGTGGATGGATGATGGCAAGCTTGGTGCCCGCGTGGTGGGTGCTTCGGAAGCGGCGGTCACGGCGGAGGTCACATTCGCCCGCAGCAAGGGCTACAGGCTGAAGCCCGAAAAGGGGGTCAACCTTCCTGGCCTTGACCTCGATATACCAGCCCTAACGGAAGATGACCTCTTACATTTAAGTTTCGTCGCCGCCAATGCCGACATCATTGGCTATTCATTCGTGCAGACGCCGGCCGACATTCGCAGGTTGGCGGATGAATTGGCTGGCCGCATGGAGGGAAGGGCGATGCCGGCGTTGATGCTGAAGATCGAGACGCCGCTCGCGGTAAGGAACCTGCCGCGCCTTCTGGTGCAAACGGGCTCAATGATGCCCGTGGCGGTGATGATCGCGCGTGGCGACCTAGCAGTTGAGATTGGTCTGCCGCGCCTGTCGGAAGTCCAGGAGGAAATCCTGTGGCTGTGCGAGGCGGCCCATGTACCCGTTGTGTGGGCAACACAAGTACTGGAGACGCTCGTTAAAGAGGGTGCCGCAACCCGCGCCGAAACGACTGATGCCGCCATGGGCCAGCGCGCCGAATGCGTGATGCTTAACAAGGGACCGCATATCGTTGAAGCCGTCGCCTTTCTCGATGGCATTCTCCGCCGCATGGATCGCCACCAAACCAAGAAGTCCGCAAAACTCGGGGCGCTTGGTGCATGGGATGGTCCTCAGCACCTCAACGATTAGGCACTTTGGAATTTTCTGATCGTCCGCAACATTGCCAAGAGCCTGCTTTACACGATCCTCGTGGGCGTCGCGCTGTGGTGGGGATGGGAAGGGATGCAGGAAGAAGCAGACCTCACGGGATTGCTGGACTTCTATGATGCGGCCTTGTGAATCGCGTGCTTCGCCGTCATCGAGTTGAATGTCTTCAACGACGAGAAGCCCGAAGAACTCCCCGTTCACATGCGCGCTTGAGCCTTTGTTCACTGAGATGACAAGGGCAAATCTGTCTGCCCAGCACCAAAATCTACGGGCGACCTAAATCGTGAAAGTGGCGTGCCCAAAAAGCGCATATCGGGATGTAAATATCAAGTAATTATTACAAAAGTTCAACGAGTCAATGAAGACTCCAGAAGTTGCGGGATAGCCAATAAAATAGTGATTTGTTGGCCTATTCCTACATCGAGAGCGACGGTTATGACCTCAAGGGGACTGTGATTGGCTTTCCCATCGATGTCGCCTTTCCCGAAGACAATTTCAAATTTGGCATTGTGGAAGCGTCAACGGAATTCAGCCGTATCTTCGTCCTTGAAAACGGAACGACTGTCATGCCCTTCGCTGAAATTGGTGCGACCTACGCGTTCGATCAACCGAACGACGGCCAGTTCCTCACGGCGGACCTGGAGCTTGCAACGCCCTCGGCGTGGTCTGGGACCTTGCGCGGTGGCGCCCGGATGCTGATCAACGATTCAGTTCAGGTCGAAGCAAGCGGCGGCTATCTCAGCTTTGGCCAGAGCGGACTGGATGTTTGGGAAGGCAAGCTTCAGGTCTCGTTCGGCTTTTGAACGCCGACCTCAGTGCTTGTCCGCGTTTAGGATAGCGCCTGTTCGGCTCTCCTGGCTTCGGTAGTGCACCATGCGGGAAAAAGATTATAAGCGCTATATCATTGATATCGATATATAACTATCAGGCCTGCAGGCGACGCCTGGCACGACCGCTACCATCATCATTGTTGTAGTTCCATGATCCAGCATGCGGGATAACTCCACTATCTCGCCTGTCTGGATGCGGACCCCTGGAGCACAGCCTCTGAAGCTTGGACGAGCCAACCGAACCGAGCCCTGCTTGCTCCGGACAAAATGCGTGACGCCAACCCTGTGGTTCACTCCCATCTGAAGTTGTGGCGCAAATTACAACTTGAGCGCGGCCCCACTTGTATTCTACTGTGAACTCAGATGGGTGCGGAGGAAGCGATGAAAGACCTTGCAAAGAGCCTTGCCTGGTTGGGCGCAGTTTGCCTCGTTGGTGTGTCGATGAACGCCATGGCTGTGGCACAGGACCCCGTCGCGTCCGACGATATCGGGATGATCAACCCGGAAGCGGCGGCACATGCCTTCCCGAAACGCGGCTTCTCACCCTATGCCGGGCGAAACTATCCGACCCGCGTGTTCTGGGGTGACCAGCACGTGCACACCGGATGGTCCGTCGATGCGGGCGCCTTCGGCGCTACCTTGGGCCCCGAGGAGGCACTGCGCTTCGCGCGTGGCGAGCAGGTCACCTCGTCGCTGGGCGAACCCGCCAGGCTGAGCCGCCCACTCGACTGGGCCGCGGTGACTGATCATTCGGATGCCGCCGGCGTGATCTTTGAAATCAGGGACGGCAATCCGAACCTTATGATCGATCCTCTTGCCAAGCGCTGGCACGACATGATGGCTTCGGGACAGGGCGTGCAGGCGGCCTCTGAAATGATCGCCGCCCAGTCCAACAACAAGGTTCCGCCGGTTATGAAGGACCCCCGCCTTGCCATGTCGATCTGGGCGAAGAACACGGCGATCATGGAGAAATACAATGAGCCTGGCCGCTTCACGGCCTTCATTGGCTATGAATGGACCAGCAATGCCGGCGGTGGCGACAATCTTCATCGCAACGTGATCTACCGCGACGGCAAGGACAAGGCCGACGACATGCTGCCGATGACAACCTTCGACAGCGAGAACCCGGAGGACTTATGGAAGTGGATGTCGAAATGGGAGGAAAGGACCGGCGGATCACTGCTGGCCATTCCCCACAACGGCAACCTGTCCAATGGCAAGATGTTCGCGCTCTCGACCTTCGAAGGTAATCCGCTGACGCGAGACTGGGCAGAGACCCGCGCACGCTGGGAGCCGATGTACGAAATCACCCAGATCAAGGGTGATGGTGAAACCCACCCTTCACTGTCACCCAGCGATGAATTTGCCAACTTCGAAAAGTGGGACGCCGCCAATCTCGCGGGCGTGCCGAAGCAGCCCGGCATGCTCGAACATGAATATGCCCGCCAGGCTCTGGCCGAGGGATTGAAGCTCGAGGCGTCGCTTGGCGCAAACCCCTTCAAGTTCGGCTTCGTGAGCGGGACCGACACCCACACCGGCCTCGCCACGGCGGAAGAAGACAATTTCTTTGGCAAGCATACGGGTGTTGAACCCTCACCGCACCGCTGGGAGCATGACGTCATCAAGACTCCCCAGGTCACCATCAAGGGCTAGCAGACGGCAGCAGCCGGCTACACCGGTGTGTGGGCAACGGAGAATACCCGCGAGGCGATCTGGGACGCGCTGAAGCGCAAGGAAGCCTACTCGACCACCGGCCCCCGCATGCTGGTGCGCTTCTTCGGTGGGTGGGACTTCGTGCCCGCCGACGCCCAGACGCGCATGCCCGCCGATGCAGGCTATGCCAAGGGCGTGCCGATGGGCGGCGACCTTCTGACAGCGCCCGCAGGCAAGTCCCCAACTTTCCTCGCCGCAGCCATGAAGGATCCGTTGAGCGGCAATCTCGATCGCATCCAGATCATCAAGGCCTGGGCAGATGCTGACGGCAAACTTCAGGAGAGTGTCCATGACGTTGCCTGGTCGGACGGTCGCAAACCCGGTGCTGACGGCAAGCTGCCGCCTGTCGGCAACACGGTGGATGTTGCCAATGCCACCTGGACCAACACCATCGGCAGCCCTGAGTTGATTGCCGTGTGGAAGGATCCTGACTTCGATCCGAAGCTGCGCGCCGTCTACTACGTCCGCGTCATTGAGATTCCGACACCGCGCTGGACTGCCTATGACCAGAAGCGCTTTGGCATCAAAATGTCCGACAATGTGCCGATGAGCGTGCAGGAGCGTGCTTACACGTCGCCCATCTGGTATACGCCGTAAGTCACGATCCGCTTTCGTCTGTCAAACGGTACGGGAGAGAACGCATGAAATACGCATTCATGTTGACGACTGCGCTGGCGACTTGCCTTTGCGCGCACCTCGCAGCCGCCCAGGGACCCGAGAACGAGGAGGGGATCACCGCGGCGAATGTGGCGGCGGTCATCAAGCCGGAGTATTCGCCATACGCCGGGCGCAGCTATCCCACGCGCCCCCTCTTCGGCGATACCCATCTTCATACGGCTGTATCGGTCGATGCGGGCACGCTGAACCGTGTCGGGCAGGAGGATGCCTACCGCTTCGCCCGCGGTGAGGAGGTGCTCTCGACCGGCGGGTTGCGGGCCAAGCTTGCGCGGCCGCTCGACTTCCTGGTGATCTCGGACCATGCCGAGATGTATGGTCTGATGCCGCAACTGCTGGCGGGCGATCCGGAAGTCCTGTCCACCGAAAAGGGCCGCGAATGGTATGCAGCCCTGACCAGTGGAAATTTCGACACAGTCTTTGCAACGGCGATGGCAATCGTGGGCTCCCTGTCGGGCGATGAACCGCCGATCAAGAGCGAAAAAGCTGTCCGCAATGCCTGGCAGGCCTATACGGCGCTGGCTGACAAGTACAATGATCCCGGCCAGTTCACCGCAATGATCGGCTTCGAGTGGACGGCGATTGGCGGATACAATCTCCACCGCAACGTTCTCTTCCGGGGCGACGCGAGTGTTGCGAACCAGACGCTGCCTTTCTCTCAGTTCGACAGCAAGAACCCGGAAGACCTCTGGTCCTACATGGCGCAGTTCGAGAAGCGGACCGGTTCGGATGTTCTTGCCATTCCGCACAATGGTAATCTCAGCAACGGACGCATGTTCACCGTCGAGAGCTTCGACGGCAAACCGTTGACGAAGGAGCTGGCTGCCAAGCGCATCCAGTATGAGCCGCTCATCGAGGTCACGCAGATCAAGGGCGATAGCGAGTCGCACCCCTTCCTTTCCCCAAATGACGAGTTTGCGGGTTACGAGACCTGGGACCGCGCCAATCTCAACGGCACGGAAATCAAGACCAAGGACATGCTGAAGTACGAATATGCGCGCGAGGCCCTGAAGACGGGCTTGAAGCTCGAAGCGAGTCTCGGCGTGAACCCCTACAAGTTCGGATTCGTCGGCAGCACCGATTCGCATACGTCGCTGTCCACGGCGGAGGAAGACAACTTCTTCGGCAAGCATTCCGGCGTCGAGCCTGAGCCCCATCGCTGGGAGCACGTGGTGATCCAGGCACCCAAACCGGAGTTCAATGTTTACGGTTGGCAGCAGGCCGCAAGCGGCCTGGCCGTCGTCTGGGCAACGGAGAACACCCGCGAGGCGATCTTCGACGCCATGAAACGCAAGGAGACCTATGCGACCACCGGCACGCGCATGACGGTGCGTTTCTTCGGCGGCTATGATTTCACCCCCAAGGATGCCGAAACGCGCATGCCTGCGACAGCCGGCTATCAGAAGGGCATCCCGATGGGGGGTGACCTGCCCAAGGCGCCTGCAGGCAAGGCGCCGACCTTCCTCGTGGCTGCCATGAAGGATCCGATAAGCGGCAACCTCGACCGCATCCAGGTCGTCAAGGGCTGGCGTGACGCCGGCGGCGAAACGCATGAGAAAGTCTATGACGTGGCATGGAGCGACGGACGTGTTCCGGGGCCGGATGGAAAGCTGCCTGCCGTCGGCAATACCGTCGACGTCGCGCGCGCAACCTGGAAGAACACCATCGGTGATCCCGAGCTGATCACCGTCTGGTCCGACCCCGAATTCGATCCGAAGCAGGCGGCCTTCTACTATGCCAAGATCATCGAGATACCAACGCCGCGCTGGACCGCCTATGACACCTTGCGCTTCAATATCAAGATGACGGACAACGTTCCCATGACCACGCAGGAGCGGGCCTACACCTCGCCGATCTGGTACACACCCTAGGAACACCCATCATGCAGCGGTTTGTCCGCGAGCCGCTCGTACACTTCCTGCTTCTGGCCTTGCTTGTCTTCGCCGCCTACAGCCTCGTGTCGCGGCGGGAGCTCGCAATGGCGGCGATCGACGTCACCCAGGCGAAAATCGAACAGCTGGCTGGTCTCTTCGCCAAGACGTGGCAGCGGCCGCCCACGGCGCAGGAGCTGAAAGGGCTGATCGACGATTTCGTGAAGGAGGAAATCTACGTTCGCGAGGCATTGCGACTGGGCCTCGACACGGATGATGTGGTGATCCGCAAACGGCTGCGCATGAAGATGGAGTTCGTCAGTGATGCAGAGGCGGAGGCCACACCCCCGACCGATGCCCAGCTCCAAGCATACCTTGATACTCGCCCCGATGTGTTCCGCAAGCCGCCGGAGATTGCCTTCGAGCAGGTTTACATCAATCCTGAAAAGCACAGTCCGGACGCAGGTGCAGCGGCCAAAGCACTTCTCGAATCCTTGCGGAAGGACCCAAGCTCTGCGGCGACTGCCGGAGACCCCAGCCTGCTTCCTCCCTCTCTGCCGCTGACGGACCAGCAGGGCATAGCGCAAGTTTTCGGCGACGACTTTGCGGCCGCCATCAACAAGCTTGCGTCCGGCCAATGGGAGGGCCCGGTTCCGTCTGCCGTCGGACTGCATCTCGTCAAAGTGACGGAGCGTGCGCCGGGCATCCTCCCCGCGCTGGGCGACATACGCCCGGCGGTGGAACGGGAGTGGATGAACGATCATCGCAATGCCGTGGAGCAACAACGCTTCGATGATCTCCTCAAGCGCTACAAGGTGACAGTCGAGCCCGTCTCCGCCGACGGGAGTCCGTCCCCGTGACGAGGCTGCTGCTCCTTCTCGCCGTGCTTTTTGCCACGGCCGTGCAAGCGACCGCGCATGAAATTCGTCCCGCCTATCTTCAGGTGGACGAAACGGCGCATACCCAGTTTTCCGTACTCTGGAAGGTTCCGGCCTCCGGCGATCGGCGCCTGGCGCTCTACGTCCGCTTTCCAGCGGACTGCCAGAACCTCGGCGAACCGTCGGGCTCGCTGGACGACGGGGCCTATTTCGAGCGTTGGAAGATATCTTGCGATGGGGGCCTCAAGGGCAAGTTGATTACCGTTGATGGCCTGCGCACCAGCATGACGGACGTGCTCGCCCGGGTCAGCTGGATCGACGGCACCACCGAAGTCGCCCGCCTCACGCCAGAGCACCCATCCCTGACACTGAAGGGCGCGCAGAGCATTCTACAAGTCGCGTGGACCTATTTCTGGCTCGGCGTCGAGCACATTCTCGGCGGTGTCGATCACCTGCTCTTTGTGCTGGCATTGATGTTGCTGATCCGCGAACGCTGGATGCTGATCAAGACGATCTCCGCCTTCACACTCGCCCACAGCATCACGCTCGCAGGTGCCACGCTCGGTTACTTCAGCCTTCCCCAGAAGCCTGTGGAGGCAACGATTGCTCTCAGTATCGCCTTTGTAGCGAGTGAACTCGTCAAGATGAAGCCCGGTGAGCGGCGCCTGTCGGAAGCCTATCCATGGGTGGTCGCATTTTCCTTCGGTCTGCTGCACGGCTTTGGCTTTGCGGGTGCGCTGAAGGAGATCGGACTGCCCCAAAAGGACGTGCCGCTTGCCTTGCTCACCTTCAACCTGGGTGTCGAGGCGGGGCAATCGATGTTCGTGGCTGCAGTTCTTCTGGTGTGCGCGGCCATCAAGGCTGTCACTGCCTTGCCGCTCTCAAGGGCGCGCGTTTCCGCAGCCTACATGATCGGTACGGCTTCTGCAGTCTGGTTCATAGATCGCATTGCAGGATTCGTGACGTCCTAGGAGACGCGCGAAACGCTTTCCGTGAGGGAGCAGCGAGCGAATACCGGGTTCGCAGAAGCCTTGAATGTTATCAGTCAGAAATCATTGCCCATGGACCACGGCGCACGGTCAAAGTTCCAATATTTGCCCTGCAGGGCAGCCATCGCTGAGTGAACAGATCAGTTGACTACTGTGCCGGCGTCCTCCTCAGGAAAGTATCACCGAAACTGCAGTCGCAGGAATTGCGCAACGAGCGTCTGCTCATGGCGGTGAAGGGCGCTTCGACGCGAATCAGGCGGGAAGCGATCGGAAATGAGTTCAGGCAAATACCGGTTGCAGATCGCTTCGCATTGATTCGTCGTGTCCGCTCTGCCGACCAAAACGTCTACGTCTACCTAGTTCAAGAGGAGCTTAAGCGAACTGGACTGCTGAAGAGCCAGCCATCGGGGTTGTTGTCGGCGCCGACAATCCGCGCAATCTACCAGAACTGCATCAATCATGAGACATCCGACGTATGCCGCATGGGTCCGTTCCCGCCGCGCGTTGTGGACGTGACGTCCCTGTTGTTCCTCGGGTAATTCTGCGCCCTATCAGACTGTGAGGGCGTTCGGGCTATGAGCAACTGTAAACCGACCTCAAGCTCTGTTCAATTTGGTAGTGGATTGGCGCGTCAGACACGATTCGAACTATTGGTCTCTGATCTCAAGGTTCGATAGGGTCGGGTTAGCTCAGGCGGTCCAGCGACCTTGAAACCGTGCGGCCCGTTGCAAAGCCACGAACCTGCTGGCCGACTGACGGTCAGCGCGAACCGGGATGGAGCCTAGGATAGAGCTCCGGTGCAGTGCGAGTATCGTTTCAAAATCAGCAGCTTGGTGAAGGTGTTGTGATCCCTCCGTTTTCCGCCATCGATTTCAAAGTAATACACTGAAGAAATTTCCGTTCTGGCTGTAGGGCCGGGTGCTCGAGCATGTCTCCGGTCAGGTAATCGGGGATAACGGCACAGAACGCCTCGCCTTCACTTTATGGGCAGAAGCAACAATTTTGGCGGACCACAGAGCGGTGTGGTCCGTCACCCAGTTGCTGAAGCAAATGGGGGCGTCGCCTGGCGCTCACTTCATGCATTGACCATCTGGATGGTGGCAAGAACCTCGACAGTCCTAACCTTGACTGCGTTGTCGATGAAGGCATTGCCCGCGATCCCGATCTCGACATTCCGTGGTGGACAGTGGCTCTCAAGATGCCGCAGGTTAAAACGCAACTTTATCCGACGGACTATGGTTTACTCTCAAACGGCACGGAGCAGTCGGCATGCTCGCGCTTCGTGCTGCCGTTAAGTCCCGACCGGAGCAGTTATGGCGCATTGCTGAAGGAGTTCTGGATCTCCCCGCTGTCGGTGCTCCTCGGTCTGCTGGCCTTTCGCGTGAAGGCGACGGATCTCGACGCCCCGATTGGCCTTGGCGTGGGCTCGATCTTTGCAGCAAGCGCCAATGCCTTCGTGATCTCCGACAACCTGCCGAAGACGGCAACCATCACCATGGCTGAGCAGACCAATTTCCTGGCCATCGGAGCGATCTTCCTGTCGGTGTTCATCAGCACCGCGTCGCTGCGGCTGTGCTACTTCGGCCGGGAGGAGGCATCCGAGCGCCTGGACAGATGGGCGCTGCTGTTCATCGGTACGGATTACCTCGTCGCCAATTTTCTCGTCATCTTTCCGAACCTGTAAGGACGCATGTCAGAAACGTCTCCAGTCAGCCATTATCCCCCCGAGCGGGGCGACATCATCTTCGGCCGGTGGCCAGACCCATGAAGCGCCGGACCAGACCATGGCAACGCGGCTGGCCGTGCGTCAGGCGAACTTCAACACCACGCGGCCAACGATGCGGCCCTTGCGCATCTCGTCGAGAATATCGTTGATCTCCTCGAGTTCCGCCGTACGGATCGTTGCCTTGACGAGGCCGTTGGCGGCAAAGGCGATGGCCTCGTTGAGGTCCTGCCTTGTGCCGACGTTCGAACCCCTGACCGAAAGCTCCCAATTGGTGATGGCCGAGATCGAGGCACGGATCTCGTCCGACTTGCCGCCCGGCAGGCCGATATAGGCCACCGTGCCGCCGGGCCGCAGCATCAGCACGGCCTGCTCGAAGGCCTTGGATGCAACGGCGGTCACCACCGCTGCATGGGTTCCGCCGATCTTGTCCTGGATGGCGGCGACGGGATCGGTCTCCGCGCCATTGACCACCATCTCGGCGCCGAGCGACTTCGCCAGTTCCAGCTTTTCGTTGGAGACATCCACCGCCACGGCCCGAAGTCCCATGGCGCGGGCATACTGGATGGCGATGTGGCCAAGCCCGCCGATGCCGACGATGGCCACCCACTGGCCGGGCCTGGCACCCGTGCGCTTGAGACCGCGATAGGTGGTAACGCCGGCGCAGAGGATCGGCGCCATGGCGTAAGGGTCGGTGCCCTCCGGCAGGCGGCCCACATAGGCGGCAGGCGCCACGAGGTATTCGGCATAGCCTCCGGGCTTGGTGTAGCCCGTGGCCTCCGCCGACTTGCAGATCGTCTCCATGCCGGAGAGGCAGAATTCGCACTGGCCGCAGGCGGAATAGAGCCACGGCACGCCCACCTCGTCGCCCACCTTGAAACCGGTGACTCCGGGGCCGAGCTTGGCCACCTTGCCCGCCACCTCGTGGCCGGGGATGAGCGGGACCACCGGCGGCGGGGTCCAGTCACCGTCCACGGCGTGGAGGTCGCTGTGGCACACGCCGCAGGCCGTCACCTTGATGAGCAGAT
>Ga0114971_10000371_pt1 | contig 28836 bp, 28 predicted proteins | sample M_140625_MF_Meta_FD_87320 | JGI IMG/M metagenome (GOLD analysis project Ga0114971, IMG submission 87320) | Freshwater microbial communities from Lake Montjoie, Canada to study carbon cycling - M_140625_MF_MetaG | ecosystem: Environmental > Aquatic > Freshwater > Lake | place: Lake Montjoie... | reverse complement strand
AGGAGAATGGATGAATACAATTGAACAACAACAATATATGATAAAATATAAGTATAATAATTATATTTATTATATTATTAGATTTTATTTATATTATTAAATTATATAATATTTTATAATATTTTGGATATAATTTATAATATTTATTTTTTTATAAATTATTTTTACTAAGTATATATTATTTATTATTTTTATTATCAATCATAGTCATAAATATTTTTTTATTTATTATTTTATCATATACTTTCATATTAAACATATAATTTATTTTGGGTAAACTTAATAATTTTCTATTTAGTTTAATATCATTGAATGTAAATAATTCTGGAACAAATATTATTCTCTCCCATTGCCTTAATATATTTTTCATATTAACGATTATTGAAATAATTGTCTTTTCATAAAATCTCCAAATGATGGGAATAACATATACACATTTTTCTAATAATTCATTATTTATTTCATTAATATTTAATGGTGTTAGTATACACAAATCTGCATCTATAAAATCAAAATTATTCAGGTAATCCTGATTTGTTTCTGTTCCAATGTAAATACATAGTAGATTTTCTTTTGTCTTGTATACTTTTTTACTAAAAGTTGGTAAACATTTTCTAATAAAATATGATTGTTCTTTAGCGATATCAATAATATCATTTTGTGTTAATTTATTAAAAATAAATGGATGTCTTGTTATGATCATATGTAGCCATCTAACATACATTACTTTTGTATTTTTATATTTATAATCCTTAATTTCATTTTGTAATACTGTCAAAAAATAATTTTCATCATATGCACCATCCAGCCTTTTATTTAAAAAAAAATTTTTGTATTTATCAGTAGTATTTAATATTATTGAAACATCTTGTTTAATCATCATCCACCACTGTGAGCTTTTGTATATATTGTCATATTTTTTCATAAAATCAAATGATGAAATGTCATTGTTATTTGATGAGAACATAGTACTAAATAATTTTTGATTATATAGAGGACATGAATCTCCAGAAATTAAAAAGTAATAATCATTGTTATCTGCATATGCAACAGTCAACATGTTTAATGTTGCTTGAACTATTGAAAAATCTCCCCACTTGGTTTCTACAATATCTTTTATTATATATTTTTTAAAATAATTATCAACTTCATTTGCAAATTTAGGATGTATATATATATTATATTTTTTACTCAATTTTTTTATTTTTTTATGAAATAATGGATTACCATATGTCAATATTAAAAATGCTATTTTCATCAATAATATTATTGTGCAATAAAATTTGTTCTAAAATGATTTATTTATTATTAAATAAATAATATGATAGTATTATCTAATTGGATGTGTGTAATACTTTTTATTGTTTATAAAAATATCAAACAGACTTTTTATGTTCCATTAAAAAAGAAAAATATAGTATTGAATAAAATATACAAGAAGGAATTATAAAATGCAAGCATTTAGATATGTGTAAAGAGTCTAGTGATGTTATAAAAAATTGATTTATTTATATTTTATACCTTTGCATATCTAAAATAATATTATATATATTTATTATGTCTTTAATTAACACGGAAATGAATATCAATATTATGATTACTGGTCCAGTATCTGCTGGTAAAAGTACTTTAACAAATCTTCTATTTGTAGAACAATTTTCTGATATGAAGATTAAGCGAACAACAGCTGTTCCACAAATATATCACGAAGTAGAAGATATAAATCAAATATATGATTTAAAATCTATTCTTTTGAAAAATAGAGCAACAAATACAGATATTATGAAAAAGACTGAAAATCCAAGTTATAAATTAAAACTGGAAGATGTTAAAGAGATTGAATATTATGTACCAAAATTATTTGATTTTTTGAAGCTAAGAAATGATATTGTGCTAACAATCTATGATACACCTGGTTTGAATGATTCACGAACTAAAGATGTATATTATCAATATATTGACAATGTGTTTAATAAGTTAAATGTTATTATTTTTGTTTTAGATATCAATAGTGCAATGAATACATCAGATGAGAATGATATTCTTAGAATGATTATTACAAATATTAAAACCAATAAATTTGCCTATAATATAGACACTAAATTAGTAGTTCTACTTAATAAATGTGATGATATGTCTTTGAATAAACACACAAATAAATATTGTTTAGATGAAGAATTATTAGAAATGTATGAACAAGCAAATACAATTATTGGTGAAACTGTTAAAGAAATATATAATGGTTTCAAATATGATATTCTTCCCATTTCATGTGAAGATTCATATGTATATCGTATGTACAAGAGAAATCCAAACGCAAAATTAGATGAAAAACATCTTAATAAATTTGGAGCAAATGAATATGGAAAATCAAAATGGAATGTGATGTCTCAAGAAGAGAAGCAGTCAAGAGTAGCAGAATTATTCAAAGATTTTGATTATGATGACAGAATTACAATGACAGGTTTTAAACAATTTAGAGCAGTTATGCAAGAGATTCTTAATGATGAAAATCAATATAAATATTTATTGGATAATATTAGACTTGATTTACAAAAAAATATAAATAATTATTTAAAGATAGATATTACGAATGAATTAAATCTTTTTCAAAAATATCTTACATATTTAAGTCTCCTTACTGAAAAATTTGAGAAACAACCAAGTGAATTTGAATTTTTATACAATTCATTTGATAAGTTTATGTTAAATTATGGACTTAAATTTACAGAAGCATTTTGGTCTAATGTAAAGTCAAATAAATCAATAGATACATATCAACTTATACATAAGATCTACATAACATTTAAAAATCATTTTATTAAAGATAGGAAATATATTGATAATAAAACTATATTTAATAAATTTAAAAAGATGATTGATGATAGAATTGATGAAATAGTAAGATATATTAACATATATTGGATTGAAAAGATGGATAATCCGAATCTGATTTTCAATGAATTGAATCAATATTTTGATAAATTGTATGAGAATAAATATGAAATATTACATGAACTTATAGTTAGGAAGCTAAGTAATGTATCATTTTATACAAATATTTATACAAATATTTATTATACAGATGATTTAGCATCAATGTTAGATACAATTGAACAAAAATATAATTTTCCAAAAAATATAATTACAGATTTGGCAATTACTATTATTTTGAATACATATTCAATTTTAGCTACTAAAGATGCTATGACATTAAATAGTTTATGTTTGTTTTGGCAAAATGTAGCAATTAAATCATCTAATAAATATTATAAGAAACTACTATTTTTTAAGAATACATTTAAGATTGATATATCAAATATAGATGTATTTTTAAAATCTGATAATATTCCTTGCAATTATATGTCTGACTATATGATTAAAAGACTTAAAAATGAATATCCTGATGATATTGCAACATATGATGAGTTAATAGACCAATTATATTTTAAACCAGTAATTCAGGCAAAGGTTGAAATAGCAGAACAAAAATCATGTATTTCAAAACTAGATCAATTATTTTTAACATCTAAAATTATTGATACTATAAATGTTAGTAAAAATATAGTGTCAGATGATGATTCAAATAGTGATACAGTATTTGTTAACAATGATTAAACAAATAAAAAATATATTATTTATTTGTTTAGAAATTTGTTTAGAAATTTTTTTATAATATCTTAATTTTCAAAATATAAATAAAATTGATATTATTAGTATCTGATACGTATATTTATATTGTGTTTATAAATTTTACAGAATGGAAGAACTAAAAAATACTTGCATATATTGTTTGTCAAATGAAGCAACTTATAAAAATATATTGTGTTCTCATAAACTAATATGCGATAAATGCATTATTGATGTTATATATAATAAAGTTCCTGATGTTTGCCCAATATGTCGCCATAAAGCAATCATAAAAGGAAAATGTATGGGAGCAGGATGTTTAAATGGTTATATACCATTAAACAATAATACTGAAATAAAAAATGGAAAATATCCAATGTGTCCTACTTGCGACTTATATATGACATTATCATATGAACAAAGAAAACATTTACCAGAATGGTTTAGAAATTATCAACACATATATGGTATATGGGAAAAAAGCAACATATTATATTATCCAGATGAAATTGTAGATACATTATGTAATTTGTTATCTAAATTTAAGGAATATAATAAGTGGAATGGTATTTTATGTTCATTTTTAGATGAAAATAATTTTTTGAAAGAAATAGATGGTAAATTTTATATGTTATCTGTTGAACAAGTAGATAATATATTTGATTCAATGAAAAACATATCTGATAAAAAAGATAATGTAATATTGTCAAGTTTGGTTAAAATATGTTCGTATCCATGGAAATTAGACATAAAAAAATATTATCATGGAGTGTGCTATTATGGAAATTTTACTGATGAGGCAATAGCTTTTGATGCTATAAAAATAATAGAAAAAAATATAAAAAGATTTATTGATAAAATGTCAGTTGATAAATATATAAATTCACAAACATTTAATTAAAATTTGATTTAGAAATTTTTTTATTACACCATTTTGATTAAATATTTATTCATACAAGCTAAAAAATATATTGATACTTAGTGTCCTATTATTTAGTAGAAATTGTGTAATCAACTATTAGGTCTATTATTAATTTTTTGTATAACATAACTATTATATATTTTTTTCATATATTTTAAATCTTTGATAAAATATCTACGTGAATTTATTTTATTATTTTTATTCTTAATTGCATATTTAATTGCTTCAGTTAAACCATTATGATTAGGATAAACAGTATATAATTTATAACTAGTGAATTTTATATTTTGGTTAATTTTATCAAAATCATTAATCAGATAACCATTAGTATTATCAATAAGTTCATTCATTGGTGGATGATTTATTGTTATAACAAAAGTATTAAAGTATCTTGCTTCATTTATATAATGACCATACCCCTCTTTTGCACTCGGACATATTGCAACTGAAGCTGTATGACATAACTCTTTATAAATATCATCAGGAACAATTGAATTATATAAAGTAATATTTTTAAATTTTATAATATCATTTGCTGATATAATTTCTGCAGGTGAATTATATTTCATATATTTTTCGAAGATTTCTAGCATTGTTGAATAACATAAATTTCTACATGTTATAACTAATTTAATATTAGGATTTAATTCAAGATAGCAATCATTAGATAACCAGTTTTTAATAACATATGCTGTATTTTTAAAAGGGGATGATCCACTAAGCATAACAAACAGATTTGGGTCTTTTTTGATATCTTTTCTTGCAATTTTAAGTGTTTTGGGTATATAAGTTGTAAATTTTGTATAAATAATATCATAATTAAGTTTTTTTTCATTTTTAATTGCAGTAAAAAAATCATATCCTATTTGTGTTTTAGATAAAACTAAATCAATAGTATTCAGTAAATCAAATTGGTGATAATTTTTAAAAAGTTCATGATTTGGTATAAATATTTTTACTATTTTTTTAGTTCCTTTAACAACTACTATTTTTTCTAAAAATAATACTATATCTGATTTTATTTGTTCTTCAGATATTTCATCTTTTTTATATTTAATAATATTACATCTATATCCATTTTTTTTGAATATTTTTTTACAAGTTTTAGCATCATTTAATAAACCTATTGTGTTTTGTGTTATTATCGAAATATTTTTTGATATATTATTAATTATCATATCTCTTTCCAAAAATGAATGTGTTTTAGCATTCCATGATTCTTGTCTATTATTAAAAACTCTTATTCCATTATATACATTATAAGCATCATAGTGATGTTTACCGTTATGTTCTTGAATAATCTGTATTTTCATATCATCTAGATAATATATTCCATATTTTTTTTTATAATTAGGTAAATGTAAATTTTTTGTAAAGGCATTCATTATGCTCCATCTCCAATATTTCCATATTTTTTTTTTATGATATCTATCTATATACCAATCAATACATTTTTTTAAAATTATATTGTTTTTAGTTGAAATTATAAAGTTTGGATTGAAATTAAAATGTATATATGCACTACAAGTAACAAAATCAATATCTTTTTCTATAAAATCGGATAAAGGTACTAATGGTAAAATATCAATATCACTATAAATACCACCTTTTTTGTATAAAATACATATTCTAAAAAAATCTGCTTTAATAGGACCATCTTTCAGATAATTAAATATATCCACATATAGTTCTCCATATTCTTTTAATAAAAATGATTTAATCATTTCATCATCATATAATTTAATTTCATAATCAGGATTTAATATTTTCCAATTATTTGATGATAATATATCATTTTTACCAATTCTTTTATTACAAAAATAAATAACTTTTGGATACTTTAGAGACATATATATTAAATCGATATATATTTTTACAAATTATAGTTAATTATCTAAGAACTCGATTAGATTAAATATAATAAATGGCTTTAACAACATATTTTGCATTATCTGGTATTTACGGATGTTATAGAGGATTTACTACACCTATTTTTGATAATAATCAGAAGATTCAACGAATTTTATTTAGTGTAATGACTGGTATCAAATATACATTTCCTCCTACTAATATAATTCAAGTAGGAAAATTAGGTGGGAGATTATATTATAGAGCAAAACATTATAAAAATCCAGATTTGCTAAAAACACACTATCCGTATTTTCCATTTGATAAAATAGATTTATATAGTGAGTGGCGTTTTTATAATGCTAAATTATTCTAAATATTATATAATTATTTTTTTATAAAAAATTGAAAATAATAATATATTAGATAAATAATATATTATTATTTATACCATTTATATCAAAAAAAAATGTCTTTGTCACGTGTTCAAAACTTTTTCTTTAACCCATTCTTCTCTCAAGAAGAATCAATTGCTTTTCTGCTTTCTCAGAAAAAAAATTCAGTAATGGCTGTCAGAAATCAGCTCATTTACTGTATTGATGGAAAGATTCAACAAGCTGATAACAAATTTACTCTTACAGAATTGTTGGATTCATTTGATGCACAAGATGCTGAAAGAGCATTTGAATCCCACTTGATGAGATTTGCTGAATTGGATTCTCTGAGAAGTTTACCAGTTAATCTTAAATTTTCTGGCTGTTGTGAGACAGTTTCTGTGAATAATAAATTTCCAATCTTTACTGTTTCAGAAACAGTTGAAAAATGTTATTTTGACACAGTCATATATTGGTTTGACGAATCTGGAAATCTCTACACACAACATTATAACAATACAACTGAGATAGAATCACCCATCACACATAGTGGAGATATTGGAAATTTGCTTCATTATCTGAGTATTAGAACAAATATGGATGGTTTTAGATTTGTTGTGTGTGTGATTGGTTTTCGTCAAACACCGCTTATCAAGTTTTGTGATTCGCGACCTACTATTGCGATATCTGATACCAAATCCATCTCTCTGATTCCAATTTCTCTCACAAAAGAAGTTATGGGTAATGCATCTTTCTCAACTATGATGGTATGTGAGTTGGGAACCGCATCAGATGGCAAACAAACAATTAAATATTTTGTTCCTGAAAATAATGAAGTTGTTAGAAATGTTGATGTTGGTGATTGTTCTGAGAAAGTACGGGATGTGATTAGTCGTGTTATACAGAATGGATTCCCTTGCAAACAACCAGTTGAAAAGCAATCTATAGATTTTACAAGCACTTCATTTCCACCCAGAGATATTCACTTATATCAGGCTAATCTTGATTCAAATACAATTGGTTTTACAGATAGTGAGAAGATTCCATTTGGTAATGGAATAGGTAGTGGTGAATCTGAAATCTGTTTTTCACCATTTAGTGAAATGTTTAGTGGTCATCCAGCAGTCCTATTTGGAAAACCTAATATGGGATTGGATTTGAAACAATTCAAGAATCTCATAATAGCAAATAATCCTGTTCTTCATCTCTGCACTAAAGGTTGGAATCTGTTTGTCAATAAGGCTGGTTGCACTTTGGCTGATATGCTGATAATTATTCATTTTACAAAAGAAGAATCAGAAAATCCAGAGAAAGCAGATATCACATGTCTTTCTGGAGTAGCTGGTCCACGTTCTATTATAATATCAGAATACCATGGAAAGTATTACTTTTACAGAGGCTATCAGCGATTTTCAGAATGGAAAAGTTTCAAAGATGAGATATCTCTGGAAGAAATCACTGATTTGATTGCAACAAATAAACCATATCCTTCTCTATCACTAAAGACTGATAACAGATTATATGATTTGAATAGTAATTCATGGATGAGTATTGATAAGTTTATACAGCTAATTGATTCACTTAATATCTCACAACTTTCTGAGACAGAAATAAAATATTTGTCACTTCTACTCATTCAGTTCCAGACAATTGGTTGTGAGCAAGACATCCAACAAATTAAATCAGTCATACAAAAAAGACTAATTGAATTGAGACAACAAATACTTGCTCCCATTCAATCAACATTGGAATCAATTATTGCTGTTGATATTGATGTTCAGAGACTAAAATCTCTAGCTGATGAGAAGAAATTGATTGAGAAATCATTTGATGCAAAGTATCAGATTCTTCTACATACTCTACATAATATGTGTTCATATCATGCTGCTATCTCACATGAACATATTATGAAGCGTTTGATGCGTCAGCAAATCATAGACTCAAATATTGCAAAAGCTAATTCTATGTCAGCTTCTGAGTTTATTAGAGAACTTGAATCTAATATCAAAGAGCATGGATTTTTGTGTGCTACTCTGAATACTTACAAGCTGTATCAGATTATCAGTAATATGGTAAAAGTAGATGAGTTTGACAAAGATTATATGCAGTTATATGAAGGTATTTGTGTACCATCTTCGAAATGTATGACTCTTGACTCTGACTCAATTGAATCACTGTATGAGATAGCATCAAATTACAAATTTCCTTTGAAACTTTCTGACCATGAATTTAATACACTGTTACCACTTCTTGTTCAATCATCAGAAGACTCAGAAGACTGCACTCTACCTATTCCAATCTTTGATAAAAGTTTTAAGTTTGATAATATGATTGACTGGAGAGAAGAATGTAATCTATCACACATTGCAACACAACGAATCAAACTCAGAGGACTTTTGGCTGCTATCAAAACTTCTAATGGACAACTTCCAGCTAATCATGTGGATTTGGGAAAAGTTATCATCCGAATCTACATATCTTTGGCAAAACAGTTGGGTTGTAATGCAAGAATTCCTTCTGATGGAAGCACAATGCAAAATATTTTTAGGGGTCTAATTTATCTGATTTTTACAACCGCTGCATCTGGTGTAGGTAAACCACAACACACAGTATTTGAATTATTCTCAGAAAAAAAAATTACAACCCCTGATTCGAAACAAGTGCTTCAAGATTATGTTGATGTAATTGGTATGCTTAAGTTTGCTGGACTAAGTGATCAAGTTCCCAGAAAAAATCTTGAGAAAGCACTCTCTCAATTTTGTTTCAAACGAATAAACAGTACATTTGAATCTAATGAAAATTATATCCAACTGAATTCAGAAGCTGATAATCTCAAACTCAGTATTCTCAATATATTGATGATGGAACTTGCATCATATAATCCAGAAGTATTTGGAGGACTACTTAGAGATTTGATTGGAGAAAAACCAATTAATGATATTGATTTGAAATTATATGATTTTCCTCAAAAAATTTTATTTGATAATAAGAATGAAATGTACATGGATTTATTCCAAAACAAATTGCTCAAAATTATCAAGATAAATTTCCCAGAAGCAGAATTCAAATCTATTAGAATTGGTAGTGTGTATGGAGATATTATGGCTGATGAAGAATTTACTCACTCTCACATTGATGAAAATCGGATATTAGATGTTGTTAATCTCAAATCAAATCAAGTCAAATATTCTATTATGATTAATCAGATTTTGATTGAGATTGATATAACATTCAACAAAAGTGATAACCAACAACCTCAACACAGACAAGCTGTATGGGAAGACTCATTGTATGTATCAGCTATACCATATGCACTTATGAGTGTTGAAGAATTCAAAACCTTCTTGACACAAAATCTCAAAACATATATTGAGTTTCCTTTGGAAGAAATTCTTCAAAACATCAGAGACCATAAGTTCACCATTCTGTCAATTGATAAGATGAAGCATTGGATGAAATTTGAGAGATTGTTATCAAGAGGTTGGAAATACAACAAGGGAACGAATCATCAAGAATGTCTAGAAAAACTCACAAATCTTGAATCTGATGACTCTTGTGGAAAAGTTAACATTCAACAACTTACAAAAAAGTTGAGAAAGATTATTCAACCAATTGAACAAATACAACCAATCTGTATAGAAGCTCCAGAATCAAAAGAAGAATCTGATTCCAAACAATTGGTTGCCAAAATACCTGATTCTGAACAATTGGTTGCCAAAATACCTGATTCTGAACAATTGGTTGCCAAAATACCTGATTCTGAACAATTGGTTGCTGAAGTTGCTAACAAACAATCAAATAGTATTTGGAATAGTGGAGAAAGACTTAAGAATCTTTTCAAAAGTCTTCTATCACCTTTTGGTAAATCAAACTGATTGAATCATACTGATTGAATCATACTGATTGAATCATACTGATTGAATCATACTGATTGAATCATACTGATTGAATCATACTGATTGAATCATACTGATTGAATCTAATTATATGTTTTGTTTATACTAATCAAACAATACAAAATAATCTATTTTTTATAATTAGGTGGAGCCATTAAATCACGAATAGAAGTTATTTCTCCCTGCTTATATTTTAAAATTAGTTTATAACAACTTATTCCCCACAGTATAACTGTTATCAAATAAATAATATCTGAATAATCTGTATAATTTGCTGTAAAATCATACACTGGATTTATAATCATCGACATAAAACATTCATTGTCATTTGGAGGTGTTCCATATATTCTGAATCTCATATGTTTTTCTATTATTGTTAGAGCACAAGTATTATTATTTGTCACCCAATGTAATATAATGAATGGAACAATTATAGAATGTAAAAATAGTAAATTAGTCTGATTGGTAAAAGGAACAAAACAAACAAATAAAACTACAAGCATATGTATTACTACTATTAGATTTAGTATCAGATGATTCATATTATATTTATTAATGAAAATACTTTTTTTATCTGAATATTATATGAATATTATAGAAGCATATATTAAAATTAAAAAACAACTTATCATATTAGTTTCTGGATTATCCGGAACAGGTAAATCAGAATTAGGTAAAATTATAAGTGAGAATCTTAATATAGAAGGTATTGATATTAACAAATATTGTAAAAAAGATTTTTCAAATATTGTAGAAGTATCAGACTCTATAAAAATAAATGATTGGGATGATATAAATTCATATGAGTGGGATGATTTTAACAAGAAAGTATATGATACTAAATCCAAAGGGATTGTATGTGTAGGTCAATATTTTGTAACAGAAAAATTAGAATTTAAACCAGATTTTCATATTCATATTAAAATATCAAAAAATAAATTAACTGAAAATAGAAAAAAATATATTGCTGATAATCCAGAAAAGTGTAAAGAACTCGCTAATATATCCGATACCCCAATGTTTGCAACTATGATAAATAAAATTGTATTCAAACATTATTATGAGTATTTGGCAAAGTCAAAAATAGACTTATGGTTGGATGTAGAAAAATATAGTATGGATGAAATGGAAAAAACAGTATTTGAATATATATTTGAAAATGTTCAGAATTTTTTATATAAATCAGATACAGAAAAAAAAACATATAACTCGACAAGTCAGATTGAATCAAATCGTTTATCTAAATCAGACAATCAGTCTGATAATTTAAATCAATTAGAACAAATTAATTTAAATAATAAAGAAATTGAAGATGATTCTGATTCATCTATTACACCTGATTCTGATTCACCAGATGAGCCAATATATTTGGGAACTGAAGAAAAAGTGGAAATTGTTTATTAAGATATAATTAAAAAAAATCTACATATAATATATAATGAATAAGAATACTCAGACTGCTATGAAAAAACTCGAAAAATATCAGCAAAAACTCGCCATGTGTCAGAATAACCCAATGGAAAGAAATGTTTATAAATATAAAATTAAACAATATACATCTCAGCTTCAGAGTGGTGGTATGGATAACAAACTCTTAGAATCAATTATTGCAAAGAATCACACACTATAATATTTTTTATATATGCTAATTATATAATGTCTATATTTTTTGACAGAAATGCAACAAAGAATTATAATACCGATATAATATCATGTGTATCGGCATTTAATGGTTTGGCTAATCCAACACTATATCCATATTGTATACATTTATTTTGTCGCAATGGTAGATGCGAACACATATATTGTGATTCAACACAATGCAAAATAAAAAAATTAGTTGAGGATAGAAGGGACAAACAAATAATACTTGATATATCAAATGTTATTAAGGATTTGCATAATGGTACAGAATGCTTACCTTCTGGTGAATCATTACAAAAGTTGGTTCAAAAAATGTTAATAAAAGAAAAACATAATCAATACGCAAAAGCTACCAAAAAATTAAAATCAACAAGTTATATTATTGATGATATCAAGGATGATGTGATTAACATTGCTGAACAATTTAATCGTTTGATAAAACATAAACACTAATTATTCAGAAATATAAATTATTTTTGCTTCAGGATATAGTTCTTTTGCACAACACCATAACATTTGCATAACAAATCCATATTTGTTTATAATTTTTTTTTGATATTTATACAAATAATGCATTATTTTTGATTTTTTAAAATCATATCCAGATATAATGTATTTATCAGTGTCTTTTCCCAATACTATTGAAATTTTATCTTTCATTTCATGCGATTTAAAATATATCACATATGCTAATGTTTTTGGATGTATGAGAGCATCTTCTAAATTTTTATTCAAATAATCTAAATTATTAGAATAATATGATATATTGATAACCGGATCACATACAATATCAGGATTAGTCTTAACATATAAGCAATCCATCGCATAACCAGTAATTGCAGTTTTTAATGTCATTATTTTTATATCTGTTCTTTTATTTGTCCGAATAATATATTTTTTATCTATCTTATATCCCATATCTATTGGTAACATACTACCTTCATCATCTTCTAAAATCATAGTCAGCTTTTCATATGTTTTGAATTTAAATTTACCTTTCAAAATAACTGATTGAAGTGTTATAGGACACAATACAATTGTCATGTCATATGACTTATCATTATCAATAAATTTATCATATATTATTGGATATGATATAGATATATTAAAAGCAACTATTTTCCATACATCAGCCACACAATACACCAAAACTTTATCTGATAAAGCAATTTTTGAATCATATTCTTGCACATACTTATAATCTGTAGTTTGAAGTATCCGACTACTTATTTTATTTATCAGATTATCCATTATATGTATAATTGATAAAAAATTGAAAAAAATATAAATTGTTTTTTATATATTAGATATATTAGTATACTAATGGATATAACAGATATAACAAATAAATCTCAACCAAACATACTACAAGCTATTGATGCAAAAATTACTCTGCAATTTCTCAAAGAAAAAAAAACATCCAGAACATATATTATTGGATTAGAGGATTTTATTGAAGCATCACAAATAACTAAATTTGTTAACTCTTTAAAAGCAAGTCTCGGAACCTCCTCATATGAGAGGATTATTGATGAAAAAAAATGTTATGGTTTTCAAGGAAATCATATTGAAACAATCCGACAAAAAATTATTAGCGAACTTAAAATTGACAAGAAAAAAATAAAAGGATGATTTTTATTTCCTGTTATAATTTATGGGAAAATGTCCGAATATAAATCCAGAACTAACACCAAATAAATTTTTTTTATCAAACAATCAAGCAAAATATGCTTATCTGACATTTTATGAAGGAGAAATATCTACATCACTCATACTCGCATACTCTATCAGAAAAGCAGGAACAAAAAGTAATATTATCATACTAGTTCCAAATGAATTGTCTGAAGAACATAAATATATGCTTAGTTTATACTATGATTATTTGATAACAGACACTATGTTTTTAACCAAATATAAAAAAATTATACTTATCTACTCTGTATCAGTTGTTGTCAGATACCCAGATAGCTTATTTTTATTAGAATCACCAGCTGGTTGTTGGATGATAGACCAACAACTAAGTTGTAAGACAGAAGGAGATATATTGTATGATGGATTATTAGTATTTGAACCAACACCAGATAATATAAAAAATCTGACAAGTTCTAAATCATTAGCAAAACATTTATCTGAAAAAAAGATTACTTTGATTCCAACTTCCTATATTGGATTAGATGATATGGGTTCAGATGTATCATATAATATTATGTATCAAAATATATTACCTTATAGTATAAAAAAACATACAATAAATCAACTCATCAGATATCCACATATTGTGAGATGGCATGCATATTATTCTGAATTTCTCTCACATCATCCAGAATTTATTCATAACAAATTATTGGATAATACTAATCAGATACATAAATTTTTTCATTCACCTATTCAAAAAAAGATGATGAGAAATACTAATAGTGTAGATTCTTTGTATCCGATAGCTCATATGTTGAGTGTAAAACAAAATAAAATTAATACCAGACATTTATCATATTATCATTATGAGTCAACAACTTATAAACCACATCATTTGAGACCACTATTTCCAGATATAATAGATTATGATTATTTGGAACCTATTCGTCGATTATCTGATTATTTTGGTAATCATCCAGATAATTATTATAATAAAATTTTATCAGTTTATTCGAGTCTGGATTTTCAGTCATATGCAATTAAGTTTCAGAATATTGATATTATGAATATTAAAAAAAGAAGATTAGATGAATATCATACATTTGACCCCACACACAGAGACCTAATAATGTTAGAATATATTAGATGCAAACCACAAATGAAATGTCTAATTACCAACCATATTAATATGAGTGATGCGGAAAATATTATTAGTTCATATGGAACAATTTTTTATTCAAAAACAATTAGTATTACACGAAAAGGATTGTATAATTTATTATTTGAGGCATATGATGAGTTGATTGGTATTAGTAGAGTCGAATGGGTAAAACATATAATATCAAATATTGGTTCAGATAAATTACTTGCAACAAAATCGACAAAAGAAAATATAACTTTTATATTTTTTATTCCAAATAATGAAGTAAAACAATCAGATAAATATGATATTACAAATCAATTAAAAAAAGTTGCTGATATTAAATCCAATAATCATTTGATTCATATTAGTGATCATTTTTATCAAACTATCAATTATGCAGAGATGGTTTTGAGCGAACAAACAATTAAATTCTTAGAACAACAAATGTCAGCAAATATTACTAATCAGATTATGAATAAACAAAATATTAAATTTCAAACATTTAGAAAATGGGTTATGAAAAATTTATCATCATTAGAAAAAAATCGTTTGATGATTAGCGGTGATATGGTGCTACAATCATATGGTTTGCGAATGGGAACAGATATTGATATACTATTTGTTCAAACAGATAACAAATTATCACAATCAGAAGAGGAGTTGATTGAATTATTGGATACAAATTTTACAGATAAAAAAACAAAATTTTTTTTTACCAACTTATCTGTATATGATAATCAATATGAAAATATAGTTTATAATCATGTAGGAGCAAAAAATATTCTAAGTATTCTGACAGACCCCAAATATTATTATTGGTATCAGAATATTAAATTTTTTACCTTACCTTTGGAGATTATTAGCAAAGTTGTTAGAAGCAATGTATCTGATAATGCTGATTTTTTGATGATGAATATTATTAAACCTGAGATGGTTAGTCAATATGTGGTATTTGATGGAAGCCAATTAAAATATAATAATATGTTATTTGCGGATTCTCAGCCATCAATAGATATCAAACAACTTATTAGATTTGCATATAAGAATTATACATATGATGATTTGAATCTTATGATAAAATTTATTGGTTGATATAAAAATTTTATCAGTATATAGATATGGAACAGAAATTTATCAAATATATGACTAAAAACAAACAGATAGGAGGAGGGGAAGAATATATGATTAAATGCTTAAAAAAAATCGTAGTTGGATTGATGTTTGTAAGATAACAAGACCTTCTCAGGGAGCTGCTGTGGCAGCTATAGAACCTCCTCAAATATCTATTTCTAACCTTACAGAAAATACTACAAGAAATATGTATACTGAGTCTTTGATAAAAATAATGATTAAATGTATAGATGAAAATATTGATTCTAGACAACTTATAAATATACCACTAGTATCTTCTAAATACGGAACATTACAAGGAACTATTTTTTATATGCCAATAAATAGATCAGGAATCAAATGGTTTTATGTTTTACAAAAGAGTAATTTTGGTAAAAGAATACTTATCTATAAGTATGAATACATATCTGAAGACACACCTAAAAAACAAGAGGTTGAAGACGAAAAAGACTTTAAAGAATTTTTTATAGAACCAATTAAATATGAATTAAACAAAATATATGATAATATTAAAAATAGTAATATATATCAAAAATATACTGATGAAGAATTAGCAGACTTACATAGATTTATTAATGATGATAAGAGTTATTTTATTGATTAAAAATTTGAATTTGTAATTACTTATAATAATATTATATCATATCATTCATACTTTATGGATAAGTTTGATACAAATCCAGATACAAAATATTGGATTATAAGTTTGGATTCACTATTTTGGAATCAATTAAAATCTAATTTTATCAAAGGAAACTATCATATAGCGACACCTGAAAAAGCAGATTTGAATCAATCAGATATTATAATATATTATCAAAAACATCGTACTCCTACACAAAATGGATTTGTTGGTATGGCAGAAATATCATCAGCACTAAAACTTAATTCTGAACCTCGAATAAAAGTATATAATGATCAGAATATGAATAAGTATTATTGTTCGGTTAAAAAAATAGTATTGTTTGAAAATGTTTGCAGATTATCTGAATTGGTAAATTTTTGCAAGGAAAATGCCTATAAGGGATGTAGTGAAACATACTATAGAAAAAATCTATTAAGAAAATTAGTGATACTTTATCAAGCAGATAAAAAAATAGGAGAGCAGACAGTGGAAGCATTATTTAGATTATCTGATGATATCAAACAAGCTGATACAAAACAAAGTGATAGCAAATCAGATTCAGAAAGTGATTCAGAAATTAGTTATATAGAAAGTGATACAGATAGTGAGTATACTGATAATGAGGGTACAAGAGAAGTTATTGGACATATTCCGATTCTTGGCATTCCATGTGATGGATTAGTTTGGGATACCAAATCATATGAACAAACAGCAAACAATTTTAAAAAACATTATATGATGTGCAAAAAATGTGAATGGACAAACAATAACTCTGTTGAATTATCTTGTTTTTTTAAAACTAATAAGATGTATTGTCAGGATATTAAAGATAATGGTGAGATTTCCAAATATATCGAATTGTATCATAATTTAAAATCATATAGATTTGTGATGAGTGGTGATGATAAGAGTGATTGTATATATGTGTATCGAATAAATCAAAGAGGTAATATGTATCATAGATGTATGATAATTATTTACTAGTTTTTTTATTTAGTTTTACACCTTTGAAGATTTAAAATGTATATTTTTACTCAACAAAAAAATATCCAAGGTTTGTTCATTGGAGTGTGTAAATTATATTTTTTTAAGGCAACAACCTTTTTCTGAAGGACTTTTTATCTTTTTGGTTTTGCCTGCTTCAATCTTTTAAGGCTTTTTTTTCTATCATATCATCTCCTAGCTTACTCATCATAGTTGAATATGATTCAACTGATTCATTACAAATAGTACCCTTATCGCATATCTTAAGTGTATCAATATCTACACAAACAATACTCATATCGCTTAGTGCCTTAATATCAAATATCATTAAGCTCTCTACAAAATAGTCATTATGCCATTTAAACTTGTATGTATCATATTCAGAATGTTTTATGTGATAAACTTTGCGAAAGTTAAAAGCTACTCCATGGTAGTTTTTAGAGATATCATCCCATCTAATACGAGTATAATCAGGTACATAATTATCAGGCTTCTTAGACAAGTAGTTATATATAATTACATCACTATTTTCAAGTAGGAACCTTTGTATTATTGCAATAAATTTATAATCGTCATCAAGATCCTCGTTATCTAAATTGTTTTCTGAATAAAATTTTTGTAAGATATACTCCTTACATACCTTGATATAATTTATTTTATCTGAATCAAATTGGTCGCAAATATATTTTTCTAATTCATCAAAATTAAATTCATTAAAAGCGAAAATAGCAGAATACTCATCAGCAAAATATTTAATAATATCTTTTTTAAGTTTACCAAATCTATGTTTAGCTATCACCATACTATCTATATCTGGATTCGATAGTTTTTTTTTATAGTCTTCTATAAATTCATATTTAATGTTCGTCTTCATATCTGGTATTTTCACACAATAGTCATCAACAAATTTATCTAAAACCTCAAAAGTATTAATTTTTAAAATATTTATTGGCTTTTTAATCATAACACATTTTATAATAGATTTAGTAAGTTTAGAAGTATTATTGTGAATATCTAAATTTAAAATTGGATCAAATAACCATGAACCATTAGAGAACCACCATACTCCACTGGGCTTTCCTTCAGTGCCAAATGTTTTATCTTTAGTGCCAAATGTTTTATATTCAATTTTTAATAAATCTGTAGTAAACCATATTTCTTCGTTTGAATATGTAGCAACCATTTTACATCTTTCACATGGACCGCCATCAGGAGCAGATTTACAGAAATCAAAAGCCTCATGAATATCAGGAACAGCAGCAGAACCCTCACCTCCTATTTTAAAACTTAAATATTTATTTTTATATTTTAAATATTTATTTTTATACATATTATAGTATGATATTATTTTTGAAAATATTAGTTATTCTGTTTTACAAACAGAATGCTGTCCTAAATAGAAACTATAAATAAAAAAATTGCTGCGAGTTACCAGCTAATCAGAGTCAGACTCAACCTTACAGGAGCGGCTTTTTTTTCGCGAAGTTCTAGCACGCTCCATTTCCTTTTGGTCATGCGATTTTTCTTTTTGAGACTGCTTTTTAGTGTAATTCCTATCTCTCTTCAGTTTGCGGGGTTCTACACCAAAACAGGAAATTGTTGGCAACTGCTTTTGCTTCGATTTTTTCGTTGAAACTGTCGGAGAAGTTGGGATGACTTTTTGAGCCGGTTGAGCCTCGTATGCTTTTTTTTCAAAATACAAAAGAAGCTTCTTCGCACGATTAATAGCAGCCCATGCATCCTCAAAGGCTTGTGGGTTACCAAACAACGCCTCATCAGTTGGTCGAAATTTTGGCTTGGTATTACGAAGCTTTTCAAGAGGTTCGATGTGGCTCAACACAACAGGTTTTCCGGCATCATCAAGCGGTTTATAAAGCAGACCGAGCTTATACAAACAGTTGTTAATCAATAATAAGGATGGAAGCCGGTTTGCACCATTTGGATGTTGAGGGTAGCTTGCTCCTACGACGCGACGCAAGCCGTGTTTGTTGGACTTGCCACCACGCAACTCTCCTTTTGGATGCGAATCACTTGTTGACACAATAGGAATATAGCCTTTCATTTTTGTAGACATTACTTTGAATGGTTTTGAATAAAGTAATAAATCTGAAATTATACATTTTTTAATTTATAATTAGTTTCAATTTTTTTACTCATATAATATAATGAACAAACATAAAAAACATAACCTATTTGTATTAGCAAATACTATTAATGAATTATTTGATGATGATAAAAAAATAAATATATCATCTCATACATTGGTTTTGATTGGTGCTCAAAGTTCAGGCAAAACAACACTTGTGCATAAAATTGCATGTGTGGAATTCTCTCCAACTGGTGATGGAATGATGACAAGAGTTCCTATTTGTGTGAGGCTTCATAATAGTGAGCGATATAATGCCCGATTATCAGTATCTGATGGTATGGGTAAAATAAAAGAAATATATTCAGAATCATTTAGTGAGCAAACAATCCGATTAGAAAAATTTCAGCAAAATATTATGGAGCAAACAAATCGAATTACAAAAAATAAATATTCAGTTTCCAATCAACCCATATATGTGGATATTGAGTCTCCTAGAGTAATTGATTTTTCATTTGTTGACCTTCCTGGATTAGTTGCAACATGGTTGGATGAACAAGGGCAAACTGAGAGTTTGATCGGTGAAATTAAGAATTTAGCTGTAGAGTATATGATGAGACCTCACACAACTGTATTAGCTGTGATGCAGAGTAATGCTGATTTGCAACAAAATATTGGATTTGCTTTAATTAAAGAAGTAAAATCTAAATTAAAAAATCTTAACATTATAGGCATCTTGACAAAATCTGATTCTTTGACTAATATTTCAAAAGTAGAAGAACTTGTAGATAACTCAGATAAATCAAGCACTCTATATGTATCTGGTGGATATTATTTGGTAAATAATATATCTGATGATGAGGAAACATTTTTTTGTAAAAAATTTCCACAATCATCTCCTATCATCACATCCAAAAGATATGGTATTAAAAATTTAGTAAATAAAGTTAGTAGTATGATGATTGAATTAATTAAAGAATCTGTGCCTCAACTTAGAACTTCTGTATGTGATTTAATTACTGAAACTAAAAATAAAAAAAAATCTTTAGGAATAATTATATCAGACAGTAGTCAGGTAATTAATTTTTTATCAAATAGCATTAGTAGTATGTGCGAACAAATATATGATTCATTGGAATCAAATGGACAAACTATCAATACAGGTCAACAGATAGGTGATATATTTAGTGAATTTGTTGCTAATATTTCCAAATTATCTCCATATGATGTATCACATACGAGCAATGAATATTTTGAAAAAATAATAAATAATTTTAATGGATATCATATGATGACACAAGTTTCTATTCTAAAAATAGTAGAAGCTATTTTGGCAGATACCAATATATCATCATATAGTCTGATTGCAGAGTATGCGTTGTTGTGCACAAATAGTATATGTGTAGTTTTGGAAAAAACTATTAATTATTATACGGAAATTAATTTTGGTAATTTTACAAAATTAAAAAAAATAGTATCAGAAAATTTACATAGATTGATTAGAAAATATGCTGACGAATGCATGTGTTTTATCAATCAATATATAAGAGTTCAATCAAGCCATGTGTGGAGTAGTGATAAAAGATTTAGAGTAGCTTTTGATAATATGAATAATAAAAAGTCAGATTTGTCAACAAATATTTTTAATTATACTATCAGTCAAGTAAGAGAATTAGTTGTTGCATATTTTAATACAATATTAGAAACCTCTCAAGAATTTGTAATAAAAAGCATCGTGTGTGAGATAATAAAAAAAATAGAAAAAACAATAACAAATGAGTTAAATATGATTTTGATTAATCAGAATATTATACAAGATAATAATATGTTTTGTGAAGACCCACATATTTCAAAAAGTCGACATATACTTGATAAAAAGCTGGAAAAACTTTATCAAATAAATAATATGATTGATATGATTGGATAAATATACTATATGAAAAAAATAATATATCATCCAATAATATGTTGGAGCCGATATTTTGCAATGTAGGAGAAGGATTGATGAATGTTATTTATCATACAGATAGTTATCCAGAATATATGTCTGGAAAAACATCAGTATTTGATACAAAAAATCATATTATCAAATATATATATTTGGGAGCACGAACAATGCTAGTAGATGATACAAACAACATATTGTATGTTAACCATAATATGTGGTGTGAAACTGTCTCACCATATATTAGAAAAATGGCTATATTGCGTTCTATACCCATCACAGATTATCAGACAGGTGTTGAACATTTTGGTGCTATGGATAATAATTATATCATATATGTAATTTTAGTATTATTTGTTATATTTAGTATTACATATTGGAATATATATTGATATTACCATCTAATACCACCAACAACTTCTCTAACCTCGCGAAGACCTACTGGTGTGGCGGTAGTGAGAGAGGGGTATGGCGATTGAGTTTCAAGTTTAACTGTTCGCATTGCCGAAGAATTAGAATTTAAAGCAGCTTTGATTTTATCAATATTTAGAGCAACAACTACTAAGAGAAGAACCAATACAATCCATTTCCATTGAATAAGTTTATTACTAAACATAATTCCATCTCTTGATATTAATTTCTGCTTAACAGGTTTTTCCTGACTATGACGTTCAGACATTTCTTTTATATATTCTAATCAGATATTATTTTTTTTTCTATATTTATATTTATTTTTATTATATTGTAAATAGCAATTTATATGATTTTTATTTTCTCTGGGCATTATTTTTTGTTTTCTCTAGGTAATGAATTGGTAAAAAATAAATCTGTTATATTATATTTTGAAATAGGTAGACTCATCGCTGCAGCCAACCTATGCCCACCGCCACCAAATATTTTAGCAATCTTACCAACATCTATGTTGGAACTACGAAGTGATGCTATATATTCCTTTTTATCCATATTAAAATTATATATCATTGCAAAATCACAATTTATATCTGTCATTGCTCTTTTACCAAGCAATGATGGATTGGGACAATTTGTATTATACACTGCAACTTTATATTGCCCGGGTTTATCAAAATAGTCTGAAAATGCTTCATATATTTTTTCAGAAGGAAATGATTCCATTGAATATTTTTTAACATTTGCATCAAGTTGATGCTGAATATATTCCCAATATACTGATCCCTTTTTTATTATTTTTTTAATAAGTTTTTTGTTATTAAATAATTTCATCCACTTTCTAATATTATTATGTCTAATATCTGTCGGATAATCAACATCCAATCCTGCAATAAAATAATATGTATGTTTTAATTTCCATAGACCAATATCATTATCTTTAATATATCTTACAAATAGTGGTATTTGTGTATTAGGAAAAAAATATTTCCATACAAGACTCGCTCCACTTTCTGACTCATCATATATGATTTTTAATTTTGTTTGATTAAATTTTTTTTGTATCAGAACCACATCATCTTTTATTGTTTGATGATGATCAATAAAAGTAACAGTCTGAGCTCTATTGACAATTTCATCCAATACTTTATACTTATATGCACAATCAATAATTATTACATTCATTCCATCAATTTTTGGTGGAGCATCTTTTGCAGATGGAACATCAGGTAATATATATGCAGATGGGTCAATTTTTCCACTTTTATTTAATATAATAAATCCACAATATCCATCAATACATCCTCTATGATATATCACATAATTATAGGGTTCATCCATTATATAATTATATGAGAAAAACTTTATAAAAAATGACTACTAATAATATAGATGCAAAATCCAGTAGATATTATTTATAAATTCTCTCATCTTATTGTTGCTCTAATCTTAGTATTTTGTTTAAAACAAAAGAAAAAAATATTACTAATATTATTACAAACAATCATTATAGCATATTTGATTCATAATGATAGAAAATTATTATACATATTACCTACAATGGGTTTGATAATATTTGTATCAGAACAATTGATATCTTATGACCCATACAGCGAAGAGTCAACAATATATAATATAATTCAAAATATTTGGAAATTACCATTTTATACCATATTATCTTATTATTTGATTCAGATAGATATTTGATTCAATAGATTTGACACGCTACAACCAATATATCATTATTTATCCCTACAACTGTAACTGGCTCCATATTTTTTTTTATTCCTCTAGGGATAGTGCAAGAATTTGACACAAACCAATTTGTTATTATTTTTTCTGGATCATATTCTGTATCTAAATCAAATTTTGGAAATCCAAAATATTTATCGGATTCTAATATAGCCATCATATATAGATTTTCATGATATTCTGTCCCATGAGCACATATATAACACTGAGCAACTTCTGCTCCATCATATATATTGATACAATCAACTAATTTATTTTTTTCATTATAAATTTTTGGTATCAATACTGTTTCACATTCTTGAGCAAGCGGTATTATCATCTTCAACATATGATATGATATGTTTGATGAAGCTGTCCGATTAAAATTATTAACTAATAGTTGAATATTTTTTTTATTGCCCAAAATAATTAGATATATATAATTAGCGGTTATCTCAATTATTGGAATATTATTTTTATGCATAATTATAATATTTAATTATATAATAAAAAATATACCAAAATAATATAAAGATATCATACATAATAATAATTATTATTACAAATGGCACAAAACAATCAACAACCAACAGAGACAGTTGTATCTGAAAAAAATCAGTCTCTTAATCTTAGTGATTACACCTACAATAAGGATTTCAAAGTATGCAAGGGTTCGCTTGTTCAATTAATGGTATTTGTTCAAACACTTACAGAACCCAAACAATCATCAAATGATTATCAGGAAAAGTTATATCCATATATGTCTCAACTATCACAAAATATCATTACAAAGTATAATGAATTATTTGCCTGCCATTCGGGTCCAACATATTCTAAATATCTGGTAGGTCTGGGTGGTAAGACTAATTATCCAATTCTTCATAAGGGTGTTCGTCGCACTCTGACTTATGAGTTTGTTCAATTTGGACAAATTATTAGTGCACTATCAAATAGGCTGCGATTTATTGTATCCAGAGATGCTAGTAAATTCGAGTTTGCTGATCAGACACAGCGTCAAGATTTTGAGGAGTTGCAAAAGTTATGTGAAGATTTTAATAATTTTTTGGTTGGAGAAAGTGTGAGTGATAATATTTCAAAGCTTTGGTTTGATGCGGTTAAGGATGCTCGAACGCTTCTTCCTCCCAGACAAACACAACAAACAACTGTTAGTAAAGTAACAAAAAATCAAGATATGTCTAGCAAACATAGAACATTTAATCAACCAACTAGAAGTTTTAATACCGAACAAAGACAAACAAATAGAAATGTTGCTTCCAACTTTAACCCCAAATTCAATCCTAACTTTAACCCCAAATTCAATCCTAACTTTAACCCCAAATTCAATCCTAACTTTAACCCCAAATTCAATCCTAACTTCAATCCTAACTTCAATCCTAACTTTAATCCTAATTTCAATCCTAACTTTAATCCCAATTTTAATCCAAACAGACAATCAGAATCTGTTCAAACACAACCAACCAGACGATTTGTAGCAACCAATCGAACAAAAAATACTAATAATGTAAGACATACATAATTTTTTTAATTCTTTTATACTACATATAGTATTATATTATATATAATATTATATAAAATGAAACAACCTTCTAGACCATTACCTATACCATTATCTACACCATCTTCTTCAATTAACGAGGAGAAAGAAAAAACTGATAATAAAGAAAAAACTGATGATAAAGAAAAAAATGATAACAAACCGCAAAAAATAAAACATATTTTGAAAACTAAATTTGATGAATCTACTCTAGATGATGTGAATATGTTGATGATGCAAAAAAAATGTACTGGAACATTATCATTCATATTATCCATCATAAGTGGTTTGATGTATGCTTGTTCGGCAATTACAGCTACTATTAATATATCAGACCCATCTTATACAAATTTTGGAATAGCAACACTTGTGTTAAACATACTCGCATCAGTATGTATGGGATTATCTCATACATTTTCAGCAAAAAGCAAAGATAAATTAAATAAATTAAATGATGTGGTAAAACAATATGGATTAAACACTTATGTAATTAATATTGAGGATACAACACCAGAAAATAAAACTAACATTGATGATAAAAAAATAATAGTTTAAAAAAATATTTGTCTGTAGAATCCACCATCCTGAATCTCTTCAAGACCTACAGAACTTCCAGAAGTGCTAGAACTTGTATTTCCACCTTTTCCTCCACCCATCATCATAATCGCACAACAAGACAAACAACAACACAAACACATACATATGATTAGAACTATTGCGGCTACAATAATCATTGGTCCCTTGAGTAGACCTCCCAATAATCCATTTAATACATCACCCACACTTTTTAAAATCCCACTAATCGCACCACCCAATGATTCAAAAACACCTGAATTTTCAGATTCTGTATTTCCTGTTGATTTCATCTCTACAGATGATTTAACTGTGCTAGCATTTGATATTTCCATACCTAAATCTTTTGCTATATTGTTAGTAACTGCATTTACAACTCCTTGTTGTTGCACACATTTACTCATCATATCAGCAGCTTGTTCTTGTGAGACGCTACCTATAATTGCACTTTGTCCAATATCCATGTCTGATAAATCAATATTTTGTGAACTTGATACCATACTGATACATTCTTGCAAACTATTCAGATTTAAATTATTAGTTATATTATTTTCCATAACATTTTTTATATCTTTGTCTATATTAGTTATGCTATTAAAATTAAATGCAGTATTATTAGTAGTAGTTGTATCTCCAGCAGTTGATGCAAATCCAGATTTTGATTTTGCTGCTGCTTCAGCAGCCATCTTTCCAAGAGCTTCAGCTCCATAATTTGATTTTAATTCAGATGTAAGTCTATCTAATACACCATTTGCAATTTCACCTTGAAAATTTGATAGTTGTACACAATCAAATGTTAGAGACGCTTTTTGATTTTGGTCAATTGAACCTATATTTAAATTTTTTGCTATTTTGGTACCACTCATATTAAAAGTCTGATTTTGATTTAATCCAGCCGAACAATTAGATGCTTGACTGATAACAGTATTTGCAGTAAAATTATTTAAATTTTCATTAACCATTTTGAGTGTATCATTTGTAATAATATTTGTATTAGATACTTGATTATTTGTTGATTGAGTCGATCCCATATTATAATATAACAATATATTTTTATATTTTTCCACCATTATTTGAAATAATTATTGGTTCAAATTCCAATACATTATTATTTGACGAATCATCATACAAACATATTCTCGGATATGCTTTTCCATTCAACATACATGTTTTTCCCTCACATATACCAATATATGTCTGCTTCAATTTTGGTGTTCCTTTGGATTGGTCAATTAGTGGTGTAATGATAGTTCGTGTACTTTCTGCTTTAGTATTTGTATCTATGATGGTTGCTGTTCTTGATACAAGTTGTGCAGTATCCATTTGTAATTTTACTTTGATGGTTGAAGTATTTCCAATAATACCTCCAGTATTTTGTATTTCTTTTTCAACTATTCGTATTTGTGTGAAAGTACTATCTTTACTATCACTCATATCACCACATAAATAATTTATATTTTTTGTATAATACAAATGATTATTTAATATACTAGGAGTTGAGCTTCCATTCAGATATGGTTTTGAGACTCCTGTTATATAATATTTACGTGGATTAGAATCCATAACAACTTTAACTTTAAAATCTGTCACATATTGTCTGACAGCCTCGCACTCATCATATTTATTTTCACATTCTGACTTAACTTCTTTTGTTGCCTCACATTTAATCTGATTTGTTTTATTACATATATCACTATTTAACTTAACAGATTTTATATAATCATTAATCAACAAATCTGCATCTTGGGTTTCAACCAATATCATTTTTATTGTCGAACATTCTAATGAATTTTCATTTTCTACACAACTAAGTGATGGAACGCTAGCCAAATAATATTCTTTATCTTCAACTTTACATTTAAAATTTAATAAATTTGTTCCACTTTGACTTATAAAATTAGAATAAAATATTTTATCAGAATCAGTTGAGACAGAATCCATATATTCAGTATATGATGATAAATAGAACATAATTACAAATAATATAATTATTAGCAAACTAACTATAATTGGATGAGATTGAATGTATATGATAATTTTGTTTAGCATTATATTATACTGATAGAAAAACAAAAATTATTAGTTAAAAATACTAATAATATTATAACAAATAAAATAATTTAACGTTCAGGCTTTATATGATAAAGAGCAAATCCTAAAGAAGAAGAACAACATATACACAAAACAATTGCTATCACACCAGTAAATAAACAAGAACTATTAAATGGGCTACATTTATTAGAATTTTCTCCATCAAGATGTTCTTTGTTATTCATAAAATTGGGATACACATATAAAACAACAACAAGTAGCACCAAAGCTAACAAAATAACAGTAGTGGGATTTTGACTCAAAAAATCAGTTATGGATTTAATCATTATATATTTATACTTATATATTTTTTTTAATTATTAGTAAAAATAATAAATCCAATTATACAACATATAATAAGAATAATAAGAATAATCACAATAATACCAACAATCATACCGGTGGATAATGTAGAATCATCTTTGTTGTTATCTGTTTCTGAATTTTTTGTTTCTGAATTTGTTGTATTGTTTGTTGGATTTGTTGTATTGTTTGTTGGATTTGTTGGATTTGTTGGATTTGTTGGATTTGTTGGATTTGTTGGATTTGTTGGATTTGTTGGATTTGTTGGATTTGTTGGATTTGTTGGATTTGTTGGATTTGTTGGATTTGTT